>Ga0307412_10001275_pt1 | contig 14113 bp, 11 predicted proteins | sample DK1Cmetagenome_3_FD_203823 | JGI IMG/M metagenome (GOLD analysis project Ga0307412, IMG submission 203823) | Maize rhizosphere microbial communities from greenhouse at UC Davis, California, United States - DK15-C-1 | ecosystem: Host-associated > Plants > Roots > Rhizosphere > Soil | place: USA...
GTAACTACCTGCTGCCCCGCAACTTCGCCCTGACCTGGTCGAAGGGTGGCGAGAAGCAGGTTGAGTCCATCAAGGCTGCCCGCGCCGCCCGCGAGCACGCTTCCCTGGAAGACGCTCAGAAGCAGGCCGCTGCACTGCAGTCCAAGCCGGTTCAGCTCGTCGTCAAGGCCGGCGAAACCGGACGCCTGTTCGGCACGGTCAAGCAGGCCGACGTCGCCAACGCTGTTGAGGCCGCAGGCCTGGGCAGCATCGACAAGCGCAAGGTTGAACTGCCCGTCCACATCAAGTCGATCGGTTCCTACCAGGCCAACGTCCGTCTGCACGACGACGTTGCTGCTGTGATCGAACTCGACGTAGTAGCAGGCAAGTAGTCCCTGACTGCACCTGGAAAGACCCCCGTTGCCGGATTCCGGCAGCGGGGGTCTTTCAGTTGGGTTTCAGGGGCTGTGCAGTTCTGCCATGACGTGCCGGTACCCGCTGCGGACCAGCAGGGTGAGAACGTCCCTGTCCACGTCGTCCAGCCTGTTGATATACAGGCAGGCAGCGCCCGTCTTGTGCTTGCCCAATGTCTCCAGCAGCGCCTTGGCTTCCGGGCCGTACGTCAGGCCGTACAGGGCGAGGCTGGCCTTGCGGGGCGAGAATCCGACGGCGGCGGAGTCACCCTCCCGGCCGCTGCCGTACCGGTAGTGGTACCTGCCGAAGCCCACGATGCTGGGACCCCACATCACGGGCTCCTGCCCGGTGGCCTCCCGCATGAGTGCCAGTAGTTCGTAACCATCAGTCCGCCGGCCGGGATGCTCTACTGACGCCAGGAACTCCTCCACCGGGACGCCCGTGGGCATCGTCTTGTTCTCCGTCATGGACGTAGTCTCGCAGACGCCCCAGTGCCATGCCAGCAGTGCTGCTAGCATGCAGCGGTGACTATCGAACCCATCCGGCCGCGCCCCTTCCACCAGGTTGATGTCTTTTCGGAACGGGCGTACCGGGGCAACCCGCTTGCTGTTGTCCTTGATGCCGAAGGCCTCACCGGAGGCCAGATGCAGCACTTCGCCAACTGGACCAATTTGTCCGAAACCACGTTCCTGCTGCCCCCCACCGATCCCCGCGCCGACTACCGGGTCCGGATCTTCACCGGTAGCGAGGAGTTTCCGTTTGCCGGGCATCCCACGCTGGGCTCGGCCCACGCCTGGCTGGAGGCCGGTGGAGTTCCGAAGACGCCCGGCAGCGTGGTGCAGGAGTGCGGGGCGGGTCTGGTCCACATAAAGCACGACGGCGGCCAGCTGGCCTTCGCTGCTCCGCCGCTGACACGCTTCGGGCCGGTGGATGGACCCACCAGGGGGCAGCTGGCGGCAGCACTCCGCCTGGCGCCGGAGGACATCCTTGACGCGTCCTGGCTGGTAAACGGGCCGGAATGGATCGGCGTGCTGCTTGCCTCTGCAGGGCAGGTGCTTGCGCTGGAGCCCGATCTGGCGCTCATGGGGGATTTGAAAGTGGGTGTTGTGGCCCCGCACGGGCCGGGTGCGGATGCCGACTTTGAGGTCCGCACCTTCATTCCCGGGGATGCCATGGTGGAGGATCCCGTTACCGGCAGCTTCAATGCGGGTGCAGCGCAATGGTTGATGGCAAGCGGCAGGGCCCCGCAGGAATACGTGGCCGCACAGGGGACAGTCCTCGGCCGTGCCGGACGCATCCACGTCAAAGCCGGGGGCGGCGAAACGTGGATCGGCGGGCACTCCAGCACCTGCATCCGCGGCGAGGTACTCCTGTAGCTTCGGGCACACCTGGCAACGGGAATACCCACGGGAGGCCGGCCGTTCACCAAGTAGATGCAAATGCATGTATGGTGAATGAACGATCAACAGGAGATATGCCATGGAAACCCGCCGCATCACAGTTCTTTCCGCTGGACTCGGTGTCCCGTCGTCGAGCCGCCTGCTGGCTGACCAGCTGGCGGCGTCCGCGGAGCGGCAGCTCTCGTCCGCCGGTTACGACGTGAGGGTGGACGTCGTGGAGCTCCGCGACCTCGCGGTGGACATTGCCAACAACTTCGTGACCGGTTACGCCGCCCCCCGGCTGGCGGAAGTCATTGCCGGCGTGGAGGCGTCCGACGGGCTGATCGCCGTAACCCCCGTATTCAGCGCGTCCTACAGCGGCCTGTTCAAGTCATTCATCGACGTTCTGGACCCCAAGTCGCTGGACGGCAAGGCAGTGCTGCTGGGTGCCACGGGCGGTACGGACCGCCACCAGATGGTCCTGGACCACGCCATGCGCCCCCTGTTCAGCTACCTGCGCACGCGGATCACCGCCACAGGCGTCTTTGCCGGGCCGCAGGACTGGGGAACGGTGGACGACGGCGGTTCCTCCCTCGCGGGCCGGATTGACCGCGCTGCCGGCGAGTTCGCCGGGCTGCTGACCGGCACCCAGCCCGGCCGCAAGCCTGCCCCGATGCAGTCGCTCCCCTTCGAGCAGCTGCTGGCTAGCATCTCCGGGAACCGCTGACGCGGACCGGAGCGAACTTTCGGGGACAGCCGGTCGTTGTGCGGGATATGAAATGCCCTGTGGATGCCGTGGACCTGTTGATGACCGAGCGCAGCGGGGTGGAAATTGACTACTGTCCGCAGTGCCGCGGGGTCTGGCTGGACCGAGGCGAGCTGGACAAGATCCTGGACCGGGCCGCGGAGCTGATGCCAGGCACGGCGCCTGCCCGGCCTGCACCGTCCGCGTCAGGTCCTACGCCGCCCCCGCTCTATCCCAACTTCCAGCCGGGGCGGGAGCAGCCGCGCTACGATGACCGGAAGTACGGCAAGCAGGGCTATGACCGGGACTACGACCGTCGGCACAAGAAGAAGGAAGGCTGGCTGGGGGAGCTGTTCGATTTCTAGGCCGGGGCCTTAATCGTCCAGCAGCTCGATGAATTCCCGGGCCTGCTTCATGGAGATATCCGAGTGGCGGGTCAATGCCATCGCGGCCGCCTCCCTGTCACCATTCCGTGCCAGGGTGCGGATCCTGCCGTAGATCTCGTCGTTAAGCATGTTGCTGCTGACCTCGCGGGTGACGTCGCCCTTGCTCGCAATGGCGCGGTAGCGGTAGGGGAACCGCTGCGGCTCGTCGTCGTCCTCGTCGGGCTCCGGGCCGGCTGCTTCCGTGCTCCGGTAGGGCTGCGGGTGGGCGGCCAGTGCACCCACCGCATCCCGGGAGGCGCGCAAACCGTCGCCGGTGGCCTCGTAGTAAAGCTTGATGGCTGCCATGGCCTGCCCCTGCGCGATCAGGGCATACAGTCGGCGGTGCTCGTCCTCCGAGAGCTTGGCTGCCGCTGCTCGGGCCAGCTCGGCTGAGGTCGCCGCGGGCTGCGGAGTCGCGGCCGGATGTGCTGCCTTGCGCTTGCCCAAGGCGCGCATGGCAAGCATCACTCCTGCCACGACGGCCAGGAGGATGAGGACCGGGACCACAAGCGATTCCATTGTTCTTAGCCTTCTATATGTTTCCTGGCCGGTGCCAGATCTGTTTGCCTGCGTCCTGCTGCTGGATATGCTGCTGCGCATTTTGGCTGGGGCGCGTCTTCGCCTCCAGCCGGGCGCGGGCAGCGGTTGCCGCTTCGACCTGGGCTGCGTAATGCCGGGCTGAGCGTTCGGCAAGGTCGCGCTGGTATTTTTCCGCGTCGGAGATGCCGGAGTCCCGCGGGCTCAGAGCCGTGAAGAGACCCCAGATGAGCGCCACCAGGACAATTGCCGGCAGAAGCACCAGCAGCAGTTCGCCCATACTTAGAGCTTATGCCAGATCCACGTTATCCACAGCAATATTCACGCGTGCGCATACAGCGTGGCTGGCATTCGTCGCAATCGCTCCAGGGGGAATATGAGAAGTCCCACTCCCTGCCCATGGCATGGGTCACTGGAGCCGTTTAGCCACCCCCGGGCCCAGCGGAAGGGAAAGACCCTGTGGATGAAATTCCACAGAAGAAATATTTACTCCACAGTCTTAATGTGCTGTTTCCGCAGGTCAGAGCCCGATAGCAGGCAAAAGTTTTTTTCTTTCCACAGGCTTTCACACAGGCTGTGCACAAGCTATGCCGCATAGTGCACAGGTTATCCACAGCCGCCCGGGCCTTCCGGCTTTGCGGCCGGGGCTCGGGGGGCTAGCGTAGCGGAGTACCTGTTGTGAGGGCAGGAAATGGCTCCGGCAGCCGGGTGTTCACACTCCACGCCGCGGCCCATGACTGTCCTCAGGAGAGGCCTCTGTGGAAAACCTGTGGACAGTGGGGATAACTCCCGGATCATGTGCTTTCGGGGTGGCGGCAGCATTGTCGGACCCCGCCGGTAGAACTGGACAGGTGGCTGGGCACGGACTTTTCCGGGTGAGCCTCAGACAGGACAGTAACCACCGGGCAATCCATGTCCCGGTACAAATGGAGGACGGCAGCTTTGTCAATCGCGCAACTGGACCCGGTGGAAACTACCCGCGGATCAGACTCAAGCCGAAAGCCTCCCCAGGACATCGCCGCCGAACAGTCGGTTCTTGGCGGCATGATGCTGTCCAAGGATGCCATTGCCGACGTGGTTGAGATCCTCCGGGGCCAGGACTTCTACCGTCCGGCCCACGAAACCATCTACGAAGCCATCATCGACCTCTACGGCCGGGGTGAGCCCGCGGACGCAGTGACCGTCTCGGACGAGCTGACAAAACGTGGCGAGATCAACAGGATCGGCGGCCCGGCCTACCTCCATGAACTGATCCAGACCGTTCCCACGGCGGCCAATGCCGGGTACTACGCCGAGATCGTGGCCGAACGCGCCGTCCTGCGGCGCCTCGTGAATGCCGGCACCAAGATCGTCCAGCTCGGCTATGGCTCCGACGGCGAGGTGGAGGAGCTGGTCAACCAGGCTCAGGCCGAGGTCTATGCGGTGGCCGAGCGCCGGACCGCCGAGGACTATGTGGTGCTCAAGGACGTCATGGAGTCCACCGTGGACGAGATTGAGGCGTCCGGCCACCGCGGTGAGGGCATGACCGGTGTCCCCACGGGCTTTTACGAGCTTGACGAACTCACCCACGGCCTCCACCCGGGCCAGATGATCGTGATCGCTGCCCGCCCCGCCGTCGGTAAGTCCACCTTCGCCCTGGACTTCGCCCGTTCCGCGGCGATCAAGAACAATCTGGCAACCGTCATGTTCTCTCTCGAAATGGGCCGCAACGAGATTGCCATGCGTCTCCTCTCGGCCGAAGCCACCATCGGCCTGCAGGACCTCCGCAAGGGAACCATCAAGGACGAGCAATGGTCCAAGATCGCCACCACGATGGGCCGGATGAACGACGCTCCGCTCTTCATCGACGACAGCCCCAACATGTCCCTGATGGAAATCCGGGCAAAGTGCCGGCGCCTCAAGCAGCAGCACAATCTCAAGCTCGTCATCCTGGACTACCTGCAGCTCATGAGCTCCGGCAAGAAAGTGGAGTCCCGCCAGCAGGAAGTGTCAGAATTCTCCCGTGCGCTCAAGCTGCTCGCCAAGGAACTCGAAGTGCCCGTCATTGCCCTGTCCCAGCTCAACCGTGGGTCCGAACAGCGGCAGGACAAGCGCCCCATGGTTTCGGATCTTCGAGAGTCAGGGTCCATTGAGCAGGACGCCGACATGGTGATCCTGCTCCACCGTGAGGACGTCTACGACAAGGAATCACCGCGCGCCGGCGAAGCGGACATCCTGGTGGCCAAGCACCGTAACGGCCCCACGAAGGACATCGTGGTCGCCTTCCAGGGCCACTACTCGCGGTTCGCGAACATGGCGGCCGACGCCGGCGGCGGCGGCTTCTAAGCAGCGGCGTCAGGCCGGAGCAGCCTGCCCGGCATCCTGTCCGGACAGGCGGCCTGCGCCGGCCTGTTCAAGCAGGTGGTTCGGCAGCCGGTTTCCAGGGGCAGTCCCCCGGATCTCCAGCAGCTCGCGCGCATGCGCGTGCAGCCTCTTGTCCTCCTCGCTGACTGGCACCCAGGCGGGGACAGGCACGGAGTTGCCCTCGGCGTCGCGGGCGACCATGACGGTGAGGCAGTAGGTGGTGAGGTTCAGCTCACCACCCTTGGGGTCGCCGGACCGGACGTGGACGGCAATGTGCATGCCCTTGGTCCCGGTGTAGACCAACCGGGCCTCCACCTCCACCACATGCCCGATCAGCAGCGGCCGGTAGAAGCGGACGCCGCCGGAGAACACCGCCACTGTGTCCCTGCCGCAGTAGCGGGACGCGCAGACGTAGGCGGCCTCGTCGATCCACTTCATCACAATGCCGCCGTGGACCTTGCCGCCCCAGTTCACGTCGGTGGGGGCCGCCATGAACCGCAGGGTCACCCGCTCGGCCGTACCCGCATCGGTATATTCCTGCCGGTTCATAGCTTCCACGATCTGTTCCCGCACCTTGATCCGGGCCAGGGCGTGGTCCCGCTGCTCGATCTCGGCAGGCGTGGCGGGCTCGAACTGCTGAACGGGGATGGGTTTGCCGTCCTCGCCCACCGCCACGAAGATGACCATGCACTGGCTGCGCATGGTGGCGGGCCCGCCCTTGGGATCGCCGGAGGAAACCACCGTGCGGATGTGCATGGAGGACCGGCCGGTGTAGACGATGGTGGCTTCCACCTCCACCATGTCGCCGCTGTTGACGGGGTCCGCGAAATGGATGTTTCCGACGTAGGCGGTGACGCAGTAGGACTTGGCCCAGCCCACCGCCGCTGCATAGGCGGCCTTGTCCACCCACTCCAGGACTGTCCCCGCGTCCACGGAGCCGCTGTGGCCCACATCCGTGGGGGCGGCCAGGAAGCGCAGGGTCACGGAGTTCGAAGTGCCGGTCGCAGTCATGGTGCGATCATACTGACGCCCCGGGTTACCGGCGGGTTGGGGTGAAACACAACGCTGCCCCGCCCGCCGGAAAGGCGGGCGAGGCAGCGTTGCGGGAATCCCCTAGCCGGCGCGGGTGTACACGATGTCCGGCTGGGCGGGAAGTTCCATTCCAACTCCCATGAAGAAGCCCGGGTGCGGCGGCTGGTTGTAGGAGACGTTCTCCCGCGCCACGGACAGGCGGTACACCGGATCGTGCATCAGGGTCCGGAGCCGGAAGTCCGTGCCCGCCGTGGTGGTGTAGATCCGCAGCTCGGTGCTGTCAGCAGAAGGCCAGGCAATTTCCTCGCGCCAGTCACCCAGCAGGTCGGCCTGGATGGCAGGCGTTCCCTTGGTGCTGTTGTTCGACTTTGCGCCGGTTGCGGTCAGCAGCCGTTCGCTTGCTGCGGCCTGCCAGTTCCACTTGGCGATGCTGGGCGTGCCGGTGCTTGTGGTGGCGTCCCAGTCGTGGTCGACGATTTCGCGGAGCAGGTCCCCGTCCCACCAGGCCAGGAAGTTGGCGGCCGGGATCTTCTCGGCGATCAGCTCCCCCTTGGCGGACCGGAGCTGGCCGACGGGGGAGTTCCACGCGGCGTCCCCGCCGACGGCCCAGCCCTCGGCACCGGGGTGCCGGGGATCGATGTCGCCCATCGCCGCCCGGCCGGTGTCCTTCACCGCCGGGATGCTCCACAGGACCCCGCCGGTTTTCGAGTCGCGGAAGGTGGCGCCCCGGTTGCCGCTGGATGCCATGTCCTCGTGGGCTGCAAAGGTCTCCAGCCCCGGGCGGGACGGGTCGAAATCGCTGGTGTGGATGGCGTCGCCGTGGCCCAGGCCGGTGGTGTAGAGCGGCTTGCCGTTGTCGTCGATGGTCATGGAACCGAAGACGAACTCGTCCTTGCCGTCCGCGTCCACGTCGGCGACGGACATGTTGTGGTTGCCCTGCCCGCGGTACTGCGTGCCGCTGGCGTCAGAGTCGAAGATCCAGCGTTTGATGATCTTGCCGCCCACCAGGTCGTAGGCGGCCAGGACTGCGCGGGTGTAGTAGCCGCGGCTGAACATCATGGACGGGCGCTCCCCGTCCAGGTAGGCCACGGCACCCAGGAACCGGTCCACGCGGTTGCCGTAGGTATCTCCCCATGCCCCCACATCCCCGCGCGGCGGGTCGTAGGCCACGGTGTCCATCACGGTGCCGGTGGCACCATGGAAGACAGTGAGGAATTCCGGGCCGGTGAGCACGTAGCCGCTGCTGTTGCGGTAGTCGGCGCCGGCGTTGCCGATGACCGTTCCTGCGCCGTCACGGGTTCCGTCCGCGGTCTTCATGGCCACCTCGGCCTTGCCGTCGCCGTCGAAGTCGTACGCCAGGAGCTGGGTGTAGTGCGCCCCGGCACGGATGTTCGGCCCCATGTTGATCCGCCAGAGCCTGGTGCCGTCCATCCGGTAGGCGTCCACGTAGACGGTGCCGGTGTAGCCCGCCTGCGAGTTGTCCTTGGAATTGGACGGGGACCACATCTGGATGATTTCGTACGTGCCGTCCCCGTCCAGGTCCGCGACGCTCGCGTCACCGGCGGAGTAGGTGTAGGGCTGCCCGTCCTTGGTGTAGTCGTCAGCCGGCTTGTCCAGCTTCACCGCCAGGTAGTCCTGCGCCAGCGGCGTGAACTCCGCGGTCAGCTGGTCGGCACCGGCACCAACGGCCTTGATGGCGTAGCGGGAAGCAGACGTCCCCGCCGGGTCAAGGAAGGTGGTGCTGTTGCGGATGGGCTCCCCGGTGAGCTGCACGCCGTCGCGGATCACATGGAACCCGATCTGCTCCGGGTCCAGGCCCAGCATGCGCCAGCCCACCCGTACACCGCCCTCGGTCAGGAGCGCCACGGGAGCACGGTCAATCTGCTCCATCTGCCGGTTGACCACCGTGACCTTCTCCGTGCCGATCACGGGGGAGGGGGCGGACTCACCGCCCTTGTTGACGGTGGTCACGCGGTAGTAGTACTTGATGGTGGTCAGCACGGTGTAGTCGGTGAAGTTCACTTCCGTGGCGCGGCCGACGTACTCGAACGGGCCGTCCAAGGCAGTGGAGCGGTAGACCTGGTAGGCGGCGGCGTCAGCCACCTTCTGCCATTTGAGGGTCACACTGGTCTTCTCCACTGCCTTGATGTCCACCCTGGCGGTAGCGGCGGGGACCGGGGTGGCGGGGTCAACCAGCGCGGTCTCCGGGGTGTTGGAGCGGACCGACTCGAGGCCGGTGCTGTCCAGGGCCGTCACGAAGTACTTGTACGTGAGCCCCGGGAAAGCGGTGGTGTCCTGGAAGGCCGGAGCCGTCACGTGATCGGCCACCAGCTGCGGTTCGGCCTCAAAAGAGGCCTGGCGGAAAACCTTGTAGCTCGCGGCGTCGTCCACCGGATCCCAGGCCAGGTCCACGGTGGCGGGGTCGCCTGCGGCGTTCACGGCGGTGGTGCGCAGGTTGGTGGGCGCCACCAGCAGCGGGGTGGCCTCCAGACCGTTGAGCCGCTGGCCCGAACCGCTGATGGCCAGGTTCAGCTGGCCGTCGGAGACCAGGACCTGATTGATGATCTTGGTGGCGGAGGATTCCTTTCCGGAGGACACCTGGCCGAACGGGATGCCTTCGGCAGCAACGTCCGTCCGGGTGGAGCCGATCCAGTCGCTGTGGTACGTCTTCAGTGCGTAAGTGCCGTTGGGGACGTCCAGCCGGAATTCGAAGCTGCTGCCGCTCAGGACGAAGTCCCGGAGGAGGTTGCTGGTCACGGCGCCGCGGTCACGGTCGCTGAGGACGGAGGTGTCCTTGAAGCCGAACGTCCGCTCCGGCGTGTACGCCATGGTCCGGTTAACCTCGGTGTAGCCGGCTTCCACCGGCGCCCCCACCGGGCCGAAGTCGAACTTGTACTTCGCCTTCTTGGTGGTCAGGGCCAGGGCGTCGCTGGGCTCGGACAGGCCTTTGCCGTTCATGGCGGCCACCCGCACGCTGTAGGCCGTGCCTTCGGTAAGTCCGGCCAGGTTGGCGGTGGGAACAGTGGCGGTAGTGGCGAGTTTGTAGGCGGTATCCGGCTCGTCCGCCAGCTTGCGGTACACCTTGTAGATGTCGGCACCTTCCACCGGCTGCCACTTGAGCAGTGCCCCGGCATTGGAGATGCTGCCCGCCACCAGGCCCTGCGGCTTGGCGGGAACGGACGACGGCGGCGCCACCTCGCGGACGCGCGTGGCCAGGGGCAGGTTCAGGCCCTTCACCCCGCCTGCCACCAGGCGGGCGATCTGGATGGCGCCGTACTCCTGGAAGTGGGTGTTGTCCACGGTGCCGGTGGGCCGGTTGGGGTACACGCCGGCATCGACGTGGAGGAAGACCGACTTGGTGTCCTCGGGACCGATCTGGTCGTAATACGCACGGCTGGAGGCGGAGAGGTCCACCAGTGCCACGCTTTCCTCTGCGGCAAGCTCCTGCATCTTGGCGACGTATTCGGGGAAGCTGACGCGGAACTTGCCTGTGGCCTCGTCGTAGTCGCGGCGGCCCACCGGCGTCACCAGGATGGGGGTCGCGCCGCGCTGGCGGGCGCCGTGGACGTAAGTGCGGAGGTACTCCTTGTAGTCGGCGGGCGACGCGTACCGGTCATCCACCCCGATGGTGGCGTCGTTGTGGCCGAACTGGACCATCAGGTAGTCGCCGGGATTGATGACGCGGAGGATTTCGTCCAGGCGCCCCTGGCTGATGAAGTTCTTGGAGCTCCGTCCGCCGATGGCGTGGTTGCGGAAGGTCACGGCGCCGTCAAAGTAGCGGTCGATCATCTGGCCCCAGCCGGCCTGCGGGACGTAGCCGGGATCGTAGGTCTGGACCGTGGAGTCGCCGGCAAGGTAGACGCCGGGATCGGTGGTGGCGGTGCGGGGGGCCCGCGCAGCGATGGCCAGCGAGTTGATCTTGGCGGCCGTGCCGCTGAAGTCGAGGTTCAGCTGGCCGTCCACCAGTGAAATGGGGAACTCCATTTCCAGGTACTGGCCGGCAGGCTTGTCCGTGAGCTGGACCTTGGCCATCTTCTCGGCCGTGATGGCGATTTTGGTTGCTTCCGTGGCATCGCCCGCTATCAGCTTGACGGTGTAATCGCCGTTCGGAAGGTCCACGAGGAAGGTGCTGCCCTGGGCCTGGACAAAGTCCGAACGCAGGGCGTCGCCGGTGCCGCGGTCCGTCCCGGAGGTGGCTGAGGTGTCCGTGAAGCCGAACTTTCCTGCTGCGGAGTACTGTGTGCCTGCATCCACGTGCGTGTAGCCGGCGGCTGTAGCACCGGGACCAAAGTCGAACTTGAATCCGCTTCCCGCAGGCGGCAGGGCAGTGTCCGCCTGGACGGCGGGAAGGCCGGTGAAGGCTATCGCCGCCGAGGCGATGGCTGCAGTGGCAGCCCTGGCACCGGAAGCGGCCAGCCGTCGTCGACGCGGCGGGTCTTCCAGGGTGGGAGGGATGGGTTGCGGGGGTTGGTTCACGGACATCTCCTTCGATGAGCGGGGGCAACGCAGCCCGGTCGGTTGTAACGATTCAAAAGCAGCGCGTCCGCTGAAGGGTGCGTGCTGCAATCGAAGGTGGATCCCGAAAGGGAACCGGTGAAGAGGCTGAGACCTGGGTGCGGGTGATGCAGCTCGCACGCTGCACTCACCATGGTTTATCAGCTTGCCGCGGGGCAGGGCAAGCGTTTTCCCGATCTTTCCCGCGCGAAAGTGATATTTGCTGTTCGAATTTGTTGGTAAACCGAGTCAAATCCGGTTCATTAAAGGCCCGACGGCGGCCGGGCGCCTGGGTGCGCGGCCGCCGTCGGGCGCTGGCTTTCCGGGTTCCTGTTACGCGAGGACAGCCAGCTTGGAATTGCCGCGGCCGAAGAGGGCCCGGTCTACCGAGAGGCGGCCGGCGCCGGTGAGCGCCAGTGCGAAGGCGGCCGCGGCGAGCAGCAGCACCAGTTCGTAGCCGCCGTTTGCGGCAAAGACGCCCGCGGAAGCGTGCACCAGGAAGAGTGCGCCCAGCATGTCGAGGGCCAGGAGGGCGGCAACCACCCGGGTGAGGATGCCCAGGATCAGGGCAATGCCGCCGGCGAATTCGAGCACGGCCACCGCCGGGGCGGCGATCTCTGCGGCGGGCACGCCCATCTTGGCGAAGGAAGCCTGGGTGCCGGCGATGGTCCACTCGGAAAACTTCTGCCAGCCATGGGCTGCGAAGAGGAAGCCGAGGACGATGCGCAGGGTGGTGAGGGCAGTAGTGGTAAGTCGGGGCTGGTTCATGCTTTCCAGTCTTCAGGAGGAATAGTTGAAGAGTCAACCATCTGGCGCGAAGTGTGGGCTTTGTCATGCAGCTCCGTACGAAGACGTGGCAATGAGTCTCCCGGTTAAGCTGGCACGGTGCCCCAACTATCAACCCCCCTTCCCGCGGCAACCCGCCGGAGCAACGGCAGGGAAATCCTCCGCCTTGCCGTCCCCGCCTTCGGCGCTCTGGTGGCCGAACCGCTGTTCCTGCTCGCTGACTCCGCCATCGTGGGGCACCTGGGGGTGGAGCAGCTGGCCGGCGTGGGGCTGGCATCGACTGTGCTGCACACCGCCGTCGGGCTCATGGTGTTCCTGGCCTACTCAACAACCCCGGCGGTGGCCCGTGCCATCGGCGAGGGGCAGCTGGGCAAGGCCCTGGCGGCCGGGCGCGACGGCGTGTGGCTGGCATTGCTGCTGGGTGTGGTCCTTGCGGTGGCCGGCTTCGTGGCGGCTGAGCCATTGATCGGGCTAATGGGCGCGGAAGGGGAGGTCCGCACCTTCGCGGTGGACTACCTCCGCTGGTCCATGCCGGGACTGGTGGCCATGCTCCTGGTCTTCGCGGGCACCGGCGTCCTCCGCGGCCTGCAGGATACGCGGACGCCGCTGGTGGTTGCCACCGCAGGCTTCGGGATCAACATTGTCCTGAACCTGTGGCTGGTCTACGGCCTGGGCTGGTCGGTCACCGGTTCAGCGGTCGGGACCAGCCTCGCGCAGTGGGCCATGGCCTGCGTCTATGTGGTGATGGTCCGGCGCAACGCAGTCCGGCACGGGGTCAGCCTCCTCCCCAGCTGGCGCGGGATCCGGAGCATGACCAAAGTGGGGTCGTGGCTCATGCTGCGGACCCTGAGCCTGCGCGCGGCCATCCTGGTGACGGTGCTGGTGGTGACCGCGCAGGGCGCCGTGAACCTTGCAGCGCACCAGCTGGCGATGACAATCTTTTCGTTCCTGGCTTTTGCCCTGGATGCGCTGGCTATTGCCGCCCAGGCGTTGATCGGCAAGGAGTTGGGGGCCTGCAATGCCGCCAAGGCGCGCGAGCTCACGCGGACGATGATCCGCTGGGGCATCGGCTTCGGCGTGCTGACCGGCCTGCTGCTGGCCGCGGTGGCACCCTGGGTGGGGGCACTCTTCACGTCCGACCGGGAAGTGCAGTCCGTCCTGGCCGTTGCCCTGTGGATCCTTGCGGCCGGCCAGCCTGTCGCCGGGTATGTCTTCGTCCTGGACGGGGTGCTGATTGGTGCCGGGGATGCCAGGTACCTGGCGCTGGCGGGACTGGTGAACCTCGCCGTCTATCTGCCCCTGCTGGCCGCCGTCGCCTGGTCCGGCACTGCCGGTGGAGCAGGCCTGGGCTGGCTCTGGGCCGCTTTCGCGGTGGGCTACATGGCTGCCCGGGCAGTGACTTTGGGCCTCCGGGCCCGGTCGGACCGGTGGATGGTCCTGGGCTCGGCCTGACTGTTGCGACCAGCCCTCGATACGCGGCGAAGCGCTCCCCACTAAACTGGTCCGGTGACGCAACCACTTACCCCCGCAGGTGCCGCTCCCGAAGCCGCTCCCCGGTCGGACCTCTGGAAGCCGGTCCTGCTCCGCTCGGCGGCTGCGCTGGTGTTCGGTGCCGTGACCATCTTCTGGCCCTCGCCCTCCATCGAAGTCATGGGCTGGGCCGGCGGGCTGTACCTGCTGGGCACCGGCATCGTAACCCTCTGGGGTGCGCCGGCCACGGGTTTCCCGCGGGAGTCCGCACCCGGCAAACTCCTCTCCGCAGCCGGCTCGGTGCTGACCGGTGCCGGTTTCGCGCTGGTGCTGCTGCACGGCGACCTGCTGTTCGCCGTTGTGGCGGCCCTCGGCCTGGGCGCCGCCGGGGCCCTTGAGCTGTGGTGCGGCCTCCGCCAGCGCAGCCGGCACGTCCTGGCCCGGGACTGGATCGCGTCCGGCATCATTGGCCTCGGAACCGCCGCCGTCCTGCCCTTCTTCATCAGCCT
>Ga0307412_10001276_pt1 | contig 14110 bp, 17 predicted proteins | sample DK1Cmetagenome_3_FD_203823 | JGI IMG/M metagenome (GOLD analysis project Ga0307412, IMG submission 203823) | Maize rhizosphere microbial communities from greenhouse at UC Davis, California, United States - DK15-C-1 | ecosystem: Host-associated > Plants > Roots > Rhizosphere > Soil | place: USA...
GCTTCTTCGTAGGAACTCACGCGTTTGTCGAAACCTGCCATAGACACCTCTTTTATTCTTGAGTGGGGTCGCAATGAGATGCAGTGTTGCGCCAAGTCATATATTTGTTAAGTTGATTTTTACGTTGTATTGATTGATAAAACTCAACAATCGTTCGCCTGTAGGAGCCACGACATGACCCTAAAGCAAATACGTGCGTTTCTGGCCGTGGCCCAAAGCCTGAGCTTCGCCGTGGCCTGCGAGCGGCTGCACCTGTCCCAATCGGCCCTGAGCTTGACGATCAAGGCGCTGGAGGAGGGGCTGGGAGGCCGCCTGTTCAGTCGCAACACACGCAACGTGGCACTGACACCGGAAGGCGAGTCCCTGTTGCCGCTGGCCCGTCGGCTGGTGGCTGACTGGGACAACGCCGAGGACGAAATGCGCCAGCGCTTCACCTTGCAGCGCGGTCGGGTAACGTTGGCGGCGATGCCGTCGTTCGCCGGCAACCTGCTGCCACCGATTCTCAAGACCTTCCGCGCACGGTTCCCGAATGTCAATGTCACGGTCAACGATGTGATCAACGAGCAGGTGCTGGAAATGGTCCGCGATCGTCATGTGGAGCTGGGCGTGGCGTTCGAGCCGATGCAGGGCTCGTCGCTGGCCTTCACGCCGTTGTACCTTGATCGTTTCGTCGCGGTGGTGCCCTTGGATTCGCCGCTGGCCCAGCGCGACGAAATCCAGTGGGAGACCTTGCTGGAGCAACCGTTCATCACGCTGCAACGGCCCTCTACCGTGCGGGTCATGCTCGAAGAACATCTGCAAGCCCGAGGCAGGAAGCTGCCGGTGGAATTCGAGAGCCACCAGTTGGCGACCGTCGGGCGGATGGTTGCCAGCGGCCTCGGCGTAAGCGCCGTGCCGGCCCTGTGCGTTGGCCAGATGCATGAGCTGGGTGCCCGCTGCATCACCCTCAGCGATCCGGTGATAGAACGGGCCATCGGCGTACTGACGAAGCCGGGTTACGAACTGTCCGCGGCGGCGCAGGCGTTGTTCGATACGTTCAAGGATCAGGAGCTGGGTGCTCAGATGTCATTGAAGTGATCATCACCCTTGTGGGAGCGAGCTTGCTCGCGAAGGCGCTCGGTCAGTCGATAGATGCATAGCTGACCCACCGCTTTCGCGAGCAGGCTCGCTCCCACAAGGATGGCGGCGGTATCAGATCAGCAGCGGCAACAGTTCTTCGCACGGGATCCCAACCTTCAAATCCAGCAGTTCATCAGCCCGGGTCTTGCCCTGGTTGATCGCCACCAGCGGCTTGCCCTGGTCCTTGATCGCGCGGCACAGGCGAAACGCCGAATAGGCCATCAACGACGACCCCACCACCAACAATCCATCCGCTTGCTCGACGGCTTGCATGGCGCGCGCCGCGGTAGGCGCGGCGACGTTTTCGCCGAAAAAAACCACATCCGGCTTCAGGCGCTCACCGGCGCAATGCGGGCAATGGGGCACCTGGAAACGCGCCTCGAACGCAGGATCCAGCAGCGTGTCGCCATCGGGCGCCTGCACGGCGTCGACACCGGTCAGGTAGGGGTTCTCGGTTTCCATCAATGATTGGATGTGCTGGCGCTCGCTTCGCTGGCCACAATCGAGGCACAGCACGCGATGCAGGCTGCCATGCAGTTCGACGACATGGCGGCTGCCGGCCTGGTCATGCAAGGCGTCGACGTTCTGCGTGATCAGTCCACTGATGCGGTCCTGGTCCTGCAGCGCAGCCAAGGCTTGGTGGGCCTGGTTCGGGCGGGCCTGGCGCATGCGCGGCCAGCCCAGCATCGCCCGCGCCCAGTAGCGTCGGCGCGCCTCGGGTTGGGCGAGGAATTCCTGGTACATCATCGGCTGCCGGCCCCGTCGCACGCCGTCGTTGTCCCGGTAGTCGGGAATGCCCGATGGGGTGCTGATGCCCGCGCCCGTCAGCACCAGGAAACGGCGCCCGGTCATATAGGCCTGCAATTGGTCGATCGGATCACGGTGTAGGTCGTCGGGCATCGGGGTTCTCCGCTGGCCTTGAATCGTTGAGGGTAGCACCGGGTTTGTCCCATGCCTTTCGTCGCCCTCGCGTGGGGTTTGTTCAAACTTTCCCGGCGCGTGTGAAATCCACCTTATGTGCGGTACTTCAGCGCTGTTGCGCCGCGCTGCGCTAATGAACACGGATAAGGAGAACGCAATGGCAACCCCTAAAGAGAACCTGTTGGATTGGCTCAACGACGCTCACGCCATGGAACAGCAAGCAGAGAAAATGCTCAAGGCCCAGGCCGAGCGCCTCGAGCATTATCCGGTGCTCAAGGCTCGGATCGAACAGCACATCGAAGAGACGCTCGGGCAGCAGAAACTGGTCGAAGGGTGCATCCAACGGCTTGGCGGCAGCACTTCGATGATCAAGGACATGGCCGGCAAGCTCATGGCGTTCGGCCAGGCGATGGGCGGCATGATGATGAGTGACGAAGTGGTTAAGGGCGCCATGAGTGGCTACGTCTTCGAGAACCTCGAGATTGCTTCCTACACGGTGCTGATCGCAGCGGCGAAAGAGGCCGGCGATGTCGAGACGCAGAAGGCCTGCGAGCAGATCCTGCCCCAGGAAATCGCCATGGCCGACTGGCTGCGCGACCACCTGCCGGAAATCACCCAGGCGTTTCTCGAGCGTTCGGCCAACCCCCATACCGAAGCCAAGCGCTGATGCAAAAGCGCGGTCGCTGGCATTGCGGCCGCGCCAAACCTGCCGTCAAACGCAAAGAGGACAGGTATGAAGCAGACCACCGGTGAGGTAAGAGCCATCAATCGACAGAGCGCGAGGGTAGGCGTCTACGTGGCCGAAGAAGACGGCCACACGGTACTCGAGCTGGGCCCCGCCAACGACGTGGATATCGGCGATGTGATGGAGTGGGACAGTGGCGAGGCCTTGGGCACCCAGACGTATCGCAACCTGACCAAGGGTTGGGCCGACGAGGTGTATGTGGCAAAGCATGGCGTTGCGGCCGCGAACCTTGAGGTACAACTGCTGGTGGGATCCTGACAGTTGCAATGCAGGAGAACGATCATGAGCGAATTGAAGTGTGGCTGCCCCGGCTGCCACTGCGATGTCGATCCCGATCGGGTGTTCAACCATGACGGTGAGGCCTACTGCAGCCAGGCCTGCGCCGAGCAACACCCCAACGGGGAACCGTGCCCGGCGCCGGGTTGCCATTGCGAGCTCAGTGGCAAGGTCGGCGAAAGGGACATCACCAATAACCAGCTGGATGAAGCGCTGGAGGAAACGTTCCCGGCCAGCGACCCGATTTCACCCTGAAAACCGCTTTATCCGGGCATCGGCGACAGGGTGCCCGGACGCCGCAAGCCGGTCAGTGCGGTGGTGCAAGACAACACCGGCAGCCCGCGAGTTTTGGCTTCCTGGAACGGCGCGAGGCCGGGGTGACGAGACCGGTGCAGTGGGGTGCCGGCGCCACTCGGCCCTTGGCGGACAGCGTGGAAAGACACGCACTGTTTTTCAAATGTGAAATAGGAAAACGTGGGAGCGAGCCTGCTCGCGAAAGCAGTTGAAAGTTAAACAACCCTATCGACTGATAAATTGCATTCGCGAGCAAGCTCGCTCCCACATAGTTTGCATCTTGATGACGCTAATTAACCGCCGCTTGGGTGATAGGGAATTTCAATTCCTCGCAAGCGCAACGGAATATAAGTAAAGCCTCGACCGTTCGTCGCCGTTTGAAGAACTTAATTCAAACCTTGTTCGCGTCAGGTTTTCCGAATAAGTACGAGCCAACAGGGTTCGCAAATAGCAACTAACGAGGTGAATGAAATGGCAAATACAGGAAATAACAACCCTGGCAATTTCGCTAACGATCGTGAAAAAGCATCCGAAGCCGGCAAGAAAGGCGGCCAGGCATCAGGCGGCAACTTCGCCAACGATCCGGAACGCGCAGCCGAGGCTGGCCGTAAGGGTGGCCACGTGTCGGGTGGCAATTTTGCCAACGATCCGGAACGCGCCGCAGAGGCCGGTCGCAAAGGCGGACAAGCCTCGGGTGGCAATTTTGCCAACGACCCTGAACGGGCCTCGGAAGCAGGTCGCAAAGGTGGCCAGGCCTCCGGTGGCAACTTCGCCAATGACCGGGAAAAGGCTTCCGAAGCAGGTAAGAAAGGCGGTGAAAACAGCCACGGTGGCGGTCGTAATTCGTAATGTCCCTTGATTTGCAGGCCTCATGTCATTTGGCATGAGGCCTGTACCGTCGAATGTTTGAAAGTGTATATAAAGTCGGGCATGTCATGCCCGGCTTCGCTTGATTGTTCATCATTAAGGCGTGTTTGGTTTTGCAATGACTGTAACTACCATTCGTCTTGTGTCATGAATAAAAAATAAATTTTATTCCTTCAACTTCTTTCTGACTGTCATGGGCCTGTCGTCGGCAGGGTTCCCATGAACTGTGTCCTGACCGAGGAGTTCAATCATGTTTCTACATAACAAGCGATTGCAATACACCGTGCGTGTCGCCGAGCCGAATCCAGGCCTTGCGAACCTATTGCTGGAACAGTTTGGCGGCGCCCAGGGTGAATTGGCGGCCGCTTCGCGTTACTTCACTCAGGCCTTGTCCGAGGATGATCCCGGCCGCAAGGATCTGTTGATGGACATTGCCACCGAGGAGCTCAGTCACCTGGAGGTGATCGGCTCGATCATCGTCATGCTGAACAAGGGCGCCAAGGGCAAGATGGCCGAAGGCGTCGAGCAGGAAGGCCAGCTCTATCGCGAGATCAACGGTGCGGGCAACGACTCCCATATCACCAGCGTGCTGTATGGGGCCGGTTCGCCGCTGACCAACTCGGCGGGCGTACCCTGGACCGCAGCCTACATCGACACGATTGGCGAACCGACCGCAGACATGCGTTCGAACATCGCCGCTGAGGCTCGGGCGAAGATCGTTTATGAACGCCTGATGAACGTCACCGACGACCCCGGTGTGAAAGAAGCCCTGGGCTTCTTGATGACGCGCGAGATTGCGCACCAACTCTCGTTCGAAAAAGCCCTGCACGCCATTCAGCCCAACTTCCCGCAAGGCAAGTTGCCTGGCATGCCGGAGTTCACCAACGTGTACTTCAACATGTCCCAGGGTGAGCCTTCGGTGCGCGGTCCCTGGAACCAGGGCGACGATTGGGAATTTGTCGAGAATCCGACGCCGGCGGTCGATGGCGGCGATGGCCTGGCCAGTGTGCAGTTGAGCGAGAAGGATGAAGCGTTGCTGATGGACATGAAGGCACGGACGATGTCCAACCCGGAAAGCAACCCCACGACAGGCGCGGACCTGGGCGCAGGGATGCAAAACGAGAAGCTGTGACCCATCGGCGAGGGGGCCTGGCTCCCTCGCCCGAACATATCGCTTGATCGTTCCTTGGTCTGCGGGTGACGATCAGGCCCCGTGCGGTTAAATCAACAAGGAGATTCGATGGACCAGCCCACCTCCCGGACCCGATCGCCCTGGCGTACCTGGCTCGATCCCGTGCAAAACAATCTGCTGTGGGGGCTGACCTTCTGGCTCGGATTGGCGCTGGTCGCCGCGCTGTTGCTCTACAGCGGCTACAACGCGCTGGTGGGGGCCAACCGCCAGAACCTGGGTTATGCGGTGCTGGGCGGTACCTCCGGTTTCGCCGCTACGGCACTGGGCGCGGTGATGGCGGTGGTGTTGCGCGATATCTCCTCGCGCACCCAGGACATCATGCTGGGGTTCGCTGCCGGGATGATGCTGGCGGCCAGTTCGTTCTCGTTGATCCTGCCGGGCATCGATGCCGCGCAGGTCATTTGCGGCAACCAGTTGCTCGCCGCCCTTGTCGTGGTCATCGGTTTGGGGTTGGGCGTTTTGCTGATGATCGGTCTCGACCGTTTCGTGCCCCATGAGCATGAGCTGAGTGGCCGGCGCGGTCCCGAGGCCAAGCGCATCAACCGGGTCTGGTTGTTTGTCCTGGCGATCACGCTGCACAACCTGCCGGAGGGCATGGCCATTGGCGTCAGTTTCGCCAACGGCGACTTCAAGGTCGGCTTGCCCCTGACCACTGCCATCGCCATCCAGGACATCCCCGAAGGCCTCGCCATTGCCATGGCGTTACGCGTCACCGGTATCAGTACCTTGCGCGCTGCGTTGATTGCGGTCGGCTCCGGACTGATGGAGCCCCTGGGTTCGGTGATCGGCCTGGGCATGTCCTCCGGCGTGGCCGTGGCTTACCCCATCAGCCTGGGGCTGGCGGCGGGGGCGATGATCTTCGTGGTGTCCCATGAAGTGATTCCGGAAACCCACCGCAACGGCCACGAAACACCAGCGACCCTGGGCTTGATGATGGGGTTCGCGGTGATGATGTTCCTGGACACGGCGCTGGGTTGAATCGCTCGGCCTGCCCTCTGTCCAGGCGTCCGCAGATTTCTTGAACATCCGCAAAATCCTCCGAGTCAGTGTTTGAACAGGTGAAGCGCGGCTTCACCCTTCATTGACCGGAGGATATTGCAATGGCCAGAAAAACCGTGACGGACCTGTTCATTCACGAACTGTCCGATGTCTACAGCGCCGAAAAACAGATCACCCGCGCCTTGCCGCGCATGGCCCGGGCCACCACCAACCCGTTATTGGCCCAGGCGTTCAATGATCACCTCGAAGAGACCCAAGGGCAGATCGAACGCATCGACACCCTGGTGGAAGTGGCGGGCATCAAGCTCAAGCGCATGAAGTGCATCGCCATGGAAGGGTTGGTGGAAGAGTCCAAGGAGTTGATCGAGGAAATCGACAAAGGCGCGGTGCTCGACGCGGGGCTGATCGGCGCGGCGCAAAAAGTCGAGCATTATGAAATCGCCAGCTACGGCACGTTGATCGCGATGGCCAAGCATCTGAACCTGGGCGATGAAGTGGTCGGTTTGCTGCTGGCGACCCTCAAGGAAGAAAAAGCCACCGACGAGAAATTGTCGAAAATTGCCGAGCAGGGCGGCAACCAGGCGGCGACGATGGAATCCTGATGTCGACATAACCGCTTTTGTGGCGAGGGAGCTTGCTCCCGCTGGACTGCGTGTAGGAGCTGCCGAAGGCTGCGATCTTTTGATCTTTTGATCTTTTGATCTTTCGCTTGAGACTCAAATGCCTGGGGAAAGATCGCAGCCTCGCTTCGCTCGGCAGCTCCTACTCGCACCCCAGCGGGAGCAAGCTCCCTCGCCACGGGTTCGGTGTAGAAAATTCTTCAAACCACTCCCAACGACCACCCAGCGTCCAGCTTTCAAACTCGTTTGAACTCAGCTCCCACACGTCCCGTCATTTGTTCTGAGAGGCACTTATTCGGGCACCGCTGCGGCGGTTGCCTGTTGTTGAGTTTTTCATCACGGAGGCGATGGACAGACATGACTATCCCGGACAACAACCCCGAACGACAAAGCGACACTTCAAGCCAAGGGCGACCAGAAGAGTCGCTGCATGACATCAAGGATGACGTGAACGAAGCCATCGGCAGCGCCCGCGAACGGGCCGATGCGCATTTCGGCCAGTACCGCGACACCGCGGCGGACCAGATCGACGCGTTGGCGCGTGGTGCCAAGTCCGCCATGTCGGAACTCGAAGCCAACGACACGCTTGGCTTGTCGCATTACCTGGCAGACGTGGCCGATAGCATGAGTGGCTTGGCCGGCACGTTGCGCAACAAGAGCGCCGAGCAGTTGTTGCAGGACGGTTCTCGCCTGGCGCGGGAAAACCCCGGCCTGTTCCTCGCCGGCAGCATCGCGGTGGGTTTCGGACTGTCGCGGTTCCTCAAGGCCGGCACCTCGCCGGTTGCCACCGAAGTCGACGACCCCGCCGCCGGACATTCGACTCCCCCCGCTGGCGGGTTCGGCGCGCAGTCGTTCGATGCGGTGCCTGACCCGATCGGTCCTGGCGCCGCCACGAGCAGTGGCCTGGCCACCGGCGTCACCCCGACTTCACCCAGCGTCCAGGACCATCCCAGTGATTTCGCCACCGGTTCGTTCCCCGGCTCGGCCAATACCAGAGGAGAATTGTGATGAACCGACCAGACCCAGATATCCAGCGTTCCGCCGGGACCTCGGTGCCCGAGAACGATGCCTCGGTCGTGGGGCTGCTCCGGCAGTTGACCCACGAAGTCCCCTCGCTGTTCACCAAGGAACTGGCGCTGGCCAAGGCAGAGTTCCAGGCCAGCCTCAACACGCTGAAGGCGGGCATCGCCGGGGTGGCCGGTGGCGCGATGGTGCTGATGGCCGGTTTCATCATCCTGCTGATGGCGGTGGTGTATGGCCTGAGCACGATGATGGCGCCGTGGCTTGCCGCGCTGATCGTCGGTGTCGTGGTGATGATCATCGGTTTTGTCATGGTGCAATCTGGCAAGAAACAGTTCGAACCGTCCCATTTCAAGCCTGACCGAACGCTCGACGCCTTGAACAAAGATCAGGAAGCCCTGCGGAGGAAAGCCTCATGAAGGATGAATTCAACACCGAATCGCAAAAGAGCCCGGAGACCATCGAGCGCGAGATCGATGAGCAGCGCGCCCATATCAGCCATATCGTCGATGCCTTGGGCAGCAAATTCACCCCCGGGCAAATGCTTGACCAGGCGTTAGGCATGGTGAAGGGCAATGGCGCGGAGTTCTTCGGCAACCTGGGCACGACGGTGCGCAACAACCCGGTGCCGACCGTGCTCACGACGGTTGGCCTGTGTTGGTTGATGCTCGGCCAGAATCACCCGCCCCGGGTCGGTTATCGCGTGGGGCCCGACCAGGACGGCAGCGATTGGAGCGAGGGGCTTGCGAGTGGCCTGGGCAGTGCCAGGAATCATCTGCACGACACCACCGATTCCTTGCGCGAAGGCTTCCATTCCCTCAAGGACAAGGCCTCGCACCTGGCCGATGATTTGAGCGCCGGCGCTCGCCATGCCCGTAGCCGTGCGCATGAAACGGGAGATCGCATGACCCAGGGCTCCCATGACCTGAGCGATCAGTTCAGTCGCCTGCTCAAGGAACAGCCGTTGATGATGGCGGCCGCGGGTATCGCCCTCGGGGCGATGCTGGGCGCGGCCTTGCCAAGTACCTCCACGGAGCAGCGGGTGATGGGCAAGACCAGCGCCGGGCTGACCGACAAGGCCAGGCAAAAGGCTCGCGAGGGCTATGAAGCGGTGCGCGACACGGTGAGCAAGACCACCGAGCACCGTGACGAGCCGTCGGTCAAGCCGGCCCACGAACGGGCGCACTCCGGTGCGGACTTGTCCGGCGGGCTGGGTACTCCGTAGCGGTTAGGGCGCGGCGCGGGATGGATCTTGCGTCGCGCCTGTCGATACACCGATCCAAGGAGGCGGCGCATGAAACGTCAGGTCCCGTTCACCGGTCATCTGGTTTTCATCGGCTTCGGCTCTATCGCCCGGGCCACCTTGCCCTTGCTACTGGGGCAGGACCACATCAAGGTCGAGCAGATCACCGTGATCGCCCCGGTGATCGAGCAGAACATCTGGTTCAAGGAACGGGGTATCCGGTTTGTCCGCAAGGCGCTGACCGAGCACACCTTCACGCAAATCCTCGATCGCTTCGTCAAGCCCGGTGACTTCATCGTCAACCTGTCGGTGGAAGTCAGCTCGCTGGCTGTTATCGCCTATGCCTTCGACAAAGGTGCGTTGTACCTGGACACCTGCGTCGAGCCGTGGGCCGGCGGCTACAGTGACCCACAGTTGGACCCGTCCCATCGCACCAATTACGCATTGCGCTACCAGGTCCTGGGTTTGCGCAAGAAATTGGGCAGAGGGCCGACAGCGGTGGTCGCCCATGGCGCCAACCCTGGCTTGATCACGCATCTGCTCAAGGCCGGCCTGATGGAGTTGGCCATGCAGTTGGATCATCCGTTGCCTGAGACCCGTGGTGGTGTCGACTGGGCCAGGTTGTGCATGGAACTGGGGATCAAGGTCATTCATTTTGCCGAGCGCGATACCCAGCGTTCCCACCGTCCCAAGGAGGACGATGAGTTCGTCAACACCTGGTCAGTGGAAGGCTTTATCAGCGAAGGCAGCCAACCGGCGGAGCTGGGGTGGGGCAGCCATGAACGTACCTGGCCGGCGTCTGCGCGGCGTCATCGTTTCGGCAGCCGCAACGCGATCTATCTGGAGCGACCGAGTGCCGGCGTGCTGGTAAAAACCTGGACGCCCGTGGGCGGTCCTTGCCTGGGCCTGATGATCACGCACCATGAAACCGCTTCGACGGCCGATTTGCTCACCGTCAAGGATCAACGAAAACTGATTTATCGGCCGACCCTGCATTACGCCTATCACCCTTGCAATGACGCGTTGCTGTCGGTTCACGAACTGATCGGTCGAGGCTGGCAGACACAAACCCGGCAACGCATCCTCAACGGTGAAATCGACAGCGGTGGGATCGATGCCTTGGGTGTGCTGTTCATGGGGCATGACTTGAATGCCTACTGGTTTGGCTCGCTGTTGAGCATCGACGAAGCCCGTGCGCTGGTGCCCTTCAACAACGCCACCAGCCTGCAAGTGGCGGCGGGGGTGTTGTCGGGGATCGTCTGGGCGATCGAGCATCCGGATCGTGGCATCGTCGAGCCCGAACAGATGGACCATGAGCGCGTGCTGGAAATCGCCAGGCCGTACCTTGGCACGCTGGTCGGACAGCGCACCGATTGGACGCCGAGTGGCGTCGTTCACGAATTCTCGGCGGAAGGCGCCGCTGACGACTGGCAATTCGAGCATTTCACCCGGCTTTAACGGCTGCCGACCGACCCGATTCCATCAGCCTATACTCAGTCTGTGATCCCTTGAGGTTGGGGTGGCGCCGTCGTGATGCGTTCGCTGTTGCTGGCCGTGATGCTCGTTCTGGCGGGGTGCGCCACGTCGCAACGCGGTCAGCAGGTCGCTACGGTGGCGATTTCCCAGGAGACCTGGCGACAGGTCGACCGGCTTATCATTGCCGCGTCGAAAAGCGCTACCGAACAGGCTCAGGTTTATGCGCGCGGCTCGATGGAGCATTGGCGGGTGCTGGTGTATGAACGCACCGAGGCTGCATTCATTCCGTGGTTCAGCAGCTACTGGACTCAGGAATGGATGGCCGTGAAGGTCAGTTGGTATTCAGCCAGCGCCAAGGGCGAGGCGGATTCTGCGGCCAGGCGCCTGGCGCTTTACCTGCAGGAGCAGTATCGCGAGCAAGTGCTGGAGCCGGTGGCGCTGGAAATCGATCTCGAAGCGATCAGGGCCAACGCGACACGTTATTACCTGCGCCTGCTCAATCAACAGGTCCAGGTAATTGCCCAACGCCATCGCATCCCAGCTGAACTGATGAATCGGCGTCTGCATGGCATCAGGGCTATCAATCTCGGCCCCCCCGCGACGCGCAATGCGTCGTTGTACGAGATGATCCACACCGAACCGATCGATACACTGCCGGCCTATGCGGCGCTGATTGACCATGTCGACAAGGCTGCCGACACCGGTTCAGGTCCCTCGGACGCCGTGATCGCCACGGTGGCGCAACGTACCAGCGAGAAAATCGAAGCGCAATTTGCCACGCGAGGGGCGACCGGCGCGGCGGCTGCCGTAGCCGGGAAAGCGGCAGGGGCGCTGATTTCGGTGGGGGTGGCGGGCATTCGCGCAATGATCCACGAGGGCGAGCGGCCGGAGATGGAAGCGCAAATCCGCAAGAGCCTGAGCACGGCGTTTGACGAAGCCTGGTTCAAATCCCTCAAGCATCCCCTCAGCGGGGTGATGGCCGCGGTGTATTACCTGGCCGGGGAAATCGACGGCAACCTGGTGGAAGCGGACCTCGATAATCGGCCGGCGGAGCTGCCTGCCATTGCGCCTTGATGTTCCTAGTCAGACCCCAGCGTGACGCGGCAACCCTTGCGCTGGCGGATCTGTTCGTCCGTAGGACGTTCCTTGACGAATTCGAAGCGCGGTTCGCCTTCGCTGTAGATCACCAGCCAACCCCATTCCAATTCGCTCTCATCCTGCCCGGGTTGGGGCGGCGCGGCCCACCAGGGTTCTTTTTGCATGATCTGGCGCATCGTGTACCTCCTGCCGGTTGATCCTTGACTATAGACCGCTGGATTTCGCGACTAGCGCCCTCGCCATTTTTTGAAGCCCATGGACGGACGCTTTTGTGGCGAGGGAGCTTGCTCCCGCTGGGCCGCGTAGCGGCCCCCCATCCAATCGCTCGGTCTGTCCGGTTGCGGCGATCAGCAATGGGGCTGTTGCACAGCCCAGCGGGAGCAAGCTCCCTCGCCACGGTTTTTTTGGCCAATCCAGTGTGCTCTGATCCTCCCCACCAGCGTCTAGCGTCTGTATCCCCGCACTCGAACGGGGAATGACGGGACCCCTGCGCACATGCAAGCACTGTTGAACGAGATCCTCGATGCGGTTCGCCCCCTGATCGGTCAGGGCAAGGTGGCCAACTACATTCCCGCCCTCGGCACCGTGGCGGCCAATCAGTTGGGCATTGCCGTGTATAGCAATGATGGCGAGATGTATTGCGCGGGCGACGCCGCAACGCCGTTCTCGGTGCAGAGTATTTCCAAGGTGTTCAGCCTGGTGCAGGCCATCGAGCATTCCGGCGAGGCCATCTGGGAGCGCCTGGGCCATGAGCCATCCGGCCAACCCTTCAACTCCTTGGTGCAATTGGAATTCGAGCGCGGTCGGCCGCGTAATCCGTTCATCAACGCTGGCGCCTTGGTGATCTGCGACATCAACCAATCGCGCTTCGCCGCTCCGGCATTGTCGATGCGCGATTTCGTCCGACGGCTGTCGGGCAATCCCCAAGTGATGGTGGACGGCAAGGTCGCCGAGTCGGAATACCAGCACCGGGCCCGCAATGCGGCAATGGCCTACCTGATGCAGTCCTTCGGCAACTTCCATAACGATGTGGAAGCGGTGCTGCGCAGTTACTTCAGCCATTGCGCGCTGCGCATGAACTGCATCGACCTGGCCCGGGCGTTCTGTTTCCTCGCCAATGACGGTTTCTGCAAGCACAGCGGCGAGCAGATTCTCAGCGCTCGCCAGACCCAGCAAGTCAATTCGATAATGGCCACCAGCGGCCTTTACGACGAGGCGGGCAACTTCGCCTACCGTGTCGGCCTGCCGGGCAAGAGCGGTGTGGGCGGCGGGATCGTCGCCGTGGTGCCAGGGCAGTTCACGGTCTGCGTCTGGTCGCCGGAGCTCAACGCGGCCGGCAACTCCCTGGCCGGCATGGCGGCGCTGGAATTGCTCAGCCAACGGATTGGCTGGTCGGTGTTCTAGTTTCCCGTTGCACAAAAAAGGGCCCGCTCCTGAGTCAGGAGCGGGCCCTTTTTGTTTGTGGAATATCAGCAGAGGCGGTCGATGACCCGGACCTCAGACGAGTGCTGCACCGATTGCCAGGCTTGGGTCAGCGTTTGCAGCACGCGGCCCATGAAGTCCTTGTCGGCGGCGGCTTTCTTGCCGACGTAGCCTTGGCCACGACGATACATCTTCAGCCGGGCACACAAGTCTTGCTGGTGCTTGTCGAATTCGTCTTCCTGGGTGAAAGGCGAGAGGCAGTCCATATGGACCTGGCCGGTCTTGCTGATCCACAGGATATGGCTATCCAGGCTGTCCTTGTGTGCTGCGAACATGCGAGCCAGTTCATCAATAGATGGTTGATTGTTCAGATTCATGTGTAAGCCCCTTGACCATTTGGTTGATCTGTCTGGTGGTTCGCAAAACTTCGCTGTTCGGTAAGTGCCTGCCTGATACCGAAATCAGTCCGTCAGCGTTCGTCCGCCGGACTTCAGCGGGTTCGTGCATCGGTTGTGTAGTGTTAATCGAAGGGCTGCTACGCAAATGCGCTACAACGAGGAGAAACAGCGAAGAATCTTCAGGCCAGTGTCGACTTTCGAGGGTCGAGCCCATGCGTCATGAGGATTGATCGCCAGCGTTTCTCGTCCTTGTCACCGGACGGTCATGCCAGGTCAGCACCTTCAATCTGCCTTGTGGGCAGTCCCTTTTCCAAAAAAACAGCTCGGCGGTCAGACGAGCTTGCTCAAACATTTGCCTGTACTCCCGATCGGGGAGACGTCTGCATCATGCAAGGCGAAATCGGAGGCGTCAACGGTTTT
>Ga0307412_10001280_pt1 | contig 14081 bp, 9 predicted proteins | sample DK1Cmetagenome_3_FD_203823 | JGI IMG/M metagenome (GOLD analysis project Ga0307412, IMG submission 203823) | Maize rhizosphere microbial communities from greenhouse at UC Davis, California, United States - DK15-C-1 | ecosystem: Host-associated > Plants > Roots > Rhizosphere > Soil | place: USA...
GCAGACGCAGAAGATGGAGGCGATCGGTCGGCTCGCCGGCGGCATAGCGCACGACTTCAACAATCTTCTGACAGGCATCATCGGCAGTCTCGATATGCTTTCGCGAAGGATAAAGAAGACGGAGAACCCCGGCTGGAAAGCAAGCTGGCGGGTCGGCTGCTGCTCGTCGATGACGACAGCTGCGCGCGCGAGACGACGGCCGATGGTCTGCGGGAACTCGGCTTCGACGTGATAGAGGCTGAAAGCGGGGAGAAGGCACTCGCCATACTGGATGGCGACAAGGAGATCGACATGCTGGTTACGGACATTGTCATGCCCGGCATGTCGGGCACCGCGCTGGCGCGGAAGATACGTAGGGAACAGCCAGAATTGCCGGTAATGCTCATTACCGGATTTTCTGGCCACGCTCCCCAAAGGAAGGCCGCCAGCCCGGCCTTCCCCGTACTGCACAAACCCTTTACGGCATCCCAACTCGCCCGAATGTTTGCGAAGTACGGTTTCCCGCAGCCAAAGCAGTGGCCTGCCACTACGCAAAGTTCCAAGGGTCACTGAAGGGTCAGCCAGAGCTACGTGTCAACTGGCAGGTGTCGAACCAGATACGCGGGCTGATGAAGACGTTTGGGCTGGTCGTACCCAAAGGTGCCGGCAGCGTCTTTGAACGCAACGTTCTTACGCTCCTGGAAGGCGAAGACGATTTGGCGCGCATCATCCTGCCGCTGCTCAAAGCCTGGAGCGATATTCGGCTTCGTGTGGCGGAGTTAACCAAGCAGCTGGTTACGATGGCCAGAGACGAACACGTTGCGCACCTGGGCCCTGGCGCTGAAGGAGCGGCTTGGTTTCAAGCGAGCAGCGGTTGCCCTCGCGCGCAAATTGGCTGTAATCATGCACGCGATGCTGAAGACAGGCGAGCTGCTTGATCCAAACGCTGGAGCCACCGTGCCCACCTGATTAACAACGACACACTGCAACCAGCGCTGATATCGTTTCACAGATAGCGTCCTTTGAGGGCGCGCCGAGCCGTCCCTGCCGGGGACGCGGCAGAGATCATTCCGCGAAGCGGGAAGCAACTGCCCTTGTGAGCAGATTGCGTCACGAACATAGGAAGGTCTCGCCTACGGAACCCATCCTGCGGCGATCAACTTGCGTCGACCGCGTAGACGACCCTGTACCCGGCATACGCACGGCTTCAGTCTTGAACGATTGATTGGCTGGCTTGACAGCGGGGCGATTAGACGACCCGCTGGCGCGGCATCTACGATTTCCGCCGTTCGTTAATACGGTTCGATCACTTAGCTTCTCGAATGGGAAGCTCAGGCTCTTCACGGCCCCTTCTTTCTCCGTTGACTGAAGCTGAGCGAGAATCACGGCGCCCTAAATATGAAACGCGAATCTTCCGGTGGCGATCCCGTCCGGCAGGTGGAGATATCGCCGTGTCAGACGCCTGCGTCTTGCGAATTGAAACGCGCCGCGCTGCGAACGTACCAGCCAAAGGCGGCGATTAGCAGGTAACAGGCAGCCGGAATGAAAAGCGCCGTGCTGAGCACGAACGCGTCCGCGACCGCGCCCGCCAAGAGCGGCACCAGGGCCCCGCCGACGATGGCCATGCACAGAAGTCCCGAACCTTGGGCGGATTTCTCGCCGAGACCCTCCAGAGCCAGGCTGAAGATCGTCGGGAACATCACCGAGTTGGCCAGGCCGACGAGAACAAGCGCCCAGCCCGCCGCGTCGCCGTCAAGGAGGATGGCGCCCAGGATCAGCGCGACCGCACTCAGCGCAACGGCACTCAGCAGCTTACCCGGCGACACCATCCGCAGCAGCAGCGCACCGATGAAGCGCCCAACCATCGCGCCAGTCCAGTATAGCGCCACATGCTCGCCTGCGCTGCGCTCGGATAGATTCATGATCGATGGCTGCATGAGGAAATTGGCCAGAAGGCTGCCGATCGTGACTTCCGCGCCGACGTACAGGAAAATGGCGGCAACACCCGCCATCAGCCGCCGCTCGCGCAGCAGCGCTCCCGAACCGGCAAGGCCCACTGCAGTACCAGCAGCGCCCAACCGTGCACGCCAGTACCAGAAGGCCACCGCCATGGCGGCAAGCACGATCGCGATGCCGACATAGGTACGGCCGATAACCGCTGCCTCCTGTGTCTGGAACGCAAACAGTGCATCCCCCGACAAGGTCGATGGGTCCACATCGGCAACCGATCCGAGGATCAGTTGCGCGCCGATGTAAGGCCAGATGGCTGTCCCCAGCGAATTGAAGGCCTGAGCGAAGGTCAGCCGGCTGTGGGAGGTTTGCGCTGGCCCCAGAGTGGCAATGAGTGGATTGGCGGCCACCTGCAGGATCGTAATGCCGCTCGCCAGCACAAACAGCGCCGCCAGGAACAGCAGATAAGACGCCATTTGCGCGGCGGGAACGAAGAGGAGACAGCCAAGCCCCATGATCACAAGCCCGGTCGCCATGCCCCGCCCATAGCCTGACCGCGCCACGAGGAATCCCGCAGGCAACGAAATCACCGCATAGGCCGTAAAAAAGGCGAACTGCGTCAGCATCGCTTGCGTGTAGCTAAGCTGAAACAGGCCCTTCAGCTTGGGGATGAGGATGTCATTAAGGCTGGTGATGCCGCCCCAGATGAAGAACAGAGAAATGACGCACGCGAGCAATACTACCGATGCGCGCGGCGAGCCGGTAGCTCCACTGCTGATCGATGTTCCGGAAATCCCTGCCATGCGTCACCCTATTATCCAGAGGAAAACGGCCTCGGCTGCTTGGTTTCCCTTCGCCCGATGGTCGTAACAAGTCATGAATGTTCTCCTGTCTCGATGCATGTCAGCTTGGATGGGAGCGAGGCCGAAGTCGGACCGCACCCCGCGTGGCGCGCGAACATGATTGCACCAATCCGTACTTCCAGTCTGACCAGCGCCTGCGTCGCGCCGGATTGAGTCAGGTTGATTGCGAATGCGGCGGCTTTCACTGTCCGATGCTCGACAATCCTGGAACTTGTAAGTCAGGCCACCGCGAAACGTCCGGCCTAAGAGTGGTTTGGCTGCTCCATTGTTGGAGTTGCCATCATATCCGAGCAGATCGGACTACGGCACCCGGTCGCGTCGTGGCCGGGCGCCGTCGAACCCTATTCGCCGAAGCGGAAGCGCAGTGAGAGACGTTGTAGCGGCCCTCGTCGCGCACATCATTCGGGAAAGAGGCGTCACGCACCGCTCAAGTCAATCCTTCCACGACCGGGCATCGAGGCGCACCTTCACAGTTCCCAGCAAGCTCTCCGAACTTTCACCCACGGCGAAGGTATAATTCCCCGCTTCCATCGACCAGCCATCGCGCTTCCAATCGGCCAGCAATCGCGGATCAGGTGCAATGGTTACGGCGCGCTTTTCGCCGGGCTCGAGCGGAAGCTTGGCGAAGCCCACGAGCCGCTGCAGCTTCTCACCATTGCGGCCGACAAGGTAGAGCTGGGGAACGCTGGCGCCCTGTCGATTGCCCGTATTGGTAACGGAGAACGACAGCGTCAGTGGCTTGGTCCTTGCGACCGAAAGGCCGAACAAGCGAAAGGTCGTGTAACTCAGCCCGTGGCCGAACGGGAACAGCGGCTTGCTGCCGGAGCGCGCAAAGGCGCGATAGCCGATGTCTGCGCCTTCGCTGTATTCGACCGTGACCGGAGTCTTGTCTGGCAGGCCGAGGCCGGGAAGTGCGACACGCGGATATTGCTCGAGCGAAGCCGGATAGGTCATCGGCAAGTGGCCGGAAGGATTGACCTTGCCGGTCAGGACATCGGCAATGGCCTTGCCGCCCTCCTGGCCCGGGTACCACGCCTGTACAATGGCCTTGACCCGATCGAGCCATGGCATGGTCACCGGGTTACCGGTTTCGAGAACGACGATCAGATTGGGATTTGCAGCGGCAAGCTTGGCTATCAATTCGTCCTGGCCTTGCGGCAAGGCCAGCGAGCCGGAGTCATACGTCTCCCCTTCCCACTTGGTCGCAAAAACGATGACCAGTTCGGCCTTTGCCGCGTGGGCTGCAGCCACTTCGGGGGAATAGCCGGTCTGGTACGCTATACTTGCATGCGGAAGCGCCGACCGCAGCGCTGTGATCGGAGCGTCCGGGAAATAGAAATGGCGGTTGAACAGTTCGACCGGGCCTTCGCCACCCTTGATGATGCGGACTTCGCCGTTGGAAGGCGTGACCTGACTCGATCCACCACCCGAAAGAACGCCGAACTCGGCATTGCCGCCAACGACGAGGATGGATTTGGCTGTGGTTGCAAGCGGCAGAATGCCATCGTTCTTCAGTAGCACTATACCGGCACGCGCAGCTTCAAGAGCGACCTGCGCGTTGGCTTTATAATCGATCGGCCGCGGAGCGTAAGGTTCCGCAGGGACGCCTACGGCGAAGAGGCTGCGAAGCACGCGGCGGGCGGCATCAGCGATCCGCTTGCGTGGCACCACTCCGCTTGCAACGGCAGCAGCCAAGGGCTCGGCGAACCAAGGCTGTTCATCGAGTTGCCGCCCCATCTGCTGATCGAGGCCGGCATTGATGAACCTGGTATCAGCGACGGCTCCCCAATCCGACATGACCCAGCCGCGGAATTTCCAGTCACGCTTGAGCACCTGGTTCAACAAGAAGTCGTTGCCGCACGCCTTCTGGCCGTTGACCAGATTGTAGGAACACATCACAGCACCCGGCTTGCCCAATTCGATGCCGATCTTGAACGAGAGCAGATCGCTTTCGCGCAATGCACTCTCGGCAATCACGGCGTCTGCGGTGTTCCGCAAGGTTTCCTGGGCATTGAGCGCATAGTGCTTGATCGTCGAGACCACACCTTGCGACTGGATGCCAAGAATCGAAAAGCCAGCAATGGTTCCGGCAAGCAGGGGATCTTCGCCGAGGTACTCGAAATTTCGGCCATTGCGCGGGTCGCGGGTCAGATTCATCCCGCCGCCAAGGAGGATATTGAAGCCCTTGGCGCGAGCTTCAGCCCCAATCGTAGCGCCGACCCGCTCGGCCATAGCGGGATCGAAGGACGACGCCAGTGCGAGGCCGGAAGGCATCGCCGTCGCCACGTCGCCCGCGCGCATCTGGCCCGGGTTGGCAATGCCAAGGCTCGCATCTGTGGCAAGCTGCTGCGGAACGCCGAGCCGCGTAATCGGCGGCACGTATCCGGCAGTGAACGGAACACCTGCGGGTATTTCAACTTGGACGCCCGGCAAAGGGATCGGCATGATGCCCGAGAGCAGGCCAATGCGTTCGGCATCGGTCATCTGTGCTTCGATGCGCGCGGCCTTTGCATCGGGATCTTCGGCCTTGCCGAAGGCGCTGCCGGGCAGTGCCAGGACGAGGCCGGCAGACATGATCAGGGCGCGCATGAAAGTAGTCTCCTCCCTGAGGCAGCGGTGCTCGGCCTTCCTTGCGCCGAAGCGTTCCTTAATGGTGCACGCCGCATCGGCGCACAGGGATAATCGCCGCCGGCGTCGGAAGCACCGACCCCGGCGGGACAACAAGGTCAGAACTTCACCCCGGCCCTGACCCCGTAGGTACGAGGGTCGGCAAGCTGGGCAACGACGAACCCGGAATCATCCACCGAAGTGACGACCGTGCTGTTCTCAACATTGCGTGCGAAGGCCTGGAGATACCAGCGATCACCCGGAGCATTGTAGCCCAGGCGCAGATCGGTCCGCGTATTGCTGGGCACGCGGAACTGGTTCAGCGTGCTCAGCGCGGCGAGCTGGTACTCGGCCGAGAGCCGGGTGCGCACCCCTGCCTCGATATTGCCACCGTTCGAAAGGTTGAAGGTCTGGGTATATCCAGCCGTCACGACGAACTCGGGCGAACGATCCAGCTTCTTGCCCGTGAAGACGAACCCGGGCTGCGGAACGAAAGATCCGTACCGCGCATTGAGCCACGAGAACGAGAAGTCGAACTTGCTGGTCGGGACCGGCGCGATCACGCTTTCCAGTTCGACGCCGTCAACCTTGGCGGACGCGGCGTTGGTCGTGACGCGGCAGGGACCGCCGCAGGCCGTGGCCGAGAATGTGGTCAGCTGGATCGACTTGTAGTCGTAGTGGAACGCCGAAGCGTTCAACCGCACCTTGTTGTCCATAAGCCGCGTCTTGAGGCCCACTTCATAGGACGTGAGCGTTTCCGGCTGATAGTAGAGCGCGCTGGCGGCGGTCGTGCAGCCGGCTTGCGTTCCTGCTTCGCAACCGTCGTTGAATCCGCCTGCCTTGTAACCGGTCGCGACGACGCCGTAGAGCAGGGTCGCATTGTTCAGGTCGTAGTCCAAGCCGACGCGCCAGGTGGTCTTCGAGAAACTGCGCTTGGCGATGTTGGAGCTCTTCGAATCCCCGGGCTGGTCGCAGGCGGAAGTCCCGCACACCACGGCGAAGCCGTTGCGCGACTTCATATCGTGGGAATAGCGCAGGCCGCCGGTCACCCGCAGTTCGGGAGTGATGCTGTAGGTCATCTGTCCGAAGGCCGCCCAGCTCTCGGAAATGGTGGGATCCTGCGGGAAGCCGAAGACATAGCCGGGCTGGCCCGGCGTGGGGTTCAGCAGACCCAGCAGGTAGGCGGCGATCGCGGACTGTTCCTTGAAATAGTAGACGCCGGCCTGGGCCTTGAGCGGGCCATTGTCACTGGTCGACAGCCTCAGTTCCTGGCTGTTCTGCCAGTAAGACCCGTCATAGAGGGAGCCGAAACCGACCCCGGCGCCAACGATTGCCCCGCTGTCTTCGTGCCGCTTGAACTCGCGGTAAGAGCCGAGATAGTTGACCGTGATTCCGCCCAGATCATATTCGAAATCGGCAAGCACACCCCAGGTCGAGTTGTTGGCGCCGACTGCACCGCTATAGGCGTCGGTGATCGTGCGCATCTGCGTCGCGTTCTGGCCGATGTACGTGGGATCGACTCCCGGCGTGTCGAAGCCAGCATAGATATTGCCGAGCGGCACGGTGTTGAAGATGGTGCCCTTCATCGACGTGTAATCGCCGCGCACCACAAGTTCCCCGCTACCGAGGTCGAATAGGGCGGATACGCGACCCGAGACGTTTTTCTTGAATGGATCGAGCGGCGATTTCCAGGTGGGCCCGGCGATTAGGTAGTTGTCGCGGCGATCGTAATTGGCCGCCGCGCGAATGGCGATACGCTCGCCGAGCGGGATGTTGACGACGCCGGTGACCTGCGCGGTGTTGTAATTGCCGTAGGAGCCGTCGAGCGAACCGCTGAACTCGCCCAGCTTGGGTTTGCTGGTGATGAGGTTGACGAGACCGGCCGTCGTGTTGCGGCCGAACAGGGTCCCTTGCGGGCCGCGCAGGACTTCGACCCGCTGCAGGTCATAGAAGCTGACTTCCTGCGCCTGGGGCCGCGCGATGTAGATGCCATCGACCATGAAGGCAGCTGAAGGGTCGCCCTTTTCGGTGCCGTCGGAACTGCTGACACCGCGGATCGTGATCTGCAGACCGTTGCTGCGATCGATCGACAGGTTGGGGACCTGCTCACCCAGTGTGGTGGGATTGGTGATGCCAGCGGAAAGCAAGGCGTCGCCGGTAACGGCCGTCAGTGCGACGGGCGTCTTCGATGCCACTGTTTCGTTGCGTGTCGCGGTGACGATAATCTCGCCATCGGGCACGTCGGCCGACGTCGCGTCCTGTGCCAGCGCGGGGAGCGCAGCAAGCAGGCTCGCTAAAATGGCCCCCACGGAAACCAGCGCCTTATGGTTGTTCATGCAATTCCTCCCTGAATTGATGCAGGCGATCTTAAGGTCTCCCCGGTGCCAGCGGGGCGAACCCCTATCACGGAATGTCAACGTTGGCAACGAGAGACTTCAACGTTGACATCGGCGGCGATCCGGTCGATCTGGGACGCGGCTGACGTTGACAGGGATGCGGGGATAATACAGACACGGACCATGTCGGATCGGCCCACACTCCATGACGTCGGGGCTCTCGCAGGCGTTACAGCGCGAACGGTCTCCCGGGTCGTCAACCGCGAGCCCGGTGTGTCGGAACGCACGGCGGCGAAGGTACGGCAGGCGATCGCCGAACTGAATTTCCGGCCCAATCTCGCGGCGCGCGCGCTGCGGAGCGACCGATCGCTGCTGGTAGCGATCGTCAACGTTAGCCCGTGGCCCCACTACATCGCGGAGGTGATACGCGGGGTGTCGATGGCTTGCCGCGAGACGGGGACTTTCCTCACCTTCGAGGAATTTTCCTTGTACGACGGGAAGATCGTCGACAACATTGCCAACCTGCTCGACAACTTCGGCGTTGCCGGGATGATCCTGCTGCCGCCCCTGTCGGACGATCCGGCCTTGCTCGAGATGCTGGAGCGTCGCGGGGTGAAGACGGTCCGTCTGTCTCCCAGCCGGGACATCGGCCGCGGCGACGCAGTCGTTTCGCGCGACCAGGACGGCATTGCCGCGCTGGTCGATCATCTGGCCGGGCTGGGTCATCGCAGGTTCGGCTATATTTCGGGGATCGAGGACCATGCCTCGTCACAGATCCGCCTCGCCGCCTTCAGGGAGCGGCTGTATCACCACGCAGTCCCCTGGTCCGATGTCCTGTTCGAGCAGGGCGACTACGGCTTTGGGTCGGGCGTGGAGGCCACCCACCGCATGCTTGCACGCGATCGTGCCGCCTGGCCGACAGCGATATGCGCCGCCAACGACGAAATGGCGGCCGGCGTAATCAGCGTGCTGGCAGACGGCGGGATCAAGGTGCCTGATGAAATCGCGGTGTCAGGGTTTGATGACAACGACATCTCGCGGTTGATCTGGCCGCCGCTCACTACCGTGCGGCAGTCCATCGTCGACCAGGCCTATTCGGCCACCCAGCTCCTGCTCGATCGCACGCACGACGAGCCCCGCTGCATAGAGCATGGGGTCGAGCTCATCATCCGTCGCAGCACGCTTCGGTATCCGACGGACTGATCGGACAGTGCGCAAGGCACCAGCCTAATCGCCTTCCAAACTTTCGGCAGCCACCCGAATCTTCGTCCATCCGGCCGGGCAAGCAACCGCTTATGGCCACCGATACGCGCCCATATGGATGGACGCCTTGCGCTTCTCGAAAAAGTCGGTGCGGCGATAGGCCGCCTCGACCTTGTTCTCGAGCGTATGGGCCAGCGCGGCTTCGGCGACCTCGCGCGGGAAATCGGTCTGGTCGGCGACCCAGTCGCGAAAGCTCGAGCGGAAGCCGTGCGCGGTGGCCGTCACGTTCATGCCCCTCAGCAGTTGCAGCAGGGTCATGTCCGACATGGGCGTCTTGCCGCTCTGGCCCGGGAAGATGAGGTCGCAAGTGGCGATCCTGAAGCGGGAGGCCTGACGGAAAAGAGCAACCGCCTGGGACGAGAGGGGGATGCTATGCGCCTTGCCCGCCTTCATCCGCCCGGCCGGAATGGTCCAGACGGTGCAATTCTCATTGAGTTCGTCCCAGCGGGCGCCCCGCACTTCGCCCGATCGGGTCGCGGTGAGGATCAGCAGTTCCAGCGCCAGGCGGCTGATGCTGAGCTTGCGCTCCTGCAAGTCGGCAAGGAACGGCGGCACTGCGCCATAATCCATGGCGGCAAAATGGCCGTCCTTGCGCGGCTGGCGCGGCAGGCCCCGGGCGAGCGAACGCATCGGCGCCTCTGACGGGCGATAGCCTTTGGCATAGCACCAGTCGAGCACCGTTCCGATCCGCTGCTTTACCCGCCGCGCGGTCTCGGGGATCTCCAGCCAAATCTCGGCCAGCACATCCCGAATGACCGGTCCCTCGATCTCGTTGACCTTGAGATCGCCCAATTTGGACCAGGCATATTTCTCGATCGTGGTCAGCCACTGGTCGGTATGCTTGCCGTTCTTCCAGCCTTTGCACAGTTCGGCATGAACCAGCCTGGAGGCTTCCCGGAAGGTCGGGATCACCACCTCCTGCTTTTTCTTTGCCGCCAGCGGGTCGATCCCCGATCGCGCCAGTTTGCGCATCTCGCCAGCAGCCTCTCGCGCGTCACGCAGCGACACGGCTTTCGCGTCCCCCAGGCCGATGTCCCGCCGGCAGCCATTGACCTGCACCCGCAGGATCCAGCTTTTCCCGCCCGTCGGCCCTATTTTCAGAATCAGCCCCTCGCCATCGGAATAGCGGCCGGGGTCGGTCAGGTTCTTGACCTGCATCCCATGCCCACGCATTAGCTCCATACAAGCCCCAGGGGAAGTCCTCGGACCCACACAGCCCCACACTCAGCCCCACATCATGACGCGGATGGAGGCGGATGATCGCAAACGATCAAGGACAGAAAGGCACGTAAATCAGCCAAAATATTGGCTTCAAAAGACGTTCGCGAATGGAGGAAAACAATGAAATGGCGGAGACGGAGGGATTCGAACCCTCGGTGCCGAATTCTCAGCACGGCGGTTTAGCAAACCGCTGGTTTCAGCCACTCACCCACGTCTCCGCGCTGGCACGCGCGACCAAGGCGCGGCGGCTTTCAAGGATTGGGGCTATAGCGGGGCGCGAGGCCCTTATCAACCGGGCTTTGCCGGCTTATCGTCCAGCGATGGATTATTTTCGCCTGAGGCAAGGCCGACATGCGGTTTTCCCCCGATTCAAGTCCGATTTTGCCCCATCGGGCGCAAAATCGACTCGGGTCACCGCCCGTTCATTGCTGTTTCATGTGGCGAAGCGATAATCCGGCCGGACTGTTTTTTGCGGGGGATGGATTGTGATGCGCTCAATGACCAACGGCCTTATCGGCATGTTTGCCCTCCTGGCGCTTGGCATGGCGCCTGTTCATGCGCAGATGCGCGCGATCGATCCGAACAGCGCGATCGATGCCGACCTTGCCCCGCTCCCGCCCCAGGACAATGCAGGCGCGCCGACCGCTTCTTCGGGACAGCCGGCCTCGTCCGCACCGGACGTGCCGGTCGATAGCGACGTTTATAACGAGCAGGCCGGAACGCAGGGCGCGGTCACCGGCGGCGCTGCTCCCGCAACGACGGAGCCGGCTGCGGCAGAAAGCGCCGTGTATCAAAAGGACGACCTGATTGGTGCGGCGGAGGGCGTGTTCGGCAAGGGCGCCGAGGGGCTGGCCGGCATCATTGAAAAGATCCTGAAGGACCAGGGCGAGCCCAACGCCTATGTCGCGGGACGGGAAGCAAGCGGCGCGTTCGTTGTCGGCCTGCGCTATGGCTCGGGCACGCTATTTCACAAGGTCGAGGGGCAGCGGGAGGTCTATTGGACAGGACCATCGGTCGGCTTCGATGTCGGCGGCAATGCGTCCAAAAGCTTTGTTCTGGTCTACAATCTCTATGATACGCAGGACATCTTCCAACGCTATCCGGCGGGAGAAGGTGCCGCCTATCTGGTCGGCGGATTTACCGCCAGCTATTTGCGGCGCGGGGATGTCGTTCTTATCCCGATCCGCCTGGGTGTCGGATACCGGCTGGGCGCCAATGTCGGCTATATGAAGTTTACGGAAAAGCAGGACTGGCTGCCGTTCTAACGCGACGCTTTAGACCTGGGTCAGACCAGCCCGAGCCGGGTGAGGTCGCCGAGCATCTGGGCCGGCATCTCCGCTACATCGTCCGCGCCGCCATCCAGATCGGGCGGCGCGTCCTGCTGGCTCAGATAGCGCCAGCCCTGATGCGCGCGTTTCGGGGTTGAGCGGACGGGGATCAGTCGCGGCTCCAGCCTGATCCACACGCGGCCATCGGGCGCGTCGGCAAAGCCCAATAGCGGGCTGCGGCCGATCAGGCGGTGGTTCAAGATCCAGTAAAGCGATCCGCCCGCCATTTCGGCATGGCGTTTCGGCAGATAGCGGGTGGTGAGATGCGCCTCCCCCGCATCGGCGTGGGATTCCAGCCAAGCCCTGAGTTCCACGGCGCTTTCGCATCGAAAGGCGATCTTGGTAAGATGGACGGGCATAAGGGAGAGATGGCGTCCGGCAGGCGGCAATCAAGGTGCGGACAGATCAATCAGCCCATGCTGACCATGCCGCTGGCGACGGCAAGGCCGAGGAAGGCGAAAAAGCCCATGGAATCGGTGATCATGGTGACAAAGACCGATGAAGCGACCGCCGGGTCCTGATCGAAACGTTCCAACAGCACCGGCACCATGACGCCAACGCAACCGGCAACAACGATGTTGACTAGCATCGCACAGGCAACGACGACGCCCAGCTCGGCATTGGCGAACACCAGGCCCACGCCCAGGCCGATCAGCAGCGCGATGGTGAAACCGTTCAGCACCGCGACGCGGATTTCGCGCCAGACGATTCGCCAAGTGTTGGATTGGGTCAGCTGGTTCATGGCGAGCGCCCGGACGGCGACCGCCATCGTCTGCGTCCCGGCATTGCCGCCGATGGATGCGACGATGGGCATCAAAATGGCAAGCGCCACCATCTGTTCGATAGCCCCTTCAAAGAAGGCGATGATCGTGGAGGCGACCAGCGCCGTGCCCAGATTGGCGACCAGCCAGCGCACACGGCTTTTGTAGCTGTCGCGGATCGGCTCGTTGATGTCGCCTTCGCCGGCACCCGACAGGCGGAGAATGTCCTCGCCCGCTTCTTCCTGAATGATGTGGACCACGTCATCGACCGTGATCATGCCGACCAGGCGGCCGCTGCCATCCACGACCGCGGCGGAGATGAGGGCATATTTCTGGAAACGAAGCGCGACTTCCTCCTGGTCCATATCGACCGGGATCAGCGTCTGTTCCCGCTTCATGACGTCGGAGAGCGGGATGTTGCGCGGACAGCGGAGAATCCAGGAAAGCTGGCAGGTGCCGATCGGCTTGTGCTGCGCATCGACGATGAAGATTTCCCAGAAATCGGTGGTCAGGTCGCCATGCTCGCGCAGATAATCGATGACCTGTCCCACCGTCATATATTCAGGCACCGCGACCAGATCGCGCTGCATCAACCGCCCGGCGGATTCTTCGGGGTAGGAGAGCGCGTCCTCGATCGCGGCGCGATCTTCGGGGTCCAGCGCCTCAAGGACGGCCTGCTGGTGCTCCTCCTCCATATCCTCGATAATCGCGACCGCGTCGTCGGTATCGAGCTGGGTCGCGATTTCCGCCACCTGTTCGGGCGCCAGAGCGCCGATCAGGTCATCGCGCACATAGTCATTGAGTTCGGACAACACCTCCGCCGTCACGAGTTCGCCGAGCGCGGCGGCGAGCGCGGCGCGGCGGTCCGACGGCGTCAGTTCGAACAGGTCGGCGATGTCGGCCGGGTGCAGGGGGCGGACAAGGTCCCGCGCCTCTTCGTCCTTCCCTTCCTCCACATGGTCGAGCACGGAGGAGACGAATTCAGGCTTCAGCCGATCGTCCTCGTCCAGCCTTGTGTCGTGGCCCAGTTCTTCCTCGATTTCGGGGTGCGGCTGCGTCGTGCCGGTTTCGCCCATCGCCGCCTCCCTTTCGCGCGCCTATAACCGCCATCCCTTTCGCCCATGCAGCATATAATTGCAATGGCTGGGCTTTGTTCAATCCAGACCAGCGGCGAGGCGGTGTCCGGCCGCCGATTAGGGCTTCCATCCCGGTGCGCAGGCCCTATATCGGCGAGCATTCCTTACTCCATCTCTCAAGCAGGAGACGATCATGGCCGGCGATACCCTCATCATGACCCTGGAAGGCGGCGATGTCGTCATCAAGCTGCGTCCCGACCTCGCGCCCAAGCATGTCGAGCAGATCAGCGGCCTCGCCAATGAGGGCTTTTATGACGGCGTTGTCTTCCACCGCGTGATCCCCGGCTTCATGGCGCAGGGCGGCGACCCGACCGGCACTGGCATGAGCGGATCGCAGCGGCCCAACCTTCCAGCTGAGTTCAATTCGGAACCGCATGTGCGCGGCGTCTGCTCCATGGCGCGCTCGGCCAATCCGAACAGCGCCAACAGCCAGTTCTTCATCTGCTTCGACGATGCGACCTTCCTCGACCGGCAATATACGGTGTGGGGCGAAGTGATCGAGGGCATGGAGCATGTCGATGCCCTGCCCAAGGGCGAACCGCCCGCAAATCCCGGCAAGATCATCAAGATGCGGGTGGCGGAGTAGTTTCCGTTTTTGGTTGAAACGGACATAGATTCCCTCTCCCCTTCAGGGGAG
>Ga0307412_10001281_pt1 | contig 14077 bp, 13 predicted proteins | sample DK1Cmetagenome_3_FD_203823 | JGI IMG/M metagenome (GOLD analysis project Ga0307412, IMG submission 203823) | Maize rhizosphere microbial communities from greenhouse at UC Davis, California, United States - DK15-C-1 | ecosystem: Host-associated > Plants > Roots > Rhizosphere > Soil | place: USA...
CATCTTCCCCCACCTGCCCGTCGCCCCGCGTCGCCGCGCGCACCATCCTTCCGCCTTCATAGCGGATGGAGAGCGAAAGACCGTCAATCTTGTCCTCGGCCGTCATCGCGACCGGCGCATCCTCCGCCAGGTTCAGGAAACGGCGGATGCGGGCGAGGAATTCGGCGATATCCTCATCGGAAAAGCCATTGTCGAGCGAATAAAGCCGCTGCTCATGCGGCACCTTGCGCAGCGGCGAGCTTTCCACCATTGCGCCGACCTGCCGCGAGGGACTGTCCTCCCGGATCAGATGCGGGAACTGCGCCTCCAGCTCGGCATTGCGGCGGACCAGCGCGTCATAGTCCGCGTCGCTGATCTCCGGCGAATCCTCGGTATGATAGAGCTTGTTATGGCGGGCGATAGCCTTCGCCAGACGCATGAGCTCGTTGGCGGCTTCGGCTTCGGAGATGGGGTTGGTCGTCATTTTTTATCCCTGAATCGTCATTCCCGCGCAGGCGGGAATCCATCTCCTGAACCATCCGCCTGACGCAAGGCCCGGAGATGGATCCCCGCCTTCGCGGGGATGACGGAACTGAATCACACCCCCTCCAGCAGCCGGTCCGCCTGCGCCCGCGCCTCATCGGTGATTGCCGCACCCGACAGCATCCGCGCGATCTCTTCCCGCCGGTCGCCATCGCCAAGCGCATGGACGCCAGTGCGGGTAACGGTGCCGTCGCTCGCCTTGGCGATCAGCATGTGCATGCCGCCGCGCGCGGCCACTTGCGGGCTGTGCGTGACGACCAGCAACTGGTTCCTGGCCGACAGGCGCGCCAGCCGCTCGCCAATGGCCGACGCCACCGCGCCGCCGACGCCCCGGTCGATCTCGTCGAAGATCATCGTGTCCGCCCCGCCCTCTTCGGCCAGCGCCACTTTAAGCGCCAGGATGAAGCGCGACAGTTCGCCGCCCGATGCGATCTTGATGAGCGGCGCGAAGGGAGCGCCGGGATTGGTGGAGATTTCGAACTCCACCCGGTCCGCCCCGCCCGGCCCCCATTGGCTTTCCGGCAGCGGATCGACGAGTGTGCGGAAACGCGCGGAGTCCAGCTTCAGCGGCGCAAGCTCGTTCGCCACCGCATGGTCGAGCCGTCCCGCCGCCTCCAGCCGCTGCGCCGTCAGCGCCTCCGCCGCCGCGCGATAGGCCGCCGCCTTGGTCGCAAGGTCGGCCTCCAACTGGGCAAGCCCTTCCTCGCCGGCCTCCATCCGCGCCAGTTTTTCCGCCATCTCCTTGTAAAGAGCCCCCAATTGGTCCGGCTCCACCCGATGCTTGCGGGCCAGCGCGCGCAGGTCGAACAAGCGTGTTTCGATAGCGTCCAGCCGGCCCGGATCGAAGCTCAGCGCCTCATTGGCCGCAGCCAGCTTCTCTTCCGCCTCGCTCGCCTCTATGACCGCGCGGTCAAGGCTGGCGAGCGCTTCGGCGAGCAATGGATGTTCCTCCGCCATCCGGTCGAGCCGCCGCGCCGCCTGCCGCATCTGGGACAGGCCGCCGTCGGACCCCAGCAAAAGCTCGCTGACGGTCGAAAGCTCGCCGGTCAGCCGCGCCCCCTTCTGCATGTCCGAGCGCTCGGCAGCCAGCTCGGCTTCCTCACCTTCTTGCGGGTCGAAAGCGGCAAGTTCGGCGATGCTGTGGTCCAGATAATCGCGATCCCGCGCCGCATTCTCCACTTCCTCGCGCGCCTGCGCCAGCGCCGCCTGCGCCGCGCGCCAGGCCTCATGCGCCGCCGCCACGCCCGCCGCATCGCATCGGCCGAAGGCGTCGAGCAGCACCCGGTGCCCGCGCGGATTGAGCAAGCCCCTGTCGTCATGCTGGCCGTGGATTTCCACCAGAAACGCGCCGATCTCGCGCAGCAGCGCCGCCGAACAGGGCTGGTCATTCACAAAGGCCCGGCTGCCCCCGTCGGCGCGCAGCGTCCGCCGGATGATCAGCGGATCGCCCGGTTCCAGCTCAATGCCGTTGTCGGCCAGCACCTCGCGCAGGGGATGGCCGTCCCGCGGCTCGGCGAAGCTGGCGCTGACGCTCGCCCGCTCCTCGCCTTGCCGCACCAGCCCAGTATCCGCCCGTGCGCCCAGCGCAAGGCCAAGCGAGTCCAGCAGGATGGATTTGCCGGCCCCCGTCTCTCCGGTCAGGACGCCCAGTCCCGGACCGAATTCCAGGTCCAGCGCCTCGATCAGCACGACATTGCGAATGGAAAGGCTCGTCAGCATGACGGCCGCCCGTCATGCACCCGGCGCATGTTCCTGAACAAGCTCATAGGCGCGCTTGTACCATTTCGTGCCCGGATAGTTGGCGCCCAGAACCGCGGCCGCCTTCTTCGCCTCCGCCGGAATGCCCAAAGCCAGATAGCTTTCGGTGAGACGCATCAGCGCCTCTGGCGTATGGGTGGTCGTCTGATATTTATCGACCACCGTGCGGAACCGGATCGTGGCGGCCAGCCATTGGGCGCGGCGTTCATAGAAACGGCCGATCTCCATTTCCTTGCCCGCCAGATGATCGTTGACCAGATCGATCTTCAGCCGCGCGTCGGCGGCATAGCGGCTTTGCGGATAGCGGCGAATCAGCTCGCCAAGCGCACCCAGCGCCTGTTCCGTGATCTTCTGATCGCGGGTAACGTCAGTGATCTGCTCATAATAGCACAGGCCAATCAGATAATAGGCGTAAGGCGCGTCCTTATTGCCGGGATGGATCGACAGGAAACGCTGAGCCGACTGGATCGACTGCGTATAGTCACGCCCCATATAATAGCTGAATGCACTCATCAGCTGCGCACGGCGCGCCCATGGCGAATAGGGGTGCTGCCGTTCAACCTCATCGAACAGAGCAGCCGCCAGCTTGAATTGCCCCTGATCAAGGCGATATTTCGCCGCATTGTAGAGCGTGCTCACGTCGCGCGCGACATAACTTGTGTCGGCCTTGTTCTTGCTGGAGGCGCATCCGGCGAGGAGGGCGAGGGACAGACCGGCGACGAGCGGCTTAACGAGAGTCTTGTGCATGGGGATGGGTCATAGCTTACGCTTTCGCCCCCGCCAAGCGAATGATTTACAAGTCGACATCGCCATTGGGGGGACCGCATGGAACGGACAGATGCAGCAGGAACCAGGCAATCCGGGACAGCCCGGCTGGATGGATGCCGGACTGTCCCGAACCGTGCGACCCAAAAGGTACCTCGACCCCCACACGGGCATAGCAAACATTGCTCGCCCAGACAGCAGAAGGAGCACCCCTCTCCGGGTATTCCGTTCAGCTCACCTGAATCGGAATCTCATGTTCGTGCCCCTTGGTGTAGCGGAAACCAACGCTATGGCATGTAACGTACCTAGGTGACAGCTTATCGCTATCACTCTTGTGATATCAGCCCTTGGCCGGTGGCGATCACGGCTGCCGATACGCGGTCCCTGACCTGCAGCTTCACAAAAATCCGCCGCACATGGGTGTCGACCGTATTGGTGCTTATGCCGATAATTTCGGCGATAACGTTGTTGCTCTTGCCACGCGCCATCCAGGACAGAACCTCCTGCTCCCGTGGTGAAAGTGGGGAGGCATTGTCCCTGAAAGTCACCAGTTCACATGAGCGCTGATGGGCAAATTGTGACACAACCCTGAATTCCAGCATCCTGCGGCTTGACAGCGTGAAACCCTTTGGGAAAGCCATGACGACATATCCGTTGCGCCCATTGGGTCCGAACACCGGGACAGTCAGTCCGTCATCCTCATAATATTGCGTCAACAGCTCGCAGTGCCGTTGCTCTTTCGGGGAAAGAGACCGTAGTGCAGGCACATCGGACCAGCGGAACGGCACGCTTGATACTGCCGCGTGCGCGCGAATAGGATCGCTGGGCATCAGATTTGCGGCGAAATAATAGCGCGCCCATTCCTTCCAGCCCTGCCGCATGGCCCAGCCGCCCGCCGGACCAGGCACGCCTTGCTGCGGGAAATGGATCAACGCAATGTCGCTTATTCCATGACGAGCAAAAAAGTCGGTCATGGCGGTCCACAATTGGCCCACATCATCTGCTGCGGACGCCGCGGTCAGGAAATCCCGCATTCAGCCATCCAGTCCATCCGCTTCAGCGCCATCCCCGTCTGAAGCAGGCATTACATAGCATAATTCCGGCACGGATTGAATGAAGAGCGCGCGGCCCGACAAAAAAAGGGCCCCCGAATGGGAGCCCCTTCCTTGCTACGTTCAGGTGTTCAGGCGGTCAGTCGTCCTGAGTGATGAAGTTCGGCAATCCGGTGTCGCCACCATCCTCGCCGCCATCGCTCCGCTCACCCCGGTCCCGGCGCGGGCCGCGACCACGTGCGCCGCGATCTCCGCCGCGGCCCCGGTCACCTCTGGGTCCGCGATCGCCCCGGTCGCCGCGCGGTTCGCGCGGCTCGCGGGCCGGACGGGTGTCTTCCAATTCCTCGCCGGTTTCCTGATCGACCACCCGCATCGACAGGCGAACCTTGCCGCGGCCGTCGATTTCGAGAACCTTGACCTTGACTTCCTGACCCTCGGACAGGGCATCGGAAACCTTCTCAACGCGTTCGTTGCGGATTTCGGACACATGGACGAGACCGTCCTTGCCACCCATGAAATTCACGAACGCGCCGAAATCGACCAGGTTGACGACCTTGCCGTTATAGATCTTGCCGACTTCCGGTTCTTCCACAATGCCCTGGATCCAGGCCTTGGCCGCTTCGATCTGCTTGATGTCGGAGGAGCTGATCTTGATCACCCCTTCATCGTCGATATCGACCTTCGCGCCGGTTTCCGCGACGATCTCGCGGATGACCTTGCCGCCCGTGCCGATAACGTCGCGGATCTTCGACTTGTCGATCTGGATCGTCTCGATGCGCGGCGCATGGGCCGACAGTTCAGTGCGGGTGTGGTCGAGCGCCTTGGACATTTCGCCCAGGATGTGCGCGCGGCCTTCATTCGCCTGAGCCAGAGCGACCTTCATGATCTCTTCGGTGATGCCGGCGATCTTGATGTCCATCTGAAGGCTGGTGATGCCTTCGCTGGTGCCCGCGACCTTGAAATCCATGTCGCCGAGGTGATCCTCGTCACCCAGAATGTCGGAAAGAACCGCAAAGTCCTTGCCTTCCAGGATCAGGCCCATGGCGATGCCCGACACCGGACGTTTGAGCGGAACGCCCGCGTCCATCATCGAAAGCGAACCGCCGCACACTGTCGCCATCGACGAGGAGCCGTTGGACTCCGTGATGTCGGAGAGAACGCGGATCGTATAGGGGAACTCTTCCTTGGCGGGCAGCACGGGGTGCAGCGCACGCCATGCCAGCTTGCCATGGCCCACTTCCCGACGGCCCGGCGCACCGAACCGCCCGACTTCGCCAACCGAGTAAGGCGGGAAGTTGTAGTGCAGCATGAAGTTTTCGTATGACAGGCCGGTCAGGCCGTCGATCATCTGCTCGCTGTCCTTGGTGCCCAGCGTGGTGGTGCAGATCGCCTGGGTTTCGCCACGCGTGAACAGCGCCGAACCATGGGTGCGCGGCAGGAAGCCGACCATCGCCTCGATCGGACGGATCTGCGTGGTGGTGCGGCCGTCGATGCGCGCGCCTTCCTTCAGGATGGCGGTGCGGACGATTTCGGCCTCCAGCTTCTTGACCTGCTTGATCGCAACCATCTGCGTCTGCGGATCTTCGCTGGCGAACGCTTCCTTCGCCTTGGCGCGGACGTCATTCAGCGCGTTGGAGCGGGCCGACTTGTCGGTCAGCTTGTAGGCGGCGGCGATGTCCTTGCCGACCAGTTCCTTCAGCTTCGCCTTGATCGGCGCGCCTTCGTCGCTGGAAGCCAGCTCCCAGGGATCCTTGGCAGCCTTTTCGGCGAGCTTGATGATCGCCTCGATAACCTTCTTCGATTCCTCATGCGCGAACATGACGGCGCCGAGCATGACGTCTTCCGAAAGCTCCTTGGCTTCGGACTCAACCATCATCACGGCGTCATAGGTTCCCGCAACGACCAGATCGAGCTCGCCGGTCTTCACTTCGTCGAGCGACGGGTTGAGCTGATACTCGCCATCCTTGTAGCCCACACGCGCGGCGGCGATCGGTCCCATGAAGGGCACGCCCGAAATGGTAAGAGCAGCCGACGCCGCGACCATCGCGACGATATCGGGCTCGGTCTCGCCATCGAAGGAAAGAACCTGCGCGATCACGTTGATTTCGTTATAGAAACCTTCCGGGAACAGCGGGCGGACCGGGCGATCGATCAAGCGGGAAACCAGCGTTTCCTTTTCCGTCGCACCGCGCTCACGCTTGAAAAAGCCGCCGGGAATGCGGCCAGCGGCGGAGAATTTTTCCTGATAGTGAACGGTGAGCGGGAAGAAATCCTGCCCTTCCTTCACGGATTTGGCGGCGGTCACGGCGCACAGCACCACGGTTTCGCCATAGGTGGCCAGCACTGCGCCGTCCGCCTGACGGGCAACGCGGCCCGTTTCGAGTGTCAGGGTTTTTCCGCCCCACTCGATTTCTACTTTCTTTACATCAAACATGGATTTTCCTTACTGCCGCGGGCCCTATTGCCGGCGGCGGCCTCTGTTGCGCGCTTTCCGGCGCGCGGCGGTTTTGGGGCTGATTTCCGTGCCCCATGGCCATTCCGTCGAATTACGGTCTGGCTCTTTCATATTCCTGCGGAAGCAGGAATCCAGGGTCGCGAGCACTTCGCCGGATAACCCTGGGCTCCCGCCTTCGCAGGAGCACTAACAAAAAACGGCCCCGCGCAGGGGGCCGTCCCTTTATTTGCGAAGACCCAGCTTCGCGATGATTTCTGCGTAGCGCCCTGCGTCTTTCTTCTTCAGATAGTCCAGCAGGCTGCGACGCTTGTTGACCAGCATGAGCAGACCACGGCGGCTGTGATTGTCCTTGTGGTGGCCCTTGAAATGCTCGGTCAGGTTGGTGATGCGCTCGGTCAGGATCGCCACCTGCACTTCCGGAGAACCGGTATCGCCCTCGGCGCGGGCATGTTCAGTGATCAGTTCCTGCTTGCGCTCAGCTGTAATCGACATCGTCATCCTTTCAAAATTAGAGGTTGAACCCGCGGACAACCCGGACATTTCCGTCCGAAACCTCCACCAGCGCGACCGGAACATCGTCCGCCCAAGCGCAATGGAGACCGTCATCTGCGGATATCCCGTCCAAGACCTGACCCTGGCGGATCAGCCTTGCCTGGCCGGGGGTGAGGCAAAGAGCCGGGATGTCGTCCAGCCCTGCCTCAAGCGGCAAGATTATGTCTTCAAGGGTGCGGCCTTTACCGCATTCCTGCAGTTTGTCCAGCGAAATTGCGTGGGACAGCGTAAACGGCCCCGCCTTCGTCCGGCGGAGCATCACGACATGACCGACCGTGCCCAGGGCCAACGCGATGTCACGCGCCAGCGAACGGATATAGGTGCCCTTGGAGACATGGGCGGTAAGAGTGATTTCCCCCAGTCCGTCGTCATCATTCCCTTCGCCAGGATGACGTATATGGAGGTCGTGAATAACCACAGCCCGCATCTTCATCGCCACATCCTGCCCCGCCCGCGCCAGATCATAGGCGCGCTGCCCATCGACCTTCAGCGCCGAATAAGCCGGCGGAACCTGCTCGATCGGTCCCGTGAAGCGCCCAAGCACTGCTTCCACATCCGCCAATGAAGGCCGGTGCGGGGACGTTGCGATCACCTTCCCCTCCGCATCCAGCGTATCGGTCTGCTCGCCGAAGCGTATGGTGAAGTCGTACATCTTGGACGCATCCAGCATCCGCCCGGCGAGCTTGGTCGCTTCACCCAATGCAATCGGCAACACGCCCGTCGCCAGCGGATCGAGCGTGCCGCCATGGCCGATCTTCACCTTGCCATAGCCGCCTTCGCGCAGCACGCGCTTGACCGCACCGACCGCCTGAGTCGATCCAAGCTCCAGCGGCTTGTCCAAGATGATCCAACCATTCACGCAGGCGGGTCAGTAGACCGATTATCCCGAATTGTCAGCATGCCGCATTCGGCGGTCGCCTGAGCCGGAGACAGCACTGTGGGGATAAGCTGCCCCCGGCTCAGGGAAGGTCATAGGCGAAGCCATCGCGTCACACAGTGTGGGGAACAAGTGACGTTCCGGCATTACGCCTACTTACACGGACACCCCGTTCCACCACTGAATCGCACGACCAGAAGCACGATCCGGTGAGCGGAACCAGAGATGGCCCCGTGTTGCTTGTCAATGACAGGCTCCCGCACCCGCCAATATGGCCAAGGCCCGTGGCCGGGGCATGGCCCCTGTCCGACTTGAGTTCATTTTTGCCGCTTCGCCGCCTGGTTGCGAGTATCAGGCGATTTGTCACCGTTACATACAGGCTTCCCCGCGGGGATCACGCCCAATCCGGTCCGGATCGGAGCTGGCGCGGATGTCTCGAGGTCATATCCCGCGTTCCGCAATATGCGGCAAGTCAATGGATTGTCGTGCCAGCTGCCGGGAATCAGGCCGCCCGATTCCCGCGCGCTCGGTCCGTCCGGACTGTCGGCTGCTCCCATATACCGTCCTTTCGCCGGCTCTATTTTTCACCGGTCTCAATTTTTTCCCGACCCACGAAATGGACGTTTCGGCAAGACTTGCGTTCCCGACCGACTCGCCGCCGCAAAAGGCCCATTCCTGGCTTCACAAACGGCATTGCAATGCGCCGGTTAACGGGTAACATGAAAAAATATTGTGTGGTAACGGGTACTTAGAACTGTGCCACCTATCCGCCTGGCGATTGGCAGCGAGGTGAAATGCGGGAATGGGTGAAGAATCCACCACCAACAGGTTCAGATTTGCTACCGAAATGGAACGAATCTTTGAGTCGGAGGAGTTTGCACGGTCCCCCGTCATGCGGCGGCTGTTGCGGTTTTTGGTCAATCAGACGCTTGCGGGGAATGGCGAACAGCTGAAGGCCTATGGAGTCGCGGTCGATGGCCTGGGGCGCGATCCCGATTTCGACGCCCAGACGGACAGCTATCCGCGGGTCCAGGTGGGCCGCCTGCGCCGCATGCTCGATGCATATTATACTCGCGCCGGATTCGGTTATGGCTATCGGCTGATCATTCCCAACGGCGCCTACCGTGTTCATCTCCAGGAGGTTCCCGCCTGGCCGAACGACCGCCAGCAACCGGTGGAAAAGCTGCTACCGCCCGCTCAAAAAGCCCCTTCGCCTGAACCTGCGGCCCAAACCGTGGCGACCGCCCAGTTGGCCCAGCCCGTCGCGGGTGCGGGCCGGTGGACCGGAGCGGCGCTGATCCTTGGCCTGATTGTTGCGATCATGGCCATAGCGCTGGTCTACATCATGGCTTCGACCCAGCGCCCATCGCCCTCTGGCGATCAGTCCGGAAACGCAATGGCGATTTCGCGCGCGCCCGGCATGCTGCTGCTAGCAACCGAACACGGCGTCAATTCTCCCGCCGGTCTGGGGCAATCGGTAGATCAGGTGCTGGGCGATGCGGTCCACCGCTCATGGGTGGTCGATGTCCGGTCCTCCGAAGGCGCGGCTTCCGGCGCTCGCGCCCGCCTGAACAGCTCCCGCAATGCCTACCGGTTGCAAAGCGTACTGGCGGGACCGGCCGGGGAGGATCTTTACCTGACCTTGTGGGACAACCGCACGGACGAGCGGATCTGGACGGACCATGTCCACCTCAAAGAACGTCAGACATCCATGAAAGAGGCCATCCGCCTGCCCGTGGCGAACCTGATCGGCAGCTTCGGCATCATCGCCGCGCGGGAACGTCAACAACATGGGGGCGATGTGGCGCCCGGCTATGCCTGCCTGCTGAAAAACGCCGAATTCCGGATGTCGATGGAACCCGCCGGTATGTCGGCAGCGCACGAATGCATCGGCCGGACCTTGGCCTTGGACCACAATTCGCCCGCCGTCCTGGCAGCGTCTGCGGTACTCAACTACCGGCAGTATTTCCTTGAGCCCGAAAAGCCGGCGCTCAAGGCCATGGCACAGGCAGATGCCAAGGCCGCCATACGCCTCGATCCCTTTTCGCCCGAAGCGCAAATGGCGTCCGCCATGATCGCCTTTGCAGAGAAGCGCTGCTCGCTGGGCAAGGCGCTTGCGTTTCGCGCCATCGACCTCAACCCCTATGAGCCGGAATATCCCGCCCGAACGGGGATTTATCTATTTGCCTGCGGCGAACCCGGCCATGAAGATCTTCTTACCCTGGCGCGAGAGATGAACCCGCAGCTTCCGGCGTTCTTTTCCTTGCCGGTGATCGCCGCCATGGGCGAGCGCGGGCGGGGCAAGGAGGCGCTTGAACTTGCCCAAGGCCTGCCCACCGCCAACCCAAAGCAAATGCCCTTCTATGCGATTACGATGGCGGTGGCCTATGCCAATGGCGGAGATCAGGCACGGGCGGCCAGTATCTGGCGTCAGTTGGCGGCGACGCCCGAAAATGCCGGCCGGACGCCGCGCCAGATTCTGAATGCCCTGCTGATGAGTCCTGCTCTTTCGAGCGCCGTCGGTTCGGTGCTCGTCAGGGCAGGGATTATTGACCGCCTGAATTAGGGCACGCCCGCTACTCCGGCTTTTTCGCCACGCCCACCAGTGCGGGCCGCAGCAGGCGGTCCTTGATCATGTAGCCGGACTGCAATTCCTGCACGACGGTGCCCGGTTCTGCATCGCTGGGGACTTCGATCATCGCCTGATGCCGGTTGGGGTCGAGCGTCTGCCCCATGGCCTCGATCTTCTCGATGCCATTCTTGCGGAGCGCGCTTTCCAGTTCCTTGGCCGTTGCCTCCAAGCCGATGACCAGTCCCTTCAGCTTTTCATCCTCCCGCAGCTCGGCCGGGATCGCGGCGAGCGCGCGGCTGAGATTGTCGGCGACCGACAATATGTCGCGCGCGAAACCGGTGGCGGCATAGGCGCGCGCGTCCTGAATTTCCTTTTCCAGGCGACGGCGCACATTCTGGGTATCGGCCTGGGCATAGAGAATATCCTGCCGCGCCCGCTCCAGATCGGCCTCCAGCTCCGCCAGCCGGTCGAGGCCGGAAGCCTCGGCAGCCGCACCCTCCTCGCCCTCGTTGTGAATTTCTTCTGCTATTTCCGTGTCTTGCTGCATTTTTTTGTCGTCTGTCATCTCATCAGTCTCGATAAAGTCTGTGCGGTGAAATCCACCATGGGAACGATGCGCGCATAGTTCAAGCGGGTTGGGCCGATAACCCCGACCACGCCCACCACGCGCCCGTCGCCGCTTCGGTACGGCGCTGCTATCACGGATGAACCGGAAAGCGAGAAAAGTTTGTTCTCCGATCCGATGAATATCTTTGTCGCGCTTCCGTTCCGCGCGCTATCGAGCAAGCGGGAGATTTCCTCCTTGCCCTCCAGCTCGTCCAGCAGATTGCGAACCCGGTCGAGGTCGGCCGCCGCGTCTTCATCGATCAGGTTGGCCTGCCCCCGCACGATCAGCACCGGGCGATTCTCGCTGTCGGCGGACCAGACCGCCAGCCCGCGTTCGACCAGTTCGCGGCTGACGCCATCCAGCGCCGCCCGGCCGGCGTCGATATCCTTCTGCAACAGGGCCTGCGCCTGCCCCAGCGTCAGCCCGGCAAACTGCGCGCTGACATAATTCGCCGCTTCGCTGAGCGCCGACGCGCCGATTCCGGGCGGCAAGTCCACCACCCGGTTCTCGACACTGCCATCGTCGCCCACCAGCACCGCCAGCGCCTGCCGCTCCGACAGGGGGACGAAACCGAACTGGCGCAGCACCGGCTCCCGCTTGGGCACCAGCACGATCCCGGCGCAGGCCGACAGGCCCGACAGAACCGCACTGGCGGCGGTCAACGCCTCCTCGATCGGACCGCTTTCGGACAATCGCGATTCGATCGCCCGCCTCTCTTCCATCGACGGTTCGGCCGCCTGCATCATGCCATCGACGAACAGGCGCAGCCCGGTCTCGGTCGGCAGCCGCCCCGCCGAGGTATGCGGCGCGGCCAGCAGACCCAGTTCCTCCAGATCCTGCATCACATTGCGGATCGATGCGGGCGAGAGGTTCAGGCCCGAAAGCTTGCTGATCGTCCGCGAGCCCACCGGCGCACCCGTGCCGATATAGCTCTCCACCACCACGCGAAAGACGTCCCGCGCCCGGTCGTTGAGTTCGGTGATGGGTGTGATCGCCATGGCGCATATCTAGGCAATGGGAAGCAAAGGCTCAATACAATCCGTCATTCCCCCGAAAACCCCCAGGGCCAATCGACACGGACTGAATGTCGATTGGCCCTAATACAAGGCTGGCACAGCGCTCCCTCTCCCGCTACAGCCCTCCCCCAAGACAGACAGGAGAATGATATATGCGCCCATCCGGCCGCGCCCCCGATGAAATGCGGACCATCACCATGGAACCCGGTTTCACCATCCACGCCGAAGGAAGCTGCCTCGTCAGCTTCGGTAACACGCGAGTCCTCTGCACCGCATCGGTCGAGGAGCGCATCCCCCCCTTCCTGCGCGGCAAGGGCGAAGGCTGGGTGACGGGCGAATATGGCATGCTCCCCCGCGCCACCCATACGCGCGGCAATCGCGAGGCGGCAAAGGGCAAGCAGTCGGGCCGTACGCAGGAAATCCAGCGCCTCATCGGCCGCTCGCTGCGCGCGGTCACTGACCTTAAAAAGCTGGGCGAGCGGCAGATCGTCCTGGACTGCGACGTCATTCAGGCTGATGGGGGCACCCGCACGGCGGCGATCAGCGGTGCCTGGGTCGCGCTCCGGCTGGCGGTCGATACGCTCATCGCCAAGGAACTGATTGCGGAAGACCCGATCATGCAGAAGATCGCGGCGGTGAGCTGCGGCATCTACAATGGCACGCCGGTCCTCGATCTCGATTATGACGAGGACAGCAATGCCGGGGCCGACGCCAATTTCGTCCTCACCAGCGACGGCAAGATCGCCGAAGCGCAGGCCACCGCCGAGGGCGAATGCTATGACGAGGAAGGTCTTCTCCGCCTTCTCCGCCTCGCCCGTATCGGCTGCACCCAGATCTTCGCCGCGCAGGACCGGGCCACGGGACGCGGATGAAACGGGAAGACAACCAGCAGGCCATCCGCAAGCTCGCCCCCGGCAAGCTGGTCATCGCCAGCCATAACGCGGGCAAGGTGCGGGAAATCAGGGCGCTGCTCAGCCCCTATGGCATCCAGCCGGTGTCCGCCGCCACCCTTGGCCTGCCCGAACCGGAAGAGACGGGCACCACCTTCATCGCCAATGCGGAACTGAAGGCGTTGCAGGCCGCCGACCAGTCCGGCCTGCCCGCGCTCGCCGACGACAGCGGCCTGTGCGTCGAAGCGCTGGGCCAGGAACCCGGCATCTTTTCGGCGCGCTGGGCCGGGCCGGACAAGGACTTCGGCTTCGCCATGCGGCTGGTCTGGGAAAATCTGCGCGCCAGAGGTCCGGAGGCGGGCCGCGACGCCCACTTCGTCTGCGCCCTCGCCCTCGCCTGGCCTGACGGCCATGTCGAAGCCTTCGAGGGCCGCGTCGATGGCCTCATCACCTGGCCCCCGCGCGGAACCAAGGGCTTCGGCTACGATCCGATCTTCCAGCCGGTCGGCCACAGCATCAGCTTTGGCGAAATGGACCCGGACCAGAAACACGCGATGAGCCACCGGGCGGACGCGTTTGCGAAAATGGTGGCGGCGGTTTTTTAGAAGGCCGAAACCAACTCCCCTCCCGCAAGCGGGAGGTGAATGGCACCCCTACCGGAAATTATCCGCATAAGCCTGAATCTTCAGCGTCCGCTCAGGCGCGGGGACCACATGATAGGCGATCCCCTCCCGCTCGGCATAGGCTTTTGCGGCTTCCAACGTCGGGAATGTCAGCTTCACCTGCCGCCGCGTGTCGCCAGAGCCGGCCCAGCCGGTCAGCGGATCGGGCCGCTGCGCATCGGCCGGTTCAAATTCCAGCATCCATTTGTCGGTGTTGCCGCGTCCCGACTGCATGGCGTTCTTGGGCCGCTGGTAAATCCGTGCTGACATGGTGGCTCCGATCCGGTTACGCCGCCCGCGTTGCCGAAATTGGCGGAGGCCGTCAAGGGTTCCGGCGCGCGTCGGCCCT
>Ga0307412_10001283_pt1 | contig 14074 bp, 14 predicted proteins | sample DK1Cmetagenome_3_FD_203823 | JGI IMG/M metagenome (GOLD analysis project Ga0307412, IMG submission 203823) | Maize rhizosphere microbial communities from greenhouse at UC Davis, California, United States - DK15-C-1 | ecosystem: Host-associated > Plants > Roots > Rhizosphere > Soil | place: USA...
CGAAACGTCTAAATCGCTGTTGGTCTGCTGTCCATCATGCCAGTGGGTCCTGATGATTCGCTTGTGCGACCCCCACAAAGAAGCCGCTGACGGCTAGTGAGCGGACCCCGTGGCTGGGCCCGGGGACCACCAGAGTGTCGAGTTTGCCCATAAAGGGGTGTTTTGTGATCGCCTTTTGTCTCACCACTCCCGTGCCTGCTGTATTGAATCTCTAGGGTTATGAGACATCGACCGAAAGGGACTTGATGAAGTTGAGAGGCCCCCCGATGTCAAGACTGGCTATTGGCCGAAGCACGCACCAAACGGAGTTCGAGTACTCGCTGCCACTTCACAACTTCGGCCGCGTCTTCCGGACGAAGAGCGCGCATATGCGCGAGGCGATTGCGGATGGGCATGATCTGGGCACTGAAATTACGCCACAGCGGTGCATTCAAGCCTAAGTTTCCAATTTCGGTCCTGTCTTTGATTTGCAACAATTCGCCAAGCGACAGCCATTCCAATGGATCTCGAAGCTGTTTGATTGATGTGGCACCAAGGTACGCTGCCTCCGTTGCCCGCTCGAGTACCTTTCCGGAGAGGTCACCTTTAAGACACTGTTGTCGCCACTGCTGGCCCCAAGCTGTAATAGCCTGACGACGGATTTCACGGCGGATGATGCGCTCGATCTTCCAGAGGCCGGCGCTCACTTCGGCGAGATGGTGTTGCGGCTCAACATCGTCTGCGAGAGCAACGTCAAGCGCGTTCTTCAGTGGCATGAGGTACTTCGGGAAGTTCCATTCACGAAGCGCGCCCGTGCGCGCAGTGATACCGGCCCCGTCGAGCGCCTCTAGCTCGCGCGCGTTGAGTGTTGCAAGGGCCGTCTCCCCGATGAGTGAATTCTCGTAGATCACTCGATCAAGCGACGCACACAGCTCTGAGCCGAGCTCTCTCAATGTGTGGTGCAGGACTTCGGTTGGGTTCGCACCGTCCTCCGCGCAGGTTGGGAATTCTTCCGCCCCTTGACACTTCAAGACTGGCGCGTGCGCAAAGCTAGCATCGTCGAGGAGCGAGCTACCGACGACGGCAGGAAACGCAACCCGCGGTGCCCTCGAGAGCAAAATAACCCGTGTGCCGTCTTCAACATCGCTAAAAACACGCTCTCGAAGAGCGCCCAATGAAACATCTGCTGCAGGGTTCACAAATTTTTCCATGCCGTCAATTACCAAGGTTCCGTCGACGTCACCCCTGTTTGATTCCATATAGTCGCCGACCCCTAGCACGGTCAGCTCTGATGCAAGGAGGGCGCGACGGGCGGGCTCATTACTGATACCTACCTGGAGAAAAACGACACTTAGCTGTTTTGCCTTGCGATGGATCTGCTTGACCCAGTCAGAATAGTCGACCACGGTCACACCAACTCCAGGAGAACACTCACTTCGTACCCCCCGGTACCCTTCTGGATAAGTCCAAGATCCTGTAGTCGTCGGACGGCGACATGCTCACTGCTAGCCAATTCTTCGAAGTCGTCGGGGCTATCCATCAGGAGTTCGAGCATGACAGCCTCGTTCGGGTAATAACGCTTGACATGCTGAACGATTTCCTCGATGTTCCCTTGCACCCGACTTTTCCAGTCACTGAGCTCGGTCAATACCGCCGCTCGAACCATCGTGCGTTGGAAAACATCTGTTGGTAGGTGCTTCACCACGGCGGAACTGAGGTTTCGGTAAAGGTACGCATGGCCGCCGGAGGCTTCATGTAGTGCTTCAAGCGCGCCGGGTTCAATCTGTATCCCCATCTTGCCGCCGACCGTACTTGCGAGTTCATCTGCCTCTTCGCGAGTTAGGGGTTTTACGTAGACCGCCTTCGCCCAAGAAAACAACGGATTTGGGCGGCCATAGAGACGCCCGCCTTCTACGATTGCGCTGGTGAGTCCCGACAACACGAAGGTAAAATTTTCTGACTCCTGCACAATGCTTCGCAAAGCAGAAAGTAGCTGCGCGATCTTCGGCATGTCGCCCTCGGCTACGTCTACACGGTCTGCAGGTGTGAGGTACTCAATTTCGTCTAGAAGGAGAAGGACTCGGTTTCCGTCCTTCCAGAGATACTTCAGGGTCCTCTGGAGGGCGTTCTTCAACTCCAGGATCGTAGGGCGTTCCGAAAGCTGAGATAGTTCCTGGGTGCGAAGTTTTCGGGACTTAAGTTCGTCAATTAGCCGCCGGCGCAAGTCGCTGACGATGTCGTCGGTGGGATCTTCTGGCGGAGACGGGAATGTCTCTAAGTCCATCAATACCGTAACGATGTGATCTTCCTGAAGCTCCTGTTTAAGCTGCATCAAGATGCTGGTTTTGCCTGATTTGCGAAGTCCAAAAACCCCGGTAACACGTTGGTTCATCACGTCATCTCGCAGCGCCTGGAGAAGAGTTCGGCGTCCAAAGAAGCTTGCCCCATGAACAGGCGTAGTCAGATAAAAAAGGTCGCGCGCGTAGATGTAGTTGCGCAGCAGCTTAATGAGCGATAGCTCGTCTTCATCGTCAATTTGAAACGGAATGGCTAGCTTCGACGGCCGTGACCAGTCCTTCAGTTTGATTTGCAACCGTAGGTCTGGTGACCACATAAAGAAGATGTCGGGCGTCACGAACCTATCGGAACTTGCGAGCTCTCGCGCAGCCGCTTCGAAGGTGCGCACCTGCATGTCGGCATGTGGACTGTAGAAAAGCATAACTTCGCGTGTGAATCCAAAGCCCGCTTCGATTGCACCGCTGAAACGAATGTGGACGATCACACAGTCCTTAAAACCCTCTTGTCGGCACGCCCCCGCGAATACGACTTGCGAGCCCACACCGCGTAATGCGTCCATGTGTTCCCCGAAAATCGGAAAGCGTCGTGCAACTCGCTGAATGTTTGCGAGTAAGTCGGGGTGCTGGGGATGAGGAACCGCACCTGAACGCCACCCATGCTGACGCGCCGATGGAGCAGTTGGATCGAATGTAGGGCTATCAATGTAAGGGGCGATTTGGTCATGGCGTACCGAGGAGGGCCGCGGAGTAGGCCGGAGAATTGGAGCACCAAAGGAAGCCCTCACTTTGGCAGCTACCGGAGGCTCGATAGTCGAAGAAGCGCTCCTTGTAAATTCGCCAAGCTCAACCAGCCGACGGAGCACGGTCTTGGAGTCGACGCCAAGCTCGCGGGCCAATTCATGCACTCGCATTTTTCTCCACTTGCTTTCTCTTGGCTCAATTTGGGGTCGCGGTTGACCCCTGCACTCGAGCTCAACCCAACCACAGAGATGTGCCTCGAAACCAACATGTCTCGAATCCTTAGGGATTAGAGGCATCTGGGTTATGAGAAATCGCTTCGGTAGGAGAAGCAGTCGGACGTCACCTATATGGAGGGCTATTTGGGACTATTCTCCAAGGTCGCGGCGATCAGCGTCTTTGGCGGATGGGGCTGCTGGTAACGGTAGAGGCTCGAGCGGATATACCGGTGGCTTCAACGATCTCGAAGACTTGTTTCACTAACGCCAGGAGCGCTCCGGAATAGATTTCGACATGAGTTCCTCGCGGCCGGGCTCTCCATCCGCGGCAAGACCGAACCACCCAAGCCACCGATCCACAAAACGGTCCAGATCGAAAAGGTCGAGCTCCTCAAAAGGCCAAACGATCTGAACTGCGCCGGGATTATGGAAGTCTTTACGTCGGAAATCCGGGTCTAGGGGCCAATCTCTCTTTCCTCGCGCATCCAGATCAAATACTTTAGTTGGAGGGAAGAATTCCTCCGTACCGCCACCATTTGCCAACATGAACGCGGTTTCATACCAAGCGAACCGCCCTTCTTCATGAGCATCGCAGTACCAAAGAGAGTGACCGCCACGTACAGAATCCCAGCTTGACGATCTCACCTGGATGCTCGCACAGGCGATGACACTAAAAGGACCGCGCCATTCATTTCCCCGTTCCACTGCGTGTGTCACCCAAAGTGTTCCTTCACGAAGCTCCGCAAAGAAATACTTGGACGTTTCGCCGCTCGCGTCTATCCGCGCCAGTGGGGCATTTTCCTTGATTCCGTCACACAGCTGCGCTGCGATGGAAGCGAGGGACCGACGCGCCACCTTTTGCAGGGGAGCTAAAACACGGTTGCGCTCAACATGGGCCTGTTCTTTGGATAATCGCTCGACCTCTGCCCTGTTAGCCAGAGCCAACCTGGTCGCACCTTGCGACGTGGGATGAATCGCAACTTTGTCCAGTTTGGTAAGAATATTCGACGGACTTGGACGGGCGGCGGCAGGCTTGTACAAGCACTCCTCGACCAGCATGCGGAGGCGACTGCTGCCTCCAGCGAGTGTTGGCGGAGTTTGGTTCAGGTGCTGCTCCCGAAAGTCCGGTCCTGGGAAAGGGCGCTGACCTGAAACCAGCTCATATGCGATTACACCGAGCGCATAGATGTCCGTCGCACCTGTTGCCCGTTCAAGTCTCCACTGTTCGGGCGCGGCGTAGGCCCGAGTCAAATTGTACTTTCGAGTGTCTGAGGCAGTTGTCGCATCCGCGTATCGTGAGATTCCAAAATCCGATAGACACCAAGAATCGCCGAGAAGGAGGACATTCTCGGGTTTCAGGTCTCGGTGAACAACTTTGCCGCTGAGATCAACGAGCGCCGTCGCAATGTGTCTTAAAATCTCAACGACTTCATCCACCTCCAGAGTCCCCGCCGTCTCTAGATGCGTGCGAAGCGATTCGCTGGCCTTTGGCATGATGATCACAAGCTGATCCTGATGTTCACCGCTATCAAGGATGGGAATCACATGTCGACAGCTGGCGGCTTCTAGCGAGTCACCGAACAGCAATTCCCGCTCCGCGCCTGGAGCCTTCGGCACAAATTTCGCGACAGCAACATCCCCTGTCTCGCCGATAGCGTCAAAGACCCTGCCAAATCCGCCCTCGCCGTCATGAAGAGGCTCCCCGACTATCCATTGTTTCGTCAGCTGGATCTGCATACTGCATTCTGGCAGGAGTTAAGGTTGCGGTTCTAGTGCTTCCTCTAGCCCAGAGCCACCGCGGCCTCCTGATCACTGCCCGGGCAGCCACAGCCCCACCCGTGCGGCGCTCCGGACGGGTAATAGAGATCTCGACGCTCCGCCAGACGCCGGAGGCTGCCAGTTCCGCGCCCTCATCTGAGGGAGCGTTGCACCGTCAGGGCCGGGCACGATCAGCCGGTCAGACGCATCCAACGCAGAAACAGGCGTCGGTTTTGTCTTATTACGAGTTCCGTAGAAATGAAAAAGGGAGGGATTGAAGGATTAGCCAGCTTCGGACATTTGGTGCAGACGACTTCTGAAACTGACAGTGTGGCGGACCACTCTTGAAACCGTAGGGTTTCGAGGCGCAAAAGGTTTCGAGACACCGACTGGCAACGGGCTACTTCTGAAGGATCCGATCAGAGGTTTCAGGAACATAATTAGAAAGGGGCTGGGCGACACATTCTCGGAGAGGAGGGGTCATGGTCCGGGCCCTGCTGTGCAGGCTTAATATCAAGCACCACTGGCTGTCAGAAACCAATTCCGTAGGCGGATTCCGCCGGCGCTGTACTAAGTGCGGAAAGTACGACCCCCAGGGTTCCAAATGGCCCAGGTACCTGTCCGCTGGTGACCGTCCAGGCAACACGTGGGGTCCATTCCCGTGGTGAACAAGCACGCTGCAGTACTGGCATTGGTTCTTGTGCTATCCGGCTGCACCTACGACACCCCTGACGAAACAGCCACCACCCCGGCCGTGAAGCTTGCCGCTCCGTTGGAAGCTTTTGTCGCCGACGCCTCCACGCATGGAGCGCCTGCTGTGGTCTTCCATGTGCGCAAAGGGGACCAGGAGGAGCTAAGCGCCACCGGTGTGAAAGACCTGGAGTCCAACACGAAGGCGGTTCCAACGGACAAGACGTGGATCATCGGGGCGGGAACGCCGATGGTGGCCGTGTCCGTGATGAAGCTGGTGGAGGCCGGCACCGTGCGCCTGGACGATTCCGTCTCCACTCATCTGCCCGAGTTCAAAGCCATCTTCCCGGCGTGGGACGGGGTCACGGTGCGGAACCTGTTGGGCAGTACTTCCGGCCTGCCGGACTACTTTCCGCCCCTGATTGAATCCAGAAGCCTGGACGAGCTGCAAACCCGCCCGTTGACCTTCGAGGAACGGCTCAGGAGTGCGGCCGGGGTGGACCTGCCGCCAGGGCCAGTGACCTACTTTGCGTGGTCTGCAACTGACTGGGAAGTGCTGGGTTGGCTGCTGGAGCGCAAACACAACCGTGGACTCGCAGACGTTCTGGCGAAGGATGTGTTTGAGCCGGCAGGAATGAGCAACACCCATTTGGCGGCGGCAGGGCCGCCGCCCGAGCCCATGCTGCACGGGTATGTGCTGGAGGACGGGAACAGGCGCGATTTCACACGTATTGACGCGGTGGCCGGGTCGGCTGATTCCGGAGTCATTTCAACGGTTGAAGACCTCAGCAGATTCATGGCAGCGCTCACCACGGGGCGGCTCATCCGCGAGGAAACGTGGAAGAGCATGATTGATGCGGAGCCGTTTTCTTTGGGTGGCATCCGTCCAGATGACGACGTCTGCCCGGGCGTACGCCACATCGTCGTGTCCGGGGGCGGAGGGCCGTACAGCGTCCAATCCGTTTCCTCACTGGACGGGCAACGGCAGGCGACGGTCGCTACGGTGCTTCCGCCCCGGGAACTGAGCGTCGCCGACGCGCCTCCGCTCGTCCCCGAAATGGAGGACGCCATTCTGCAGACAGCAAAGGGCATGTGCTAGCCAGAACACCAGAAACCGCGGGGGCGCCCACGTACTAGCGGACGGCCGGACTTACCCGCCTGCCGTCGGCCCTATCCAGGCACTGAAGTTGCCTCCTGTCCCTCCGCCGCCACTATCGTCGTCCTTGCCACATCGGCGACAGCGCTTATAAACGCCGCCGTCTTCAGCATGTTCAATGTGCCAATCGTGCCGAATGTTCAGCTTGCACAGCAGGGCCTGGATCATGGCAGCCTCCGATTCGAATCGCAGCGCTCAGTACCTTCAACTATGGCCTTCGCCCCCTCACGGGGGAACTGGAAGTTTTTCAAGGCTAGCGCGTGCCGGCACCCCGCTGAGTTCCTGACCGCATGACTTGCTGCCAGTGCCTCCTCTTCCGGCCAATGGGAGCAAGGTGCAGGCTAGACCATGTCGAACGAAGTCAAAAGGATGGACTCGTCAGGAGAAGCCAGTCCTGACGACTCCTCGGGAAGGCAGGAACCAGGGAGTGGAGAAATTGGAATCCGTGGAGGCCTCAGGCCAGGACCCCGATGTGGTTTTTCGCCGTGGTTGGGACGATCAGCTCTATGCATATGCTCGCTTTGTCACCGAGCATAACCGGCTTCCTTCCCAGTACGCCGATGACCCGGGCGAACGGATGCTGACTTTCTGGCTTCGGCATCAGAAGGCCAGCTTGCGGAACGGGTTACTTCTGCCGGAAAGGTTTGAGAAGTTGGAAAGGGTGCTGCCCGAGTGGAGTTCGCCTTACCGGGTACGTCCGGGCTGGGATCAGATGCTTGCCCGGGTGGTTCAATTCAAGACCGATCACGGCAGGTGGCCGTCGAGCGCCTCTGCCGACGATGCCGAACGTAGCCTGGCTAACTGGCTGTACCGCCAAGCTGCGACCCGAACGGCAAGACGAGACCGTCACCACGCGCAACGCCTAGCCAAGTTGAACAACGCGTTGCCTGGCTGGCGCCGGCGCCGGCGCCCCTCCGGTGACACCGAACGGTGGAACGGCCGGTTGGAACAAATCGTGGAACACGTCCGGACCCACGGCAGGCTTCCAACCATGGGGGCATCCGCATCATCTGAGGAATACGCGCTGGGCAAGTGGCTAGCAGTTCAGCGGTACGCCCTGAAGAAGGGAACGCTGTACCCGGAACGTCTGGGAAGGTTGGATGAGCTGCTGCCAGGGTGGAGGCCAGCGGCTGCCCCCTAGACAGAGACTCCCCCGGCAGGGAGTCTGATCAGCCGCTGGTTTCCAGCATTAACTCATCCAGTGCAAAGCCGAGGGCTTCCGTGTCAAACCAGGTAGCCGGCAGCGCATCATGAATGATGGCATCGAATTCGAAGGGATGACAGCGGCCTCCGTTGTTCCAGTACAGGATCCAGACATCGATCAGAGCCACAGATTTCTCCTGGAGCAGAATTCTGGCTGCCAGTCGCAAGTCCCTCATAACCAATCCTTGCTTCTGCTCCCCAAATCCGGCAAGACCAGCAAGGGCCGCCGTGGCCGCTTCAGGATCAGCTTCTACAGTCGCTCGTGCACCCTGTTTCAGGGACTGCTCGCAGAATTGGTCGGGCCTTTGCTCTTGTCGAAAGCGCTCAGGTAAAGGAGTATCTGCAGTAGCGGTGTTCTACCTCGCTGGGGAGAGGTTCCTTTTAGCCTTCACGGGGGCTCCGCGAGGGGCTGGCTCTTGGTCTCAGGAATGCATCGGGAGCCAGCCCTGCCTCCGCTGTCCTTCGGTTGGCAGCAAGGTGAACAGTGCGCCGCCGCACACGCAGCGTACTTCCTTTGCGGACGGCGCACTATTTCCGGACTTGGGGCAGACCTCCGCGCTGCTACAGAGGCCACCACACAAGGCCAAACTCCGCATCTGCTTTACGGCTCCCTGCATGATCGCTTCTTAGCCTCAAGATTTGGTCAAGATCTGTCCCATGATGTGCACAGTTTTAGAACGAGTCCTACGAGACCCATCGCAATCGAGGATGTGCCGGTGACGGGCGATGTTGGAAGCCTTGGACTTGGCCGCTAAATCGCTGACTCAAGGGCGGCGCGTCAGAGCTAGAAAACCAGGTGCGTGCCGGGCGGAGACGTCATTCAGCAGCCCGACACGCACACTCTTAGTCTGTCATTGCACCCGGCGCCCTGTCGTGAGCATTTCGTCAAGGCAAAGCGTAGGCGGGTGCGGGCAAAGGGCCGGACGACCTTGTCCATCCCGTCGCACGTTTTGTGTCCCACGCGGAGCTCATGTCTTTGCTGAAGCGGGCGAAGGCCACGAGCATGGTGGGCAGTGAGACTGCCAGCGCGAGGCTCTCGGATCCCTAGGGTGCCGAGACCTGGAAGTTTCGAGACAGGCCGCCCTGTCGTATTGATAGCGCTGACGTTTCAAGCCCTCAACGACAACCGGGCGGCAGTTATTCCATTCGTTATTTATATGGTTCTTGATTAGCGTCTAATATTGGAAACCCGCCTCTCCCCCGACGGCGGGTTTCCCACCCACCATTCACTTCCAGTACGCCAGGGCAGGTCACTTACTATTTCGGAGGCGCCGTGATAGAAGGACAATTGGTCAACTTGGTGAGCACCGTAGAACTACATAACGCTGTTCTATACGTGCGCTGGAGCCTTGGAACGCTTATCAGCGAAAGGGTTGCCGCTCAGGTACTGGCCCAGGCCAATGAGCTCTGTGCCGGGAAGCCGTTCCCTGCACTCGTAGAAATGACTGGCATAAAAGGCATGACCCGTCGGGCCGGTGAACTTCTATCCGCGGAGTGGCAATTCGAAAAGACAGCGATAGTAGGTTCTTCACCGGTCGAAGAAGTCATAATTGCTTTCTATACCGCCCGGCATAGCCCTGCATATCCGCCGCGTTTCTTCGGGTCGATCAAAGATGCGATGGCTTGGTTAATCGAACCACAGCGTGAGCCGACAACCTAACAGCTCACCAAGGCCGCTGTGGCACGCAGCCCAACTGGTGATCCCTCCCGCCCCAAAGTCGCGAAGACGAAGCCCCGAAAACTGAACCGTGCCGACCGGGACCGCTGATAGTGTCTCTGAGTGGCAATCAAACTGATAAGAATTCTTGAAGACGATCTTGATGGCACAGACGCTTCCGAAACCCTGACTTTTAGCCTCGACGGGCTGCACTACGAAATCGACCTAAACACCGAGCACGCCCAAGAATTACGTACCATCCTCGCGCATTACATAGTGGCTGGTCGAAAAGACATCCCGGTGCGGCGGCGAACCCGCGCTTCAGTCCGCCGACCCTCGACAAGCAAGCGGGCTAGGCGCAAATAGCAAGCAGGGAGACCGATTGGGGTGCGCGGGATACTCCATTCGCTCACTAAATTGCAGGCATGTAGGGTCAATTTTCGGAATGCCCGGCGATCCCCCTCGGCGGGCGTTCTCATCACGCTCCAGCTAAAACTGACGCCATCGCCTACTAGCGCCGGCCATTCCCACTAGTCCTAGACTGATGAAGAATTACTTGGAACTGGGGCCAATATGGAAAACCGACCTGCCTGCCTGGTGATAGAAGCCGACCCGGACTTCCGGGTACTAATTACGGCGGTTTTGACCCGGGCTGGCTTTAACGTCCATGCTGTGGATTCGGGAGCGTACGCAATTGCCGCCGCTGCCTCAAACTCAGCCCTGTCCTTGATTACCCTCGATTTTGCGCTCCCTGACATGGACGGCCACGACGTAGCCCGGGGACTAAGGGCTTTGAGCAGCGCACCTTTACTCATCCTGACCGCTCGCTCGGGGCAAGACGACATGTTGGCGGCTATGGTGTCAGGTGCAGCAGCCTATCTAACTAAACCCTTCAGCCCAAGAGAACTAGTTCGAACGGCTCAAGACCTTGTTCCCATTGCACGGCGGGCCTAGGCGCGGCAGCTGTTCTCTTGTCCTTGTTGGGGAGGTCCTTGCGCCTTCTTCCGGTACACCTGTCCTGGGGGTGGGGATGGCTCCCTCAGCAGGTGCGGAGTGAGCTCCGCTTACCCCCGGTCACGGATGCTGATCCCAAATGCTTGCCTGGGCAGCGTGGACCTTTCGGGCACGTTCCATGGCTCGCCGTGAGATGCCGGACTGTTCCTCGCGGCCTGCTGACCCGTAAAGATCGCTGGCCCATTCGAATTCGGCCGCGGCGTCCCGGTACCTGGCTTCGTCAAAGAGACGGCGGCCAATGTGGTGACGTACCAATGCTTCGCGCTCCCGTGTCCTGGCCAGCTGCAGCGCCTCTTCGTGAAGTCTGGCCGCTTCGTGCCACCGATAGGAGCGCTGATAAACCTGCGCCAGTACCAGCAATGGGCTAAACCGGTCCGACGATTTGGCCAGCAACGCCAAGCCCTCGCGCAGTGCGTCGTCATTTCGGTCCAGCAGCGTCAGGAGCCACACCCGCTCCAGAGGAGCACAGTCCTCAAGTTTGTCCTTCGCAGCTTCCGGGTCCAAGATGACGTCCCGCATCGTGGCAGGATCAGTCCCCCAGAACGGTGCGCTGCCAGCCACTGAGAACACACCCCTTCCGACAGAATGTGACAACTGGACCACCTTGGGGTCCGCCGCTTTGTGGTTACCTTCGATCCCGCCCATGCTCTCATAAGCCCCAGCACCAGAATCATCGTGACGTGCGGCGGAGGTAAGGCCCTTTCCACTACCGGTCGGTAGCGTGTTCGCACAACGTATTAGTAAGTAAACTTATCAAGATGGCTTGCAACGGTGAGCGGCACTTCAGCGCGGGGATGTCGGGGTAGGAGGTGGTCAGTGTGGATGAAGAGGCGGAGCGCCGACGACGGGAACTTGCTCTCATGGTTCTTGCTGGCCTGGACCCCACAATTGCCTGGCCGGCTTATTTCGGGCGGCGTCAGTTTTCGGAGTTTGAATTGTCGGCTTACCTCCATGGGGCCCTATCCCTGCCGGAACCTGAACATCACATCGATGTCGGCGCGGGGGCCGATGGAATCGACACGGGCAGCAGCCCGGAAGCTGCAACCGGGACGAGCCCGGGCAACGCCGGGCATTCCTCCGATAATCGAGAGGTCGATGATGAAGATCTTTTGGCGGCGCTGGGAGCCGCCGGACGGTCCCTGCTCAGCCCTGAACGGGCAGAGGCGGAACGCCTGCAATCCCTGCACGAGACGGGTCTGGTGGGCTCAGGGGCGGAAGAGATCTATGACCGGGTCGTCATCGCCGCCAAGGAATTCTTTGGCGTGAGCACGGCATCCCTGTCGCTCATCGCCGAAGACACCCAGTTCCTGAAGTCAGCGGTGGGCCCTTTACAGGAGGAAACGCCCCGGGAGATCGCGCTCTGCACCAGGACGGTCGAGGGGAACTCGATGCTGGTCATCAACGACACACATGCCGATGACCGGTTCGCTTCAAACCCGCTCGTGGTCGGTGAGCCCTTTATCCGTTTCTACGCCGGCTATCCCTTACACGGTCCACGCGGCTGGAACATCGGAAGCCTGTGCATCATCGACCAGGAGCCCTGGGAATTTCCTATCTCCGAACAACAGGTACTCAGGGCTCTTGCCGCCGTCGTCCAGAACCGCATCGACGCACGGCGCTAGAGCATTCCAGAATCAGCTCTCAGGCCGCGCACCCGCCCGCATGTAACTGCCCGATGAGCCCTCTGGTTACGGCCGGTCGCAAGCGGTCCCGGCAGAGGGCGACCGGAGGTGCAGCTCTGCCGACACTGGTGAAGCAAATGCCTTCTGAGACTGAGTCTGCGATCATGAGAGTACGCTTCCTCATTTCGCCTCCTCTGGACCTTGTACTGGGGACTCCGCGGGAATGCAGGTTTAATGGAATTTGACGCCTACATTTATCGGCTCATCGTTCTTGGCTCCTTTGACCTGCAAATTCTGACCTGGGCACTGGAAGATTTTGCAGTGGACCCGTCGTAGGTCTTTCATAGCGTCGGCGATAGTGGGCTCCCCATCCCGCCAGCAGGTTGTGGCGTAGGCTGAGAGGGAATCGTCTCGAAGCGGGCGCCTTCACGCCGCGGTTCTTAGCGGTTGAGATACCCTCCTTAGGACGCGCCATGGACGCTTTACGTTTCCCCAATGAACTGCAGGATGGAATTGCCTCCAGGCTCCAGGACATGGTCCTGGAATCTTCGGACGCTGAGGAGTTCTTCCAGGAACTTGCTGTCTTCTCCGCGTCCCTGCTCTCCCCCCCGAGTCGCACGTTCACTGCAATGTGACGGTGGTGCGCAGGAAAAAGCCTGTCACGGTAGCGTGCAGCAGCCCCCGCGCCCGGGTAATGGATGAACTGCAATACGCCTACGGCGACGGGCCTTGCTTAACAGCCATGCGAACCGGGACCACCACCTACGTCCCGGACGTTTCGATTGAACACCGCTGGCCGAAGTACATCCATGCTGTCGCCCAAAAGGGAGTCCAATCAATCTTGGGTGTTCCCCTCCGGTTGGAGGGCGACTCGACCGCTGCCTTGAACGTCTATTCTTCGCGGCCGCACGGCATTACGGGCGAGGATATCGCCCGCGCTGAACTGTTCGGTGAACAATCCGCCAAAACTCTTCGGTTGGAGCTGCGCCTGGCCAAGCTCCAGGACGCCAAGAATAACCTCGAAGCGGCAATGAAGAACCGAACGGCCATTGATGTGGCTGTCGGCGTGATCATGGCGCAGAACCGATGCAGCCAGGACGCGGCCATAACGATATTGAGGAAAGCGTCCAACTCCCGCAATATGAAACTCCACGATGTAGCGGTCGGAGTCATCGCGTCCATCTCATCTCAGTCGAGCTTGAACACACACTTCGACGAATGACCGAGTTTCGCTGCCCGGAAGCCCTTGACCTTCGCTTCTTCAGCAGCAGGAATCGGTCTGGTCTACGCAAGGTTGATCTTCATACGCAAGCGATGCCGGCAGGGCCGCCGGAGGTCCAGCCCTGCCGACACTGGAGATCTCTAATCAGAACCGCGCTGAGGCCACAAACCGAATCGTCTCGAAACCCTTGGGAAACGAGCCGTCCCACCGCGCTGAACGGCAGCGAACGACACGAGCGCCCCTAGCTCTTGGATTTGCTGTTCCTTGGCGGTTGGCGATTCTCGTAACTATGCCGCATAACCATTTGATTAAATTGCTGTCTCCTTCGTTAGTTATGACACACATTGGAGCAGCGCATGAGGAAGCTAATTGGATACGCCCGTGTCTCGACGCGGCAGCAGTCCACCGACCGGCAGCAGGCGGACCTTCTGGCCTCCGGCGTCCGCCGCGATGACCTGTACATCGATCACGGCGTATCCGGAGCGCGGGCTTCGCGACCCCAATTCGATCGGGCACTCGA
>Ga0307412_10001286_pt1 | contig 14059 bp, 10 predicted proteins | sample DK1Cmetagenome_3_FD_203823 | JGI IMG/M metagenome (GOLD analysis project Ga0307412, IMG submission 203823) | Maize rhizosphere microbial communities from greenhouse at UC Davis, California, United States - DK15-C-1 | ecosystem: Host-associated > Plants > Roots > Rhizosphere > Soil | place: USA...
AATTCCGCGCGTTGAAATCCCTGAACCATCCGTCTCACGCAGACGTGATGCATTCGTATTTCCTAAGATGAATGCGCACTTGGCAGACGCCGGTGCGAGGACTAAAGAGCAATGGCTTTCCAAGCCGCCTTTGCTAGACCCCCAAGGCTTTCGCGCATGAACCGCATCGTTCCCCTGATCCTTGCCGTCGCGCTCTTCATGGAGCAGATGGATTCCACCGTCATCTCGACCGCGCTGCCGGCGATCGCCAACGACCTGCATGTCGGGCCGATCACGCTGAAGCTGGCGCTGACATCCTATATGGTGTCGCTCGCCGTCTTCATCCCGATCAGCGGCTGGATGGCGGACCGGTTCGGTGCCAAGCGCATCTTCCGCCTCGCCATCTGCGTTTTCGTCGTCGGCTCTATCTTCTGCGCGATCTCGTCCGGCCTTATCGAATTCGTCGTCGCCCGCTTCCTGCAGGGCATGGGCGGAGCGATGATGACGCCTGTCGGCCGCTTGGTGCTGTTGCGCACCACCAAGCGCAGCGATCTGGTCTCGGCGATGGCGCTGCTGACTATCCCCGCGCTGGTCGGGCCGCTCGCGGGACCGCCGCTCGGCGGCTTCATCACCACCTATTTCACCTGGCACTGGATCTTCCTGATCAACGTGCCCGTCGGCATCATCGGCGTGTGGCTGGCAACGATCTTCCTGCCGGAGGTCGAGGCGACGGCGCCGCCGAAACTCGACATCACCGGGTTTGTGCTGACCTCGTTTGCCGCAGCCGGCGTGGTCTTCGGCCTCTCCGTCGTCAGCCTGCCGGCGCTGCCGCCGATCATCGGCATCGCGGCGACCGCGATCGGCGTCGTCTGCGGCGCGCTTTATGTGCGGCATGCGAGACAGCACCCGGCGCCGATTCTCAATCTGCAGCTCTTCAAGAACCCGACCTTCCGGGCATCGACGACGGGGGGCACGCTATTTCGCATCTGCATCGGCGCCATGCCGTTTCTGACGCCGCTGATGCTGCAGCTCGGTTTCGGGCTGACGCCGTTCCAATCCGGCCTCATCACATTCGCCGGCGCGATCGGCGCGATCACCACGAAGTTCATGGCCAAGCGGGTGTTCGCGGCCGTGGGCTTCCGCTCGACGCTGCTGACGGCGGCGGGCGTGACCACGCTGGTGACTGTCACGACCGGCTTCTTCACGCCGACCACGCCGCATCTCGTCATCATTCTCGTGCTTCTGATCGGCGGCTTCTCGCGCTCCTTCTTCTTTACCGGCGTCAACGCGCTCGCCTATGCCGATATCGACGACGCGCAGGCGAGCCAGGCGACCTCGATGAGCTCCGTGATGCAGCAGATCAGCCTGGCGCTTGGCGTGGCCGTGGCCGCGGCGATCCTCGAGACCTCGATCTTCATTCGCGGCGAAGCGCTGCAGGTGGTGGACTTCCACATTGCCTTCTACGTGATCGCGGTTATGACCGTGGTCGCGACCATCCCCTTCATCCGCATGGACAAGCATGCCGGCGCGCTGGTTTCCGGCCATCGCGTCAAGCCGCTGGCGCCAAGCGTGATGGAAGCCGAACAGCAGGCGGTAAAGTAAGCAGCCGTCTTTACTCGGCGGCCGGCTCGGGCGCCTCGCAGACGGCGCTCAGCTTGTTGCCATCGGGATCGCGCACGTAAGCCGCATAGAAATTGGCGTGGAAGGGGCGCAGACCCGGCTCGCCCTCGCTGACGCCGCCGGCTGATATCGCGGCGCGATAGAAGGCATCGACATCCGCCCTGGTCTCGGCCGCGAGCGCAATCATCGTGCCATTGCCATCCGATGCGCGGCGGCGATTGAAGGGGGTGACGATCCACAGCCGGCAGCGGATATCGCCATCGGCGGCGTAGCCGATTTCTTCTTCGGAATAGCGCTGGCGGCGGTAGCCCAGCACGGGGAGCACGACATCATAGAAATGCCGGGCCTGGTCGATGTCGTTGGTTCCGAGCGTGACGTAAAGCAGCATTGATATCCGCGGTCATTCCGGTCTTGGGCGTGTCATACTCCACCCGGAATGCGCCCGAAATCAAGCCTCCGTTTCGTCGGCGGCAGCTTTGCGTCCCTTGAAGCCCTTGGCGAGCAGGAACATCTCGACGGATTCGGCGCGCGAGGAGGCCGGCTTGACGTGGACGACCTGCTTGAAATTCTGCTTCAGCAGATTGAGCAGGTCCTTTTCCGTGCCGCCTTGGAAGGTCTTGGCCAGGAAGTGGCCGCCCTCGCCCAGAACCTCGATCGCGAAATGCGCGGCCACTTCGCACAGATGCATGGTGCGCAGATGGTCCGTTCTGTGGTGGCCCGTGGTCGGCGCCGCCATGTCGGAGATGACGAGATCGGGCGTGCCGCCAACGGCTTCCATCAGCTGGTCGGGCGCCGTCGGATCGAGGAAGTCGAGCTGCAGGATCTTGACGCCGGGGAGCTGCGCCATCTCCAGGAAGTCGATGGCCGCGACGCGGATGTCCTCATCCGTCGAGCCGGTGACCTTGGCGGCGATCTGCGACCAGCTGCCCGGTGCGGCACCCAGATCGATGATGCGGCGCGCGCCCTTCAGGATGCCGTGCTTCTCGTCGATCTCCAAAAGCTTGAAGGCGGCGCGGGCGCGGTAACCCTCAAGCTGGGCGCGCTGCACATAGGGATCGTTGATATGGCGCTGCAGCCACTGGCGCGAGGACGCCTTCATCTTCTTGTTCTTGACGCGCTGGCCGAGCTTGCGGCCGGTGCGGTTGCCCGCAATGGTTGGCTTGGTCATAGCTGATCCCCTATTTGCCGCACTTACTTGCCGCGCTGGCCGCGGCGGTGGCGATGGCGCCGCCAGACGCCGTCATCCGCCATCATGTCGGTGAGAAGGCCTTCCCTCAAGCCACGATCGGCAACGCGCATGCGCGGGCTCGGCCAACGGCGGCGAATGGCCTCGAGAATAGCGCAGCCTGCCAGCACCAGATCAGCGCGATCGGGCCCGATGCAGGGATTGGCGGCGCGGCTGGCGAAATCCCACGAAAGAAGCTTGGCCTGCATGGCCGAGACCTCATCATCCGACAGCCAGATGCCATCGACCTTGCGCCTATCGTAGCGCGGCAGATCGAGATGGACGCCGGCAAGCGTGGTGACCGTGCCCGAGGTGCCGATCAGGTGAAAATCGCCGAGGTCGCCATCGATCACAGGGCAATCGAAGCCGGAGAGCATGCCCTCGACCTCAAGCACCATGCCTTCGAAAACATCGGGCGTGACATCGCGGCCGCCATGGCGCTCCGAGAGCGTAACGACGCCGACGGGCAGCGAGGTCCAGTGGGTGATGTGATTGGCGAGCCGGCTGAAGCGGCTGTCGCCGATGCGGATGACCGCGATCTCAGACGAGCCGCCGCCGATATCGAAGAGCACGACGGAGCGCGTCTCGCGCCCGACCAGTGAGGAGCAGCCGGAGACGGCGAGCCGCGCCTCGGTCTCGCGATCGATGATCTCAAGTTCGAGCCCGGTTTCAGCAACGACGCGCTGAAGGAACTCCTCGCCATTGCTTGCCTGGCGGCAGGCTTCGGTGGCGATCAGCCGCATGCGGCGGATCTCGCGGTTCTTCAGCTTGCCGGCGCAGACGCGCAGCGCATCGACGGCGCGGTCCATGGCATCGTCGGACAAACGCCCGCTCGCAGCCAGCCCCTCGCCGAGACGCACGATGCGCGAGAAGGCATCGACGACGCGGAACTGGCCCGGACGGGTCGGCTGCGCGATCAGCAGGCGGCAATTGCTGGTGCCGAGGTCGAGCGCTGCGTAGAGCTCATCCGGCCAGGGATGGGCGGAAGCCGGCCGTTCGCCGCGCTCCTGATGATGACGCTGGACACGATTGTCGTTTTCGCCACGCGCTTCCTGCGCGGGACCACGGCCGACATTCGGCTGATTCGCAGGCGCTTGCGTGGGCTGATGGCCTGATGGTTTTGTCTGCGCCAGCGGCCGGCCCTGCAGGCCACGCTTGCCGCGATGCTTTCGCCGCCCGCGCTTTCCCGAAGCCGCGTCGCCATCATGCGCTAGCGCGCGATTGGCAGACGCGACCTGATCACCCTGTTGCTGCTGTCTTGGAGCACCCTCGCCCGACGCACCGGAACCGCGACGGCGGCGCTTACGCTTGCGGGCCGATGTCTCGGCCGCAATGTCCGTTGGACGTGCATCCATTGGGCGCGCTGCCTCGCCGGCGATGCCGGAGGGGGCATGCGAAGCGGCCTGAGCTGCATTGCGGGATTGCCCGCCACGCTTGCCCTTGCGGCGCCTGGACTTCTTGCCATCCTTGCGCGCTGCCGCCGACGCCCCGTCAGATTGCGACTTAAAGCCGCCTTCGGGGTCTTCCACGTTGTTTTTCCACCGCGCCGCGCAAGTCCTGAAGGATGAACTCCTGGAGGTATGCTGCTGGCGCTCGTTCGATTTTGCGTTGGCGCGAAGATACCAGCGCTCGGCCAAAACGACAAATTCTTTTTCCCAACCCTCAAGAATCCGCCTTTTGCAACACTCCACAGCACCGCTCAAATTTTTTTCAAACAGCTATTTGCATTCCGCGATGATTTGGTTATAAGCGCCGCACAGCAGCCAAGCACGCTTCGGCAGCGACTGCTGGGGAATAGTTCAATGGTAGAACGACGGACTCTGACTCCGTTAATCTTGGTTCGAGTCCAGGTTCCCCAGCCAATTCTCCCTAAACCCCCTTAATTCCTTGATTTTCCAGTCGCGCCGGATATCGTTTTGGCATCATTGGCGACCTGATGCCCAGAACTGTAGCCCACAGGTGATGCCCACGCTGAAAGTACGTGGCGGCATCGCCGGTGGCAGGCAAGGGCAACTATCCCATGGCGGTCCGCCACGACGTCGAGAACCTCATCCGCCGCGGCAATATCTTTTATTGGCGCGCGCGTGTCCCGAATGCGTTCCAGCAATGCCGACCCGGCAGCCGGCTTTCACTGAGCCTTCACTGTTCGGATCATAAAAAGGCTCAGGTTATCGGTCGAAAGCTCAACACGCTGCTGGCCGAACTGAAGATGAATTTGAAGGAACCGATGTCCAAGGCGCAGCTCCAAAAGCTTTGCGAACACGAACGCGACATGATGCTTGAGCATCTGGAAGACGTTTCGACGGCTGCGCGGCGCTACGGCCGTCCCGCCGACATCGCAGAGCTGGAAATGGATCTTGAAAATGGCTGGGCCTATCGCCTGATGGGGATGTTCGGGCTCCGCCACCATCTGTCACTAAAGCCCGATTGCCCCGGCTTCACCTATCTCCGTGGACAAGGGGTGCCAGCCTCCCATATGTTTGCGATCAACTCCAACTATCTCGAACTTTTGCAAGAGGCGAACTCACGCGGCTTTCAGGAGGGCATCCGAAGATTGATGTACCTCTTCGACATCGACCCGCACCCGCTCAATGAAGAAAAGGCTATGAAGGCCTATTTTACTGGCCGGGCAGCGGCGCTCTTCGACGTCGCGGAAAGGCATCCGCTCGCCGATCGCAACCTCAGCGAACTCACGGGCGGTTCGGCTCCGAGGGCAAAACCTGTCGCCGCCGAAGGTTCCCCCCTAAACACGACGCCGCCGCCTTCGGTAATCGAGGCTCCCGCCGATGACATCGTGGCGTCCCCCACGCTAGAAGCTCCACCGGTCCTGACGCTTGATCTCACTCCCTTGCCGCAAGCCGCCGCCGTCAGAGAGCCGATTGAGGAAAAGACCCGACCCGTAATCCAAGTCGCGGACTTCGAGGCCGAGTGCGAACAGCTCGTCAAGAACATGAAGGACGCATGGGACGACAGCACGGCACGTGATGCCCGCGCTCTGGTTCGCATGTTCAAGAGCGTGCTTGAAGAATACGGCATCGAGCACAGCGGTCAGATCAGCCAATACCACCTCGGCAAGCTGCGCCAGCACTTCAACGACATTCCGGTCCGCTGGGGACAGAGCGCCAGAATGAGGGGGATGTCGGCACCCGAACTACGGGCCGAAGGGGAGAAGTTGCGCGAGCAGGCTGAGACGGAGGGCAAGGAGGCGGCTGTGGGCTTGAGTACTGCAACCATCCGCAAGCACTTCGGAAACCTCAACCACTTCCTCAAGCATGTCCGCGGGCATGGGTTTGAGCTCGACGATTGGAGCTTCGAGGGACTGAGACCGAAAAAGCCGAAGCTTGGCGTTATCCGCGGCCAGCAGCACAAGCCCTCGCCGGAAGAAGTTAAACCAATCTTCTCGTCGCCAATCTATACGGGGTCGCTCAATGATCGGCGCGGCCGTGGCAAGCAGGGTCCGCACGTCTTCCACGATGCGGCCTACTTCCTGCCGATTCTACTCACCTATCTCGGCGGACGCAGACTAGAATTTGCAGGACTAGCTCTCGATGACATCGCTGAAGATGATCAGGGGCTGGTTCTCATGGTGAGGACGAACCAGTTTCGACGCCTGAAGAACGAGCAGTCGAACCGCGTGCTGCCACTTCCTGAGGAGATGATCCGCCTGGGCTTCATGGACTACTGCATCGCACTGAAAGAACTCGGATATGAGGCTGTGTTCCCGGACCTCATTTCAGACAAGACGATGAATGACCTGGGTGACCGATTCTACGACGTCTTCCTCCCGATCATGAGACGCTCCTTAGGAGCGAACTTATGGGATCGCACTCTCCATGCGCTGCGACACGGCATGGCTGACACGTTGAAGCAAGCTGGCGTATCTCCGGAAGTTATCGACGATATTTCTGGACGCCTCAGCGAGGGAAGTGAAACCAACACCCGCTATACGAACCCCGCGGGCCTGCCGTTGATGCGGGATGCTCTCAGCAAATATCCAATCATCACCTCCGGCATCGAACCGAAGCCCATCAAATTGCTGCCGTGGATCGAGAAACGGCTGCCGCCGCCGTGGGCGCGCGAGGCCAAGAACGAGGCGAGACGCCGGAAATAATTTCCGACGTCCCTCTCTGGCTTACGCGGCCTCCCAAACCTGGTTGAGGATGCGGGCGGCAAGCGCCGCCTTGTCCTGGGGAAGGAAGCGCCCGTAGTGCTTGGCGACCATGTCGGCGGTGTCCTGGATTGCGTAGCTCGCTTGCTCGTAAGAGCCGGTTTGCTTCAGGATGTGTGTAGCAAGTACGTCGCGCACATTATGAGGACCGTGCGGCAACAGCCCCTTGATCGCCCCGCGCCCGGTGTACGGGTTGTAGATCCCGTATCGCTGGATCGTCAGACGCCATGCCTCATAGAAGGTTGTGACGTCGTAGGCAGCATCCGTGCTGGTCGTCTTGACGGTCTTGACGAAAAAGGTACCGGGATCGGCGGCCGTACGCAGCAGCACCGACCGATGTCGTTCGACATAAGCGTCAATGTGACGGTACAAATCCAGGAGATCCGGCAGTACCAGGCGAAATGGCTTGTCGCCAAAGAACGATGAGTGAGCGTTCTTGAACGCGACCGCTGGGATGAACACTTCCCAGCCACCCTCGCGGTCGCTCCAACGGATTTCGCCGCGCTTCATCTTCTCCAGAACACGCTCCGACCGCGGCATATGACCCTTGGGGCAGAGCATGAGCTGGCGCAGGTTTTTCTGCCGCAGCCCGAGATGCAAACCCAGCCTCAACATCAGAAAGGCGCGGACGGCTTCGGCGGCAGGCCGAGGATAACGATCTTCATCCGGCATCAGTCGGATGATCTCCTCGGTGATCTTGCGGTACTCGCCGACAGGGCTTGCCGCCTCGAGGACCGGCATGATCGGCTCGAACGGATCGCGGTGGACGCGGGCGATCCGCTGGATCTCTTTGACACGATGAGCAGCATGTTTGTGGAAGTCGTCGCAGGCACCATGCCAATCCGCATGGGCGTAGTCGATTTCATTTTGCGAAACGAGACCGGCGATCGGCTGGACGCGAGCGAGGAGTTCAGGATGCTGACGCAGCCATCCGGTGTCTTCCTTGGTAATCGCCAGAGCAATCCGCAGCATGTCGACCTCCCAGGCAGTATAGAAGCCGCGCCGCGTTTCACGCCATTGCAGGTACCAGTCCCATACGCCGGGAAAGAGCAACAGGCCGAAGGTCAGTTGACGCAGCGGCACGCCATTGCCTCTGACCTCCCCGTCCTTGGCTGCGGCAAGGGCGCCGAACATGAGCCCGAGATGCTCGATCTTCTGAGACGCCGTTTCCTCGCCCCAGACACCGTTGCGTTGGAAACCAACCGACGTGAGAGCCGAGGTCTTGAAGCGCACCAGGTCGGCCATTTCCATCGCCAAAGCCGGCGGCGCCTCAATCACTCCAGACAGCAGGTCGGGATCTTCTATCCAGGTTTCCTCATAGTTAGCGGGAACAAGGATTTTCCCATCCCTCGGCGCCCGACCGCCATAGGAGACGCCTGGAAAGCGGATCGCGTACCGCTGCTTGGCGGCGGCGGCCTGAAACTTTCTGTAGTCGGTCGAGCCGCTGATGATAACCCGCCGAACCCAGTCGACGATCTCTTCGCGCTTCTGAAACGGCAGGGCGTTAAAATCCTCCGGCAGATGCCACGCGAGCCGGCGCCGCTCCGACGGCTCGATCCCGGAGAGGTTGAAACCCGAAGCGGAGCGTGACGGGTGCGGAAGCTTGGCCTTGAAGTAGCCGTCCGGCAGCCGATAGCGTCGCTCGATCCGGGACAGCACGTGGAAACTCTCGGTGCTGCGCGGTACCCTCCGACCTTCAATCCAGCTCAACAGCGTATTTTTGTCGGTCAGATCATCTGCGCCGATGATGCCGCGATAAAGCGTCCAGTAGGTTTCTCCATGTCGCCGAAGATGAAGTTGTAGTGCCGCCGCGAAGTCCGTCGGATCCTCCCAGACTTTGAACAGGGCTTCGGGAAACTCGACGGTGACGCGGGCGGACGCCACGTCGCCAGGCTTCGGCTTTGATGGCGGCTCCGGCACTTGCGGCGCCACCCGATTAACCGTTCGCGCCGCCGCTCTCGCCCTCGACGTCTTCGCTGGTTTGCGCACTTCAGCGTTCTCGACACCGGCAAGATTAGTATCTCGGATCCACCGAGCGATCGCATCGAGGGCAGGATCGATCCGCCGCTCGTTCGCAGCGAGTTCGGTAGCGTCAATGCCGGACGCGGCTGCAACGACGTCCCAGTCGGTCTTGCCGTTCATTCGAGGCGCTGACCGCCTCGCCTCAATGAGGGAGTACAGGTAGTCACTCAGTCGATGTAGCTCATCGACGCTGAGCACCGGCGCGAGGCGAAGCTGGCAAAAAGCCTTGATCTTGCGTTGAAAAGTTTTCGGAGAAAATTCGTTCATTTCCATTCACATAGCTGTTGATACGTTTCCCGCGGATGCGGGGCATGCGGGCTATGTGATGGCGATTAAAGTGCGGTAACTGACCGGCCAAAAAGGCGGCGAACTCTGAAAAAAACGATTCAGTTGCAAACGGCGTTTCATGAAGTAACGGGGGGACGAAGTCCCCTGATGATAACGCCGTTTGCAAAAAGTTGGTGAACAAGCTTAGCAGATCGATGCGAGAGCCTCAGCCTTGCAGGTGGACCTTGCGTCGGAAGGGTTGGTCGTCGTGGGCGTAGCGATCAACGAGATCATCAAAGACCTCGTCCGCTGCCCGCTCGTCAAATCCTTGGTCGACGAGAACCCCGACAACGGCGTCGGCCAACTCTTCTATCCAGTCCGGTTGCCTCTGTTCGAGATAGCTGGTGATCGTCCAGAACAGCATCGCCCGCGCGACATCGTCGCGATCCGGGCGTCGCTCTGCCCGATGCCGATCTCGGAGCCGCTGTTGCCGCTCCTTCTGCCTCGCCTTTCGCTCGCCGTCACTCTGTCGTGCCATGTCTCGCTCCCCTGTCTTGTTATGGATGGCACTTCCATGGTCAGAGGACCGGCGGACCGGCGCAAGCCGTTTGTCGCGGCAACGGAATCATTGTGTTCTGAATCGGAATTCCGGGTCTTTGAATCGAATGAGCGCAATTTGACTCGAGTTGAGCGCATGTCGAAACAAGTTGCCGGCAAGCCATAGCCGGGTCACGGCTTGCCGAGCCGATGGCAAGTGGAGACGCCTGGAGCTTCCACTCACATTCGAGAATCGAAATATTGCGGCTTGGAATCGTTGGCGTGGACTATCGAAACGTCAGTCCGGAACCTGGAATCGTTCGCCCATCAATCTGAATCAAATGAGCGCAATTTGTTTAAGGTTGCCGGCAACCGACATCAGGTTGTTTCAGGTTGCCCAGAGCCGATCCGTTGATCTCATGGCCGCTGGCCGAGAATCCAACCTTCCCAGGTCGCGACGTCATCGTCGTCTGGCACTCCTTCACTGCGGCGTCCCTCGACGACGTTGAGCATTCCGAGCAGCCCAACGACGGCATCGAACCGATCCTCACCGGTCTTGTCTATCCCAAACCCATCGATGATCGTTGCCTCCAGCGCCGCGCCGTCGATGTGCGGCCGGTCGGCCAACCATCGGAGAAGTTGGCCTCCGGCAGCACGACGGCCAGCCTGCTGTCGCTTGCTCCACACCGGGCGCCGAAGAATGCCAAGTTGGCCGTAGACATCTCCTGGATATGTTTCAGCAACAACAGTTGCTCCGGGCTTTGTGAGTTCAGCAAGGCTTCCGTCGAAAGGCCATAGAGCAAGTTCTGAAAGGTTCGGTATGATGATCTCCTGCCAGCCAGTGATGGCGGCCTTTCCGACTTGATTCCCGCCCAGAGTCCAAAACAACATGCAAGCGTCGCCCCGATCCGCCGTTGCACGCTCGCAACGGCGCAGAAGCTCACGGCCGCTTCCGACGCCCAAGGCATCGAACAGATGTCGGCGCTGCGTCCCGCCCGGCCGCATGGGATAGAAGGGACGATCGATGGCGATGTCGATGCGATGCTCCGCGACGTCGAACCACCGCTCGAAGCGCCCGGCGCCAAAAGCTCGCAAGGCAGAGCGGAAGTCGGCGAGACCCGTTGCTCTACCATAAGCCGCCGGCAGGCCAATCGGGAAATCGAACCCTATCAGCAGCGCGGCGTCCGTTTCGGCACGGCTTCGAAGCCGAGGGATGAGGTCCTTTGTTTCGCCGACAGGCTCCGGCGCCGACAAAATCCACCTCGTCGCCTGTCGGACGGCGACGCACATCCACCGCTTTTTCCGGTCGATACTCCAGTCGCAGTGAGCAATGACCGCCACAGACATCCTGACCTCCCCTGTTCCCACAAAGGTCTAGGAGGTGGGGGCCAGGATGTCCATCACCGCATCGCCATCGAGCGCCTGGGCATCGAACAGCGCACGGACAAGCCGGTCGAATGCCGCCCGGCGTTCGAAAATCACCTCGGTGGCCCTTGCCTGCGCAAACTCCAGACGTTGGTGCACCCGTTTTGCCAGATCGGCGTCTCGACTGAGGATCGCGGTCGGATCCTTGTGTTCGAGATAAAGCAGCGGATTGCGACCACCGAACCCAAGGGCCTGTTCCATGTCGAGGGCGATCCGTGTCGCGCGAGCGAGATCGCTCTGCTCCGCGCCGCCGGAGCCCGCGGATACGGTCTTCAGCACGATGAGTTCCGCTGCACGTCCGGCCATGAGCATGGCAAGCAGCCGCCCATACCATTCCACGGTATCGGGTGTGCCAGTCGCGAACGTCAGAGCATTGTGGCCGCCGTCATTGGTATCGATCGTCAGACCTTTGACGGAGCCAAGACGCAAGGCGTGATGGACGATGGCATGGCCGGATTCATGGATCGCATAGCGCCACCGGACGTCGTACGGGACTTGCGGCCGATGACCGCGAATGCCGGATTCGATGTCGGCATAGGTCAGGCGCCGCTGTTCACGGCGCGCCTTCAGCCTTGCCTCTCGTACGACCCGTTCGATGTCGGCACCCGTCAGACCCATCGCCCGCGTCGCTAGACGTTGAAGCGCCTGAGCAATTGCCGCTTCCTCCTTCTGCACATCCGGTCCCTCGCTATCGCGCTGATCGTTATCGTCAAGAACGATCTCCAGCTCGTCTACGGGGCCACTAATCTGGTTAAACCGCGTCATGGCTGACCTCTCTCTTGCGTATCCGATTTGGCGACGACGTCGAGATCGGCACCAAGATGATGTGCGAGGATGCCGGCGAGCGCCGGGATATCGGGGCGTGGGATCTCGATATGGGTTTCCAGCCTTCCCGACCTGCGAATGGCCTCGTCGATTTCGTTCGGCCGGTTGGTGGCGCCAACGACGATGACGCCCTCGGTTTTCACCGCACCGTCGAGCAGTTCCAAGAGCTTGTTCACGCATGCATTCCAGTAATCGGCATATTGCCGCGACGCAGAGACGCGCGTTCCAATACCGTCGATCTCGTCGATGAAGAGAATACACGGCGCCTGCGCTCGCGCCTCTGCAAACGTGTCTGCCATCCGGTCAAGAACGGCGTGCAGATATTCGCCCTGGAGCCAGGTCGAGACGGAAGTCACGATGAGCGGGAGCCGAAGGGTGTTGCACATGGCGCGCGCAAACGTCGTCTTGCCCGTTCCTGGCGGTCCGGAGAGGAGAAGTTTGGTGCTCATGTCAGACCAGGCCAGCTCGCCTGCGAGGTAATCAGCCAAATCCGTCTTCAGCCCAAGCGCCCAATCTGTCGCTGCACCGTAGCCGGTCAGGGTCTCCACCAACAGCGACGGCCGGCCCTTTCCTGGCGTCTCACCATCTGCAGGCAGAGGCTGGATCACCTCCGCGCCGGTCGGCTGGGATTTTGATCTGCGATTACCTGCCGACGACGATGCGCTGTCGCCCTTGCCGCTGCGGTCTTGCGACGACTGCGTCGCCCGTTCACTGGGGCTTTGGGTAATCAGGCGCCGCGAAGAAGCGACGTCGCCTTTGTCCTTCTCGTTGTCCCGCTCTTTGCGATTATGGATCGCAAACCCCACCAGCGCTTCAATACTGGACAGGATCGATCGACCGGGCCGGATGGCAATAGCGAGATCGTCAAGCGTCAGGGCGCCCGCATCGATCACCGCGATGAGCCTGTCATGGTGCGACACCGCCTCGGCCCCATAGACAGCTTCCAGCAAGTCGGCGAGGAATGTGACACTGATCCCTCCGCCCGTCAGTCGTACATCGCTTGTCAAATCAACCTGATCCGGAACGCCGTGGTAGTCTTCTGCCACGGCGAGAACCGGCGAACCATGCCCCAAAGCCCAGAGCAACTGAGCGCGCATGACCGAACGACTTGGGCGATAAGTCTGAGACACCGGAATTTGCAGGAAGACACGTTTGGCTTGACCTTCTACATAGCTCCAGAGCTCATCCACGAAGGTAAAATCAGCAGCCATGCCGACATACGGACCGAATGGCACGAAGGGAGTATCTTCGACAAGGTGCGGCAGTGCCCGTTCGAACCCCTCGACCGACACCTGCACGGAAAAGACCCCAGCGGGTTGCCGAAGAAGCGCGACCAGATCGCGCAAGTCGACGCCGGACTCCTCCATGGCCGCCGCGAGCAAAAGGACAGTCGCCATCGTTTTGATGCCAATCACCTCACCCGCCTCGGCGACCACCCTGACCGCATAAGCGAGTGCCCCATCGTCAGCGCCGTTCTCGGCCAAGCGTCGCCTGAGCTGCGCCGGCCACACAGGCGCCGCCGACAACAGGTCGGGTCGTCCGCTCGTATCCTGCGGGGCGTCGATCAGGAAGGCAGCAAGACGATCGCGGACCCACTGCCGGTCTCGCTCTACCTCGCCCGTCAGATGAGAGGGATCGAAGGCCGGAATATAGCGGCCGACGACAAGCCCGTCGATGACGGCGGTTTTCATCATCAGCAGACCGTTGCGGACGGCCCGCCGCCTAACATCGCGGCGCTGAACATGGTGGAGACGCCGAAGCAGGAACGAAGACAGACGATCCATCAGTTCTCCTCCACCGGGAACGCCGCGGAAGCGGAAACAATTTCCGCATGACCTGCGTGATGGGCAAAGGCATGATGGTCGCGAGAGACAGCAAGATCGTGCCGCTCGTTTGCTTTCTCAGTGAGCCAGTCGAGAACCAGGCGGCACGTGGGATCGCCAGACCATGCGTGGTAGGACAGCCGCTCAAGGAGCATGAGAGGACCTGCT
>Ga0307412_10001288_pt1 | contig 14054 bp, 11 predicted proteins | sample DK1Cmetagenome_3_FD_203823 | JGI IMG/M metagenome (GOLD analysis project Ga0307412, IMG submission 203823) | Maize rhizosphere microbial communities from greenhouse at UC Davis, California, United States - DK15-C-1 | ecosystem: Host-associated > Plants > Roots > Rhizosphere > Soil | place: USA...
CCCGGGTTAGTTACCTGAGAACGCCGCCTTTTTGCCTGATCTCGCCAACAGCGGCATGGCGTTTTGCCCGTTATACCGGCTCTGCGCCGAGGGTTTCAGCCATGCGGACCAAATCGGCAAAGGAGGTGAGTGACGTTCGGGTGCTGCTACGCCTGACAGCCCAGCACGATGTTTTCCAATATGTGCTTTAAAGTTTTAATCCAGTTAAGTATTTTTAGCGAAGGCTGAGGGCATGCCCCTGTCAGCCATGAGAAACCCTGTGGGAGCGAGCCTGCTCGCGAAGGCGTTGGCCCAGCCGGCATTGGTGCAAGCTGACACACCGCTTTCGCGAGCAGGCTCGCTCCCACAAGATCTCTATCCTTTTCACCCGCAACAAGGACCTCTCCGTGAGCGGACTGCGTGAACGTCAGAAAGCCGAACGCCGCCAAGCCATCAGCAAGGCGGCGGTGGCATTGTTCGAGCGCCAGGGTTTCCAGAACACCACCATCGAACAGATCGCCAGCCAGGCCGGGGTCTCGGCGCCGACGGTGTTCAAGTATTTCGGCAACAAACAGGAAATCATCCTGGAGATCCTCCACGACGCCGACCAGCGCGCGCTCAAGGACACGCGCAGCCAGATCCCCGAGATCGACGACCCGGTCGAGGCGCTGTGCTATCTGGAGCGGCTGCTCACCGGTTACGCCTTGGAAGTGATGCACCCGAGCCTCTGGCGGGAGTTGCTGCCGCTGATTCTGTTCGGTGGCGGCAACGGTTTGCCCGAAGGCTATCGAGCGATGAACGATGCCCTCAGGGCCGAGATCAGCGGCTTGCTCAGGGAATTGCAGCAAGCCGGCAAGCTGCGCCCGGACCTGGACGTCGAACTCGCCGCGTTCCTGCTCAACGATTACTCGCATTTGCAACTGTTCCGTTTGGTGAACCAGGAACAGCCAGACGTCGAGGCACATTCCTCCCAGGTCCGGCGTATCACCGAGCTGCTGTTTCAGGGCATGCGTGCCTGATGATGCGAACCCGGCGCCGAAACGCCGGGTCGCGTCCCTCAGCGATTGGTCTTGATGGCGGTCCAAGCACGGGTACGGATCCGCTCGGCGGCAGGTGACACCGGCGCCAATGGGAACAGCGTCTTGCGCGCTTCGTCCGGCACATACATCGCCGGGTTGTTGCGGATCTCTGCATCCACCAGCGGCGTAGCATCAATGTTCGGGTTGGGGTAGCCGATCTTGTTGCTGATCCGCGCGATGACGTCGGGACGCAAGATGTAGTTGATGAATGCGTAGGCTTCCGCAGTGTGCGGGGCGTTGGTGGGAACCATCATCACGTCCGACCACATCGGCGCGCCTTCCTTGGGCAGCGCCATCGCCACCTTGACGCCCTTCCCTGCGGCATCGGCCAGTCGGGTGGCCAGGGCGACACCGCCGGACCAACCCACGCCGACGCAGATCTCGCCGTTGGCCAGGTCCATGCCATAGCGCGACGAATTGAAATAGGTCACGTAGGGCCGGATCTTCGACATCGTGGCCTGCGCCTGGGCATAGTCCTCGCGCTTCTCACTGTTGGGGTCCAGCCCGGCGTAATGCAACGCGATGGGCACGATCTCGTTGGCGGCGTCGAGGAAACCGACGCCGCAATGGGTGAGCTTGGCCATGTTCTCTTCCTTGAAAATCATGTCCCAGCTGTTCATCTGCACATCGGCACCGAGCACCTGCCGAACCTTGTCGACGTTGTAGCCGATCAACGTCGTGCCCCACAGATACGGCGCCGCATAACGGTTGCCCGCATCGCCCACCGCTTCCAGCGACTTCATGAACTCTGGATCGAGGTGCTTCCAGTTCGGCAACTGACTGCGGTCCAGGGGCTGGACGGCGCCGGCGGCAACCAAGTGACTGATGTTGGAGCTGCTCGGGTACACCACGTCATACCCGGAGTTGCCGGTCAGCAGCTTGGACTGCAGCGTCTCGACGCTGTCGAAGACGTCGTAGATCGGGCGGATACCGGTTTCCTCCTCGAAGCTCTTGAGGATTTCCGGCGGCAGGTATTCGATCCAGTTGTAGATCCGCACGGTCCGCTCTTCGGCCAGGCTCGCACCGCAGATCAGCATCGAAACGGCCGTACCCAGCAGCGTCTTGGACAATACACTCTTCATGGTCAAACTCTTCATTATCTGGCTCCAGCGCGGCCGCGACGGCTCGCGGCATCAATAGCGGTAGGTGAGGTAGAGTTCCAGCGCACTGAATTTCTGATCGTCGCCAAACACTTGCCGGGCCGCCGCCAAGGGCTTGACCCAGTTGTACGAGAGTGAAGTCGTCAGCGACTTCGAGGCCGCCCAGTCGAGGAAGATTACGCTCTCGTCGGCAAAGCGCCGATCGCTGACGGCCGCGCCCATGTAGTTTTTCTCGTCGAGCCAGAACTGATAGTGAATCGCGCCCAGGGTGAGGGTTTCGTCGAGGTGGGTCTTGAGGGAGAACTGCTGGACGTTTTCGTTGCTGTTGAACAGCAGGTAATTGCCGACCACGTCGCCGATCAGCCAGGTGCTCCAGTCGACGAACCCTTTGCTCAAGGATTCCCAAGCTTGCTGGCGGTTGTCCGTGAGGTTGCCGTCGCCGGAGAAGCTCGCGTAGCGGTAGCCGATGACCGGGGTCAACGGCAAGGTGTTGAATGCGTAGTCAGCCTGGCCGTACCAGGCCTTGGCGTCGTATTCCACGCCTTCGCCGCTGCCGCGCTCCAAGGCGTATTCGGCATTCAGCGTCAGGTCCGGAACGCCTGGGATCTTGGCGTTCAATGCCCTGACGTTGTACACCAGCATGCCGTCACGGTGTCTCGGCGAGGCCGGGTCTATGTGCCCCATGGCCTTGACCTTGAACGCGGTGGCCCCGAGCGTGACCTGGTCCTGGACGTTGTAGTCGAGGTTCGCGCCGCTCATGCGAAAGTCACCCAGGTCGCTGTCAGTCCCGAGGACGAAGCCTTGGGCCTTGAGGGCGCCATGATCCCAGGCAACCACGGCGGAGTCCTTGAAAGCCGTCCGTGGGGCGAGCCAGTAGGCGCCGTCTTTCAATTGATCGAGGTTGCCATCCATGACGATGAAACCGGTGCCGATCATATAGTTCTGGCGGCCGGCGGTGACGGTCCACTCACCGGTGCGGAAGCCGCCGTAGAATTCCTCGGTGTCAACCTTGCCGTCGGAGCCGCGGGTGAAGCCACCGGCGTCGCCGTCACCGGTGTTGGTCGCGCCGACCAGAGAGCCGCCGGCCAACAGTGCAAAGTCCGGTTGCAAGGCATATTCCAGCTTGACGCCGGGCTTGACGTAGAACTCCTGCCAATCGATTTTCGTGCCGTCGTTCCTGCCGCTGCGCATGTCGACGCGGCCCGCGCCGAAATTGACGTTGCGGGTGGAAAGCGCCGCCGCACCGGCGGTGAGATTGACTTCGCCCTTGAGGTTGCCATCTTCGAAGGTATAGCCCGCGAAGGCGGCCTGGGTCGCCAAGGGAAGCCCGAGCGCCAGTAGCGTCCGGGACACATGGGTCGTGCAAACCATAAGTAGCTCCTGTTGATTTATTGTTGTTACAGGGCAGTGAATGGCGGCGCAGAACGTCGCCAACACCTGGCGAGGCCAGGTGAACGAAACATGATTTCTTGTGGGACGCGGCTTAGCTCAGCGGGTAAGGTCCGCCGCGATGGCGCGCAGCATGCGCACGCTGTCGCCATCGAACGGGCTGACCGCCTCTTTCAACGACGACTGCTTGACGATCACCACGCCGGAAGGCTTGTCGATGAACAGGTATTGCCCATGGATGCCGCCGGCCATGAGCGCCTGGCTGTGGTCGTTGAACACGTACCACTGGCTGCGATAGGACGCGCCGGGGGTCCATTCGGCGAAGTCCGGTGCGGTGGCGTAGACCGCTGGGTCGGCGCCGGCGGCGATACGGGCGACGGTCTGTGCCGAAAGCAACTGCCGGCCGTCATGGCGGCCCTCGTTGGCCAGCAATCGACCGAAACGCGCCATGTCACGCAAGGTCGCGTTGAACCCCGCACCAGCCACGCTGCGCCCCCACGGGTCAGCCAGGAAATAGCCATCGCGCTCGCAGCCCAACTGGCCCCAGATCTTCGCCAGCAATTGATCGCAGGATTGGCCCGACGCCCGCTCCATCACCCAGGCCAGCGCTTCCGTCGTCGCCGTGACGTAATGGAAGAATCCTCCATGAGCGCCCTGCTTCTTCAATGACGGCAGGAACTGATACAGCGATTCGAACTGCGCGTATTCAGCCGGCGCCGGCTGGAACCCGCAGGCGTAGCCGTACTGGGAGCTTTCCGAATCCGGGTCCTCATAGGCTTCGCTGTAGGCGATGCCGACGGCCATGTCGAACAACTGGCGCACCGTCGCGTCGCCGAAAGCGCTGGCGGCCAGTTCCCGCACATAGTCGGCGGCAGGTCGGGCCGGGTCGAGCAAGCCGTCAGTCACCAACTGCTCACCCAGCGTGCCGATCAGCGACTTGGTCACCGAGAACATGACGTGGCGGTCGTGGGGTTGTTGGCCGTTGAAGTAGCGTTCAAACAGCACCGTATCGCCCTGCATGACCAGGAAAGCATCGGTCTGGCTGGCCACGAGATGGTCGATGACGCTGATGCTCAAGCCGCATTCACTGTCGAAATGCAGTTGATCCAGCCCCCGTGGCGCCTGCTGCAACGGGCTGGCCGGGCCGGTGCCTGCTGGAACATCGATCGAAGGCCGCAGCCGCGCGAGGTGGCGAAACCCCCATTGGTTGAACGGCGGGCGCATCCAGTTGTGCCAAGTGACACGGCGCTGGGGTTCGGCGGGAAAGCCCTGCATGAACGTGGGGGCCACGCTCGCTCGGATGGGAGATTCGTGGGTCTGGACATACAGGCTGGCCAGTGTAGGCACGGTGTTCTGATTCATCGGGTCGCCCCTGGAAATGACTCTGCGTCAAAGCAGATGCAGGGAAATAATTACTCGGTGTATTTCTTTAGTCAATAAATGTTTTTACCTAAAACAAGCTTTTTCTCGATCAAGGGGCGATCATCGCCCACGCCTTAAGCTTATAGCTGGATGTTATTTGTTTTATATTTTTTAGATCACTTAGATTAAGGTTCCCTCACCAAACGGGCCACCGTCATGCAGCTCCTCACGCTTCCCCCCTCGCCCGGCCTGGCCACCTCGATTCGTGCCACGGCCCAAGTGTTCGCAGACCCCAGTTCCCAGGCCTTGCTCGCCCACTTGCAGCAAGTGGCGCCCAGCGACGCCAGCGTACTGATCATCGGCCAGACCGGCACCGGCAAGGAGTTGGTGGCGCGCCACGTCCACAACCTCAGCGCCCGACGCGACAAGCCGTTCGTGGCGGTGAACTGCGGGGCGTTTTCCGAGACGCTGGTGGAAGCCGAGTTGTTCGGCCATGAGAAAGGCGCGTTCACTGGCGCACTGACGGCCAAGGCCGGGTGGTTCGAAGAGGCCGATGGCGGCACGCTGTTCCTCGATGAAATCGGTGACTTGCCACTGCCGATCCAGGTGAAGTTGCTGCGCGTTCTACAGGAGCGTGAAGTGGTCCGCCTGGGCTCGCGCAAGAGCATCAAGATCAATGTGCGGGTGCTGGCAGCCACCAACGTGCAATTGGAGAAAGCCATCAACGCCGGGCATTTTCGCGAGGACCTGTATTACCGCTTGAATGTGGTCAGCCTGGTGCTCAAGCCCTTGCGTGAACGGCCCGGCGACATCCTGCCGCTGATCCGGCATTTCATCGCTGAATACAGTCGCCGGCTCGGGCATGGCGAAGTCACGCTGGATGCCCAGGCCCAGCGCAAGCTGCTCGATTATTCGTGGCCGGGGAATATTCGCGAACTGGAAAACGTGATCCATCACACGTTGTTGATTTGCCGCAACAGGGTGATCGGCGAGCAGGATCTGCACCTGTCCAATTTGCGCATCGAGCGCCAGGACACGCCGCAGGACAGCGCGCCACAAACGGCCGAGGCGTTGCTGGAAAAAGCCTTTGTGCAATTGCTTGAGCAAGCCCACGGCGATGTCCATGAAAAAGTCGAAGCCGCCCTGCTGCGCACCGCCTACCGATACGCCAGTTGCAACCAGGTCCACACCGCCAGCCTGCTGGGCCTGAGCCGCAACGTCACCCGCAGCCTGCTGATCCGGATCGGTGAGTTGGTGGTCAACCGACGCCGCGGGGCGCTGAGCACGCGGGATGGTCGGGTGGTGAACCTTTCAACCTGAGCCAACGCCCACCTGTGGCGAGGGAGCTTGCTCCCGCTGCACTCTGTAGGAGCTGGCGAAGCCTGCGATCTTTTGATCTTTCTTGAGATGCCGTCATCCGCAAAAGATCGCAGCCTCGCTTCGCTCGGCAGCTCCTACAGAGCCGCTGGGCTCTGTAGGAGCTGGCGAAGCCTGCGATCCTTTGATCTTTCTTGAGATCCGTCATCCGCAAAAGATCGCAGCCCAAGTCGTCAGGATTCCTTGCTGCAATCGCGCGGCGTGATGCCCTTTTCCCGCGCGTACTGGTGCGACGACGCTTCGATGATCGGCCGCAGCAAGGCGCGGTCGGCCTGTACCCAGTCGCTGATCAGTTTCCATTGCGTACCGTCCCACTGCTGGAAGCGCACCGCTCCGCCACCCTCATGGTCCGAGCAAGACAATTGCAACGGCTGCACCAGCCCCAAGGCGCCCAATTCCTTGAGGCGCGCATCATCCAGCCTGAGGTTCTCGAAGCCCCAGCGCACCTGCTCGCCGGTCAACGGCTGCTGGCCGAACTTCTGCTGGGCGATGCGCACGGCCTCGACGTTGAGGATGCCGTTGACCACGCCCAGGTTGTAATACACCGTGCCGAAACGCTTGGGGTCCGCCAAGTCGCCGTGGCCCGCGTCGACCACGTCCTTCTTGATGCCTTGCAGCACCGGGAAATCGGTGCCCGACGGGTGCGTGGTAATGGCAATGAAACCCTTGGCAGCGGCACCGGCCGGCGCGGCGTCATCTTCGGAATTGCTCCAGATATTGCCGATGATGTGGTCCGCCGGAAACCCGACTTTCTGCGCGGTTTTCAGCGCCACCGGATTCATCACGCCCCAGCCGCGCAGGATCACCCAATCGGGTTTTTCCCGACGGATGTTCAGCCACTGCGACTGTTGCTCGTTGCCCGGATGCGGCACCTCGAGCAGGGTCAGGGCAAAGCCGTATTTGTCCGCCAGGGTCTGCAACACCTCGTTGGTTTCCTTGCCGTACGGCGAGCCGTGGTACAGGGTGACGATCTTCAGGCCCTTGAGTTTATCCAGCCCGCCGGCGCGCTGGCCAATGTAGTTGATGATCGCCGACACTTCGGAATACGGGTTCAACTGCAGCGGGAAGACGTAGGGAAACACGCTGCCGTCGGTGGAGTCCGTGCGGCCGTGGTTGATGGTGATCAACGGCAATTTGTCATTCGTCGAGCGGTCCAGCGTGGCGTAGGCGATGCCCACCGACAGCGGGTTGGTAGCGGCTGCGGGCGCGCCGTTCAAACCCTTCTTCAGGCGCTCGTAGCACTCGACGCCCTTCTCCACCACGTACTCGGTTTCGCATTCGCTCCAGGTCAGCTTTACCCCGTTTACGCCGCCGTTGGCGTTGACGTATTTGAGGTAGTCGATGAAGCCACCGAAAAAACCGGTGCCGCCGGCCGCATAAGGACCGACGCGATAGCTTTGCAGCGGGAAGTATTGTTCGTTGCCCGCCTGGACAGAGAACGCCGCGGCGGTGAGGGTCAGGGCCAGCGCGAGACGGCTGGCGATCGATCGTTTGGACATCGGATTTTCCTTGTTATGAAGCCATGGAGAAACAACGCAAAAGGGACTCTTCAGTAGCGCAACGGCCACAGCCGTGCGCGCTCGCGAAAACGTTGCCAGAGGCGCGCAAGGCCCTCCGGCTCCTTGATCAGGAACAGGATGATCAGGGCGCCAAAAAACATTTTTTGCAGGTTCTCCACCTGGCCGGCATCGATCAGCCCGCTTGGCAGCAGCGACACCAGGTTGGAAAGCAGGATCGGAAACAGCACGATAAAGGCCGCCCCTAGGAAGTTGCCCAGCAGGCTGCCGAGGCCGCCGATAATGATGATGAACAGGATCTGGAACGAGCGGTTGAGATCGAAGCCATGGGGCTCGACGGTGCCCAGGTAAGCGAAGGCCCACAGCGCGCCGGCCACGCCGAGGTAAAACCCGCTGAGGGCAAAGGCCAGCAGCTTGGTTTTCGCCAGGGGGATACCAATCACCGCCGCTGCCGTGTCCATGTCGCGCACGGCCATCCACTGGCGCCCAAGTTCGCTGCGCACCAGGTTCTTGCCCAACCAGAACAGCGCCACCACCACGGTCAGGGTCAGCAGATAACGACCGGCCGGCGCGTCCAGGTTCACACCGAAAATGTCCAGGCGCGGCGCGCTGATTACCCCCGATGCGCTGTCATTGGAAAACCAGCCAAACCGGGTCAGCGCCCAGCCCACGAAGAACTGCGCCGCCAAGGTCGAGACCAGCAGATAGAAGCCCTTGATCCGCAAACTTGGCAGGCCGAACAGCGCAGACACCAACGCCGCCGCCAGCCCGCCCAGGGCGATGCTGATCAACAACGGCAAGCCGCTGACGCGCACTTCGAGGTTGTAAGTGGCAAACGCCCCCACGGCCATGAACGCCGCAGAACCAAGGGACAATTGCCCGGCGTAGCCGGTGAGCAAATTCAGCCCCAACCCAGCCAGGGACAGCACCAGGAAAGGGATGAGGATTGCGCTGAGCCAGTAGTCATTTCCCACCCACGGCACCACGACAAAGGCAACCGCCAGCAGTGCCGCAAGACCATGGCGATCCTGGCGCAACGTGAAGACACGACGACCCTCGGCATAACGGGTGTTGAACTGGCCTGCTTCTCGATAAAACATGCTGCTCTCCTAGACCCGTTCGATGGCGCGTTCGCCAAACAGCCCCGCCGGACGCACCAGCAGGAACAGCAGCGCCAGCCCATAGGGAAACCAGTTCTCGATGCCGCTGCCGATGATCGGCCCCAGGTACACCTCCGCGAGTTTCTCCGAGGCGCCGATGATCAACCCGCCGACAATCGCCCCACTGATCGAGGTGAAGCCGCCGATGATCAACACCGGCAAGGCCTTGAGCACCACCAGCGACAGCGAGAACTGCACCCCCAGGCGAGCGCCCCAGAGCAAACCGGCGACCAGTCCGACAAACCCCGCCACTGTCCACACCACCACCCACACCCGCTGCAACCGGATGCCCACGGCCAATGCCGCCAAGGGATCGTCGGCCACGGCCCGCAACGCCAACCCCAAGCGGGTCTTGTTGAACAGCCAGGACAACAGCGCCACCAGTGATGCGGCGGTCAGCGCGGCGAAAATGTCGAACTGCGACAGCAGCATTCCGCCGAGTTCCAACGGCTCGTCGCTGATGCCCAGGTCCAACCCGTGCACCTGTGCGCCCCACAGCGCCTGGGCGAAACCTTCGATGACGTAGGAAAGACCCAGCGTCGCCATGAACAGCGTGATTGGCGAGCGATTGACCAGCGGGCGCAACACCACGCGCTCCACCGCCACGGCAATCAGCAGCATCGCCGCCAGGCTGATGAGAAACGCCAGCCAGAACGGCACGCCCCGTTCCAGCAGGCTGACGAAGGTCAACACGGAAAACAGCACCATCGCGCCCTGGGCGAAATTGAACACCCCGGAGGCCTTGTAGATCAGCACGAAACCGATGGCCACCAAGGCGTACATCACCCCTGCGAGCAACCCGCCAATCAGTACTTCAAAGAAAAATTCCATCGCGTTTTCCTGTTTTGCGGGCGCAACCTGCCGGCCCTCCTGGACGGGAAGGCGTCGAGTTTCAAAAAATCAGTGTCGAGTGCCGAGGTAGGCCGAAATGACCTCGGGGTCCTGCCGTACCGCTTCAGGCGAGCCATCGCCGATCTTGCGACCGTAATCGAGCACCACCACGTGATCGCTGATGCTCATGACAACACCGATGTCGTGTTCGATCAGCAGCACCGTCGTGCCCAGCTCTCGGTTGATGTCAACAATGAAACGGCTCATCTGCTGTTTCTCGTCGGCGTTCATGCCGGCCATCGGCTCGTCCAGGAGCAACAATCGGGGCTCCGCCGCCAGGGCGCGGGCCAGTTCCACACGCTTTTGCAAACCGTAGGGCAAGGTGCCCACCAACGCATCGCGCCACGGCTGCAAGTGCAAGAACGCGATGACCCGCTCGGCCGCTTCGCGCTGGCTGTCGTCCTCGCGAGCGGCCCGCCCCAGGCGCAATGCCTGCTCGATCCAGGTGCTGCGGCGTTTGAGATTGCGTCCGGTGAGCACGTTGTCGAGCACGCTCATGCCCTTGAACAGCGCGATGTTCTGGAAGGTCCGGGCGACGCCACGCACCGCCACGTCGTGGGCACGCATGCGGCGGCGCTCGCGATTGTCGAAACGTATGCGGCCTTCCTGGGGTTGGTAGACACCGCTGATGATGTTCAGCAACGAACTCTTGCCGGCGCCGTTCGGGCCGATCAAGGCGCAGATCTCACCGGCGGCGACGCGAAAACTGATGTCGGTGATCGCTTTGACGCCTTTGAATGACAGCGAAATATTGTCCAGCTCCAGCAGTTGCGTGGCGGCCGTTCGTGTCATGTAGTCGCCTCCTTCCAGATGCGTTGCGAATGTCGCTCGTCCCGTCCATTCGTAACGGACGCAGGCGAAATCGACGGCACTTCCCATTCAGTCGAATCCCCCCATCGGCGGACCTTGATACCCAAGGATTCGAAAAACGCCTGGGTCTCGGGCCGCAAGGCATCCCCCACCACCAGCGGCGCATGAGTCCGTGAAAAACCCAATACATCCCGCAGCGGCCGACGAACCAACCAATGCCCCACGAACCGCCGCAACAGGCCCGGACGGGCGGCCAAGGCCCAGTCCACCAGCCTGCGGGCGTTGTCGCCCGGCGGTGGCAGGCGCTCCAGTGCGTGGCCATGCAACCGCTCATAGGTCTCCCGCGTGCCGGCCACCAGCGTCGGCCCCAGCTCACGCCGATCGCGGTCACGGGTCGCGAGGTTTTCCGGGAAGTTCAAGCGCAAACCGGCGATCAGCCAGGGCGCAAGCAGGTACCGCGCCTGGCCGCCCGAGGCAAAACCCCGGGCCGCCAGTGCTTCGTCCTGTCGACCCAAGCCTTCGCGCTGAACCAGCTGCTGTCCGTGCTGCAACAGCTCGGCGTGGCTGATGCGTTGTTTCTCGGTGGTGTGTTGGCCCCGTCGGTAGAAGACGAACGCCGTTTGTTGCGCTTGGGCCTGCGGGATCGTCTCAGCGAATACCTCCGAATCTATCAACGCGGCGTAGTCCGACGCCTGGTCAAACGGCCCCGAGTCAGACAGTCCACGCTTGTCCAGGTAGATCAAAACGCGGGGCGTCACCTGCGCTGCGCCCAGGCGCAACAACTCTTCGTGCCCTTGGGCCAGCACGAAATCCGGCTGCAACTCACCGAGCAGGTCTATCTGCCCGGCGGGTGCGTCCAACGGATCTAACAGGCTTGCGGCGCCGCCCAGCCATTGCGCCGCCAACGCCGCGACGATCGCTCGCGGCGTCGGGCGGCTGATGATCGTCAGGGTCGCGCCCACCGAGAACCCTCGGGCTTGTAATGCCGCCGCCAGGTTCTGCACTTCATCGGCCAACTGCTCCCAGGTCCGCACTTGCCAAATACCCAAGTGCTTGTGGCGCAGCGCGACGTCCGCGCCATGCTCGAGCGCTTGTCGATGCAGCCGATGGGGCAACGTGTCGAGGGTATCCGTGAGCGTGCCCATGCTGCCTCCCCGCCTAAGCGACCGCCGCTGTTTTAACCGCGACTTTCTGCTGTTCCAACTCACGAACCAACGGCAAGACCCGTTGGCCGAAATACTCCACTTCCTCCTGGAAGTGCAGGAAAGCGGCGAGCACCAGATCCACACCCACGGCTTTCAACGCGACGATGCGCTCGGCAATCTGTTGCGGCGTGCCGATCAGGTTGGTCTTGAAGCCATCGTTGTACTGCACCAGGTCTTCGAAGCTGGACTTGGCCCAGTTGCCCTCGCCTTCCGGGCTCGCCTTGCCGGCCTGCTTGGCCGCATCGCCAAACGCATTGACGGCTTCGGGGTCGGCCTGGTCGATGATCTGGGCCAGCACCGCGCGGGCTTCTTCCTCGGTGTCGCGGGCGATGATGAAGGCGTTCACGCCGACCTTGACCTTGTGGTTGTTCGCCGCGGCCTTGGCGCGCAGATCATCGAGCTGGGCCTTGACCCCTTCGACAGTGTTGCCGTTGGTGAAGTACCAGTCGGATACCCGGGCGGCCATGTCCCGAGCGGCCCGGGAGCTGCCGCCCTGGAAAATCTCCGGGTGTTGCTGCAGCGGTTTGGGCTTGAGGGTGTAGCCATTGAAACGATAGAAGTCGCCGCGAAAGGTGTAGTTGTCGGTGGTCCAGATGCCCTTGAGCGTGGTGATGAATTCCTCGGAGCGGCGATAGCGTTCGTCGTGCTCCAGCCAGGGCTCGCCGATGGCGGTGAATTCGCCCTTGAACCAGCCGGACACCACATTGATCGCCACGCGGCCGCCCGTCAGTTGGTCGATGGTCGCGATCTGCTTGGCCAACACCGAAGGCGTCCACGGCCCCGGCAATACCGCCGCGATGACTTTGAGGCGCGTGGTGGACGCCAGCAGCGCGTGACTGAACGCCACCGATTCGTGCTGGTATTCGGCGCCGTAACCGGCGGTGAAACGGATCTGGGTCAGGGCATAGTCAAAACCGGCAGCCTCGGCAATCTGCGCCAGCTTGCGGTTGTAATCGATGCCCCAGTCGGTGCGCTGCGGGATCTTACTGACCACCAGCCCGCCGCTGACGTTGGGCACCCAGTAGGCAAATTTGATCGTGTCCTGGCTCATTGCGTGTCTCCCAGCTCGTTGAATACAGGCGTCGTCGCCTCTGTACAACGGCTAGAGCAGCAACCGTGCCACTTATATTTCTCGTTTATTTTCAATCAGTTATCTGGATTTCTGATTTTCATGGCTGTCGTGCGGCAGGCAGGCTGTTGGATCGCTGTTGCCCACCCAACACCCAGCGTAGCGCTGCTCGAAACAGCCACTGTTGCCTGGCACACAGTCGCCGGACAGATTGTCCGCAGGGCGACAACTTTTGTACTGGGAAACCCGGCGAACGCCCCGTTTTCGTTGGCTTATGGCGCTGGGCATGGAGCGTGCAATGCCCCTCGGCAACAGCAGCCTACGCCCTGCCCGTCCTCTCGCTATCAGAAGGAACACCGCCATGACCGCACAGCAACAATACTTGCCACCTGTCCTTTCCACGGGCACCGACTATGAAGCCTTGGCCGAGCGGTTCCGGCCGATTTTCGCGCGCATCCAGGCCGGCGCCCTGGAACGTGAACAGTCCCGCAGCCTGCCGTTCGAACAGGTGAAATGGCTGAAGGAAGCGGGCTTCGGCGCCGTACGGGTTCCGGTCGAGTTCGGCGGCGCCGGGGCCTCGTTGCCGCAGCTGTTGCACCTGCTGATCGAACTGGCCGAAGCCGACTCCAACCTGCCCCAGGCCCTGCGCGGCCACTTCGCCTTTGTCGAGGATCGTCTCAATGCCCACGCCAGCAGCCCGCAAGACGTCTGGTTCAAGCGCTTCGTCGACGGTGACCTGGTGGGCAACGCCTGGACCGAAATCGGCGCAGTGAAACTCGGCCAGGTCATCACCCGCATATCCCGCCAGGGCGAACAATGGGTGGCCAACGGCACCAAGTACTACAGCACCGGCAGCATCTTCGCCGACTGGATCGACCTGTACGCCCAACGCGACGACAACGGCGCCGATGTGATCGCAGCCGTGAATGTTCACCAACCGGGCGTCAAGCAAAGCGATGACTGGGACGGCTTCGGCCAGCGCACCACCGGCAGCGGCACATCGGTGTTCGAGAACGCCGTGGTGGAGGCTGAAAACCTCATCGATTTTTCCAGCCGTTTCAAATACCAGACCGCGTTCTATCAACTGGTCCTGCTCGCCGTGCAGACGGGCGCTGG
>Ga0307412_10001289_pt1 | contig 14051 bp, 4 predicted proteins | sample DK1Cmetagenome_3_FD_203823 | JGI IMG/M metagenome (GOLD analysis project Ga0307412, IMG submission 203823) | Maize rhizosphere microbial communities from greenhouse at UC Davis, California, United States - DK15-C-1 | ecosystem: Host-associated > Plants > Roots > Rhizosphere > Soil | place: USA...
GTCTTCAGCGACCTCGGCCTGCGCGTGGGGATGTTCGACGGCGCGCGCGAGCACGCCTCCTACAGCGGCTCGGCCGATCTCGCGATGAGCTACGCGCGCAGGTTCGCCGACGGGCGCTTCGCGGTGCTGTACATGTCTGGCGATCTTCGCTCGGCGCTCTCGGCGCTCGAGGACGAGGGGGTGCTCTCGCCGCGCCTGTCACGCCTCGGGGTCGAGCTGGGCTCCGAGGACGTCGCAGCTCGCGCGGTCGAGCTCGCAGCCTGCCCCGCAGGCACGGCGAAACCTGCCGACAAGGCGCAAGACGACAAGGGCGACAAGGCTCAGTCCGACAAGGCTCAGGCCGCGACGGCGGACAAGACGCAAGGCGCGATCGGCTGCCCGGCGTATCCGCCCGATACGCAGAGCAAGTGCGACGTCGATCGGCGGCTCTCGAGCTTCGAGCTGTACCTCGACCAGAATAACCCCTTCGACTTGCGCGCGGCGATGAAGCCCGACAAGGCGTGCCACGTGGAGGTCGCGCGGGACAAGGTCACGCGGCGGATCTGGGCGATCGTGGCGCGCCCGGGCGAGGTGGCCATGATCCCGCTCGGCTCGAACCCGGTGCCGCGCGCGCCGAACCCGCTCACGTCGCTGCCTCGCGTGCGCCGCGCGGTCGCGACGGGTCTGACGAGCGTGAAGGTGACGGTCGGCCCGTGATCATTCGCTGGTTCATCTGCGCGATCCTGATGGTGGGCTGGGCGCTGCTCCTGTGGCCGCTGAACAGCCCCTTGCCGTCGTCGACGCGCATGCTGCCGGCAATGGACGAGATCCTCGCCTACCGCGTCGATCCCGACCAGCCCATCACCGTGAAGGTGCCGTCGTCGATCGACGCGCTCGTCGTCAGCACCTGGGCGCTGCTCGCGCACACGAACGCTTGCGACGGCAAGGCGCGCTACTCGTACGGCTTCGAGGCGACGTTCATCGACGAGAACGGCAAGGACGTCCAGACGCACCGCTTCGAGCTCGAGAGCCGCCTGTCCTGCGACGACAAGGAAGGGGCGACCGCGGGCGAGTACGCGGCGCGCGTGGCCGAGGGCGACGAGATGGTGCTCGACCCGCGCACCACCACGATCACGACCGGCCAGCTCTTGCCGCGCGGAGGCCTCGTGCGGCTGCGGGGGCTGCCGATCTCGGTGAAGGACGTGCTCGCGCGCGTCGAGGGGCGCTACCGGCGCGGCGCCTACGAACAGCAGTTCTACGAGATGAGCCTCGACGATCAGGACCGACGGCGCGTCGTCTCGGACATGACCTCGCTCGGCTTCGAGGACCTGCCGGAGACGGCACGCGCGCGAGCGCTCTCGGGCTGGGATCGGCGCCTCGACGCGTCGGGGCTCGAAGGGGTGGACTACTCGCTGCGCAGGCTCCTTTTGCGCAACTACCGCACGCCCTTCCCCGCGGCGGCGGGCACGGTCCCCGGCTTCACGGTGGGCGAGCGGCACGCAGCGGCGATCAACGTCATGGGGCCGGTCGAGATGGACGTCATCGCGCCCCCGGGCCGCACGGTGCAGGTGAGCGAAGGCGGCACGACGGCGCGCATCGTCACGGTGGGCGAGAACGGCCTCTTGCACCTGTCGTCGGATCGCAAGGAGCCGCGCTCGTTCATCTTCGACGGCAAAGGCGACGATTTCCTCCTGCGCTTCGTGCTGCCGGAGGCGTTCCAGCGCGCGCAGATCGGCGATCTCACGGCCCTGCCCTTCGAGGGCAACCGGCTCGAGGTCCGCCCGGACGTGCGCGTGGTCAAGTACCTGAAGCTCGATCCGGACCGTCCTGTCGTCGCGCGCGTCGCGCCGGATCAGCCGTTTTTGGGGCTGCTCTTGCGCGCGGAGCTGCCGCCCGACGCGCCGCCCGACGCGCCGCTCGAGGCGATGTCGGGCACGGTCGTCGCGCGCTGGGGACCGGGGCCGAACGAGCGCGCCGAGCTCGTGCAAACCCTGCCTCGCTCGCGCTTCGAGCGCTGGGGGCGGCCTCGCGACGCGCGCGCCGCGGACGTCGACGCGGACGACGCGCAGAAGGGCTCGGGCGATCGGATGGACGCGGACGCGACCGATCCTCGCCGCGCGATCCTGCGCGTGCCGAACGGCGTCGAGAAGATCGAGATCATCGGAGACGCGCACATGCGCGTGCACATGCGCGTGCTCGACCCGGGCGTGCCGGAGGACATCCTGCGCATGCCCTACCAGGTCGAGCTGAAGGAGCGCGAGATCTGGCGCTACGCGCCCTTCGACATCCGCACCTGGACGCCCATCCGCGCCCACAACCAGGACGAGCTCGAGCGCAGCGGCCGCATCGCGGATCTCTACGAGCAGGTGCGGATCGAGCTGCGCGGGGGCGGGCAGGCGTCGAGCGACGCGACCAAGCCCGAGCGCATCCTCGTGCCCGACGGCGCCCCCGTTCGCCGCCGCTTCCTCGCCAAGGCCGAGCTCGCGGCGAAGGAGCTACTGCCCCCCGACGGCTGGACGGCGCTCGTGAACGAGCAACCTCTCAAGCTCGGCGTCGCCTATGGCGGGGCGCGCGGCGCGCGTCTCAAGATCGTCTACCGCGCGCATCCTTCGCAGCTCGGTGGAACGGCGGAGCTGTGGATCAACGGCAAGCGCGAGGCCGAGCAGCCCCTCGCGACCCTCGCGGGCGCGCTGCGGGCAAACCCCAAGGCGGGCATCCACGACGTCGAGATTCGCGGCATCGGCGACGGGCTCGCCTACGCCGACGCGGCGCCCTGGGAGGGCGGTCCCATCGTGCGCCGTCGCGACGTCTTCGAGCTGCCCGCCAAGCAGCCGCTCACCTTCACCTTCCGGCAGCGGCCGAACGAGTCGCTCACGCTCGTGCTCTTCGCGATCACCGAGGGCTCGAGCCGCCCGTTCACCATCCACTACACCATCGACGGCGGCAAACCGCGCCAGCGCAAGGGTATGTTCTTCCGAACAATCACTGCGCCGAGCGGCGACCTCGGCGGGCGCACGGGAGATCCGTTGAGCGGGCTTCTCTGGGAGGCCAAGCGCTCGGCCAAGGAGGCTCGCAAGAACCCCGATGGCATGGCGCGCGTGAAGATCCCGATCGGCGACGATCTCGAGCCCGGCGTGCGGACGATCAAGATCGAGAGCGCGGATCGGCTGTGGATTGGCGCGGTGCTGGTCGGTCAGGCATCGTTGCCGAGCGAGCTCGAGCCCAGGCTCTGGTCGGAGGACGATCTGTGACGGCGCGCCGCTTTCCCTGGATCCTGTCCGTGCTGCTCTGCGGCTGCTCGACGACCTCGTGCCCGAAGAGCGCGGGACCCGTTGCGACGGCCGACGCGGGCGCGCCGGTGGACGCGGGCCCGGAGATCGCCCAGCCTCCTCCTGCGGACGCAGCGCCCCCCGAGCCGGCGCCGGTCGTGGAGGATGACAAGACGCGCAAGCTCTTGCAGCGGCTCAACCGAGCCCGGCGCGGCGGTCGCAAGACCGTGGCTTACCGCGAGCCGACGCGCGTCGAGGAGCTCGCGCACGCGGCGTGGGTGCGCGAGGCCATGACAGCCGCGATCGAGGGCAAGCCTCCGCCGACGACGGCGCCCAAGGGCTTCAAGCTGGTCGACATGAAGGGCGTGTGGGTGCTGCGGGAGCTGCGCAACGCGCGGCGAGGCGCGGGCACGATCGTGCTGCGAACGGGCGCGGCGAAGCCGATCCTGGTGGAGGCGCCGCACACGTTCTTCGATCAGGGCACGCTGCCCATCGCGCTCGCCGTGTTCGAGGCGCAAAAAGCGCGCGCGCTGATGATCAACACCGCGCACCGGAACCTCGCTCGCGACGCCGCCAAGGCAACCACGGACAAGAAGGCGCAGGCGAGCGCCGCCGCGGCCAAGCACGACGACGACGACAAGGACGACAAGGACACGGACGAGGGCGACGACGGCGACGACGCGCTCGTGGAAGACGAAGCCGGCACCGGCGACGACGACGAGGACGCCAAGAACCCGAGCCCATCGGACGTCGCGCACGCCGAGCACTCGTTCTTCCTCACGGCCCACAAGGCGATGCTGGGCACGCTTCCAGGCGCGGTGACCTTGCAGATCCACGGCTTCCAGGACGACAAGGTGCCGAACGTGGGCGTGGTGGTCAGCGCTGCCAAGACGTCGGCCGACGCGACCGCGCTCGCGGACCGGCTGAAGCGCGCCCTGCCCGATCACCCGGTGCGGGTCCATCCGACCGACGTGAAGGAGCTCGGGGGCACGATGAACGTCGAGGCCCGCGCCTCGCGCGAGGTCTCCGCGCCCTTCTTCCACATCGAGCTGTCCCGCACCCTGCGCAACAAGCTCGCCACGGACACGGACTTCCGCGCGCGCTTCGCGGTGGCGCTCGATCCGATCTTCACGGCCCCCGCGCCCACCCGTCCATGAACGCGCGCGGCCTTCTCCGACGCGGGGCTGCGAGCATCGGCGCGCTTCTGCTGCTCGCCGCATCGCCCGCGCGCGGCGAAGGTCCCCCTCCGCTCGATCCTCCCGGCTGGGTGGCGCCACGCCGCGCGCGCGTCGCGCCCTTCTCGATCGAGACAGCCAGCACGGGCGCGCCCCAGGAGGCTGATCCGAGCGCGCCGATCTCGCTGTCGCCGGACAAGGTGCTGCTCGTGCCGATCGATCCCGGCGATCGGCTGCGCCTCACCGGGCCCGTCGCGGCGGTAGGCCTCGGCTCCGGCGTGCGTGACGTGCCCGACGTGATCACCTGGCTGCCCTTGCCGGACGAGATCCCCGCGGCGAACGGCAAACCCGCCGCGCGCCTCGTCGACGTGCCCATGTGGACCGCCGCGCGCTTCCTCGTGGTGCGCACGGACAAACCCGCGCAGATCGGTTTGTCGGCGGCGAGCCTCACGCGATCGGCGATGGGCTGGTACAGGCTCGAGGAGGACGTCGTCGCCTGGCTGCGCGACGCGAGCAAGGCCGTGCCCTCGACGACGATCCCCGAGGCCGGCGCGGGGCTCAGGTGGGCGGTCGCCGCGCGAGCAGCCCTCTCCGGCGCGCCCGAGGAGGCGACGGCAGACTGGCTGACCGTGCGGTGGCTCGAGGCCTCGTTCGGCGCGCGCCCGCTGGTCGAGCCTTACTTCTTCAAGCGATCGATCACCGTCAGCGGCGGTCGCGAAGTCACCGACATCGTGCCCGAGCCCGACGCCTCACCTTGGCGCGCGGCGCTCGGCCCGAGTGGCACCGGCGCACCTTCGGCCCGCATGGTCATCGACGCGCCCGACTCCGATGCGGTGCGCCTGCTCGTCCAGGCCCGCGGGATCGGAGCGGCGCGCGCGATCGTTCGCATCGGCGATTTCATCGTGCGTGAGCTGGTCTGGGACGTCGCCCTGCGCACGGCGGACGAGCGTCGATGGACCGCGGCGAATTCCCTGCGTCTCCCCCTCCCGCTCGGCGCGCAGCGCGTGGTGATCGAGGCCGTCACCGGCGAGATCGCGGTCTCTGCCACCGGCTATCGCAGCCGCCCCGCCACGCTCGACGTCATCCCTCGCCATCGCAGCCGCGAAGCCCGGCTCGATGCGCTCGCGGCGAGCGGGACGAGCACGCCGGCCGGCGCCGTGCTCCGCCTCCTCGGCGCAGCCGATCGCAGCGCATCCTCGCGCGACGCCGAGGCCGCCGTGGCGCGCGCGCTCCAGCCCGACGTGCCTCCTGCCGTGCGCGCGCTCGTGCTCGCCGAGGCGGTGCGCTGGGCCAAGAGCCCCGACGAAGCCCGCCGCGCGACCGAGCGCGCCTTCGAGGCCTCACGCGCGCTTCCGCCCGCTTCGGCCGCCCCGATCCTCCGCGCCGTGCTCGAGCGGCTCACGGCCATCCACGCCGAAGCGCTTCCGCCGCCCCGCCCCTGGACCGCGCAGATCACCGTGCCCGCGCACGACGAGGATCGCGGCGCGATCGACGCCCTGCGCGCCGCCCTCTCTCCACCCGAGGACGGACGCCGCCCCGACGCCGCGCCGCTCGCCGAGCGCTACGCCTGGATGCACGCCGATCTCGAGGACGCCTCCGAGCGCGCCCGTCGCGCCTGGGTGCGCGAGGCGCCCTGGGACACGCTCGACCCGGTCCCCGGCTCCGCGATCTGGAACGAGCTCACCATCCCGATGGACGTCTTCGGCAGCACGCGCTGCAAGGTCACGGGCAGCCGAGGGCCTCGCTGGACGTTGCTCGGCGAGGGCAAGACGACGATCACCGTCGCGCCTGCGCCGTCTCCCGCCACCCACGCGCGCGTGCTCGTCCTGCCGATGCGCCTCGATCCAGAGCCGGAGACCACGCTCCTCGTCGATGGCGTCGCGACCTCGGCGCACACGGGGGCCGGGCTCGGTACGACCATCGCGGTCGCTCCCGGCGTGCGCGTCTTCGAGCGCCCCGCGGGCGCCGTCCCGATCGTCGCGCGCATCCCGCGCGAGGGCGACGCTCCCTGCGCCTCGCTGCGCGAGATGTCCCGCTGGATCAGCCTGAAAGGCCGCCTCACCTTCGCGATCCCCGATCCCGGCAGGGCCACGGTGGCGCGCGTCGTCGTCTACGCCGAGAGCGCGCTCGCGAGCAGACCCCGCCGCCTGCGCGTCGTCGTCGGCACGCGCATCCACGAGGCCTGGGTGCGCGACGCAGCCACCGGCGCGATCGAGGTCCCCGTCCCCGCCGACATCCGCGAGATCACCGTCGAGACCGACGAGCAGACCCTGCTGCGCGTCTCGGCCCGCATGCACCCGCGCCCCGCGAGCGCGCCGCGCATCGCCACCGCCGGCGTCCCCACCGCGCCCGAGACGATCGAGGCCCTGCTCGCCCGCGTCCGCGAGGCGACCCGCGCGATCGAGAGCGGCTCGCCCGCTGCCGCCGACGAAGGCCGCAAAAAGCGCGCGGCGGCGCTCGAGGAGCTCGGGTACGCGAGCCTCGCGGCGCTCGATCGCGGCGAGGATCCCACGCTTGAGCCCGCCGAGGATCTCGCGCCTGCGCCCGTGCAAGCCCTCGCGCTGCCGCCGGGCAGCCCTGCGGTGGTCCCGTTCGGCCTGCCTGCGCGCGTGCCTCCCCTGCCCTTGCCGGGCGACACGGTCCCGCTCGGTCGCGCGCGTCGCGCCGAGGCGGCGGGAGACGCGGGCCTGGCCATCGCGACGCTCACCGAGGGTGGCGCGCGCGCCTCGACGGGCGCCGACGCCCTCTTGCTCGCGGCCCTGGCCGAGCGCGTGGGCACGGGCTGGATCGCCGCCGAGATCCTCGAGCGCATCGGGCTCACCCACGGCTCGGGGGCGGCCCTCGCCCGCGCGGCCGCGCTCTCGGCGGATCGCGCGGCCGACGAGGGAGATCGCGCCCGCGCCCTGCGCAGCTTCGTCCTCGCCCAGATCGCGGCCGACAACGGCGATCCTGCCTCGAGCGCCTTCGCCCGCCTGTCGCCCGCGATCTCCTGGTACGCGGCCACGCGCGCCGACAGCGCCGCGGGCACGGGCCTCGTCGATTTCCGCGGCGGTCGCGAGCCCTTGCCGCTCGGCGTCCGCGTCCGACGCGCGCTCCTCGGCGCCCCTGACGACGCGCTCCTGCTCGCCGAGGGCCAGCACGTCGAGGTCCGCATCAAGCAGGCGAAGAGCAGCTTCGTTGGTGTTGAAACGATCTGCCGCGCCCTCGAGCCCTCGTCCTCGTGCCAGCTCTCCGTCATCGTCGACGGCGCCCCTGCGCCCTGCGGCGATCCGGCTTCTTCACGCGGCCAGTGCACGCTCACCATCCCGCCGGGCTCGCACCGCGTCGAGATCCGCGGCCCGAAGAACCGCGACGTCCTCGGCGCCACGCGCCTGACCACGAGCGGCGGCTTCGCCCTCGAGCCGCGCGTCGTCTCCGAGTGGTTCGACATCGATCCGGCTCGCCCGCTCGAGCTCACCTTCGCCGCGCCCACCGTCGTGCGTCTCCAGGCGCGCGGCCCCGCTGGCGAGCCGCGCGCGCTCACCTGGTCGGTGAGCCCTCCGCTCGATCGGCAGACCGGCCCCTCGCGCGGCGAGCTCGTCCTCGACTCCACCGCCGATCCTGCCGCGAACCTCGTCGGCGGCGATCCGAAGACGCTCCTGCCGCTCGGGCGCGAAGGCGAGAAGCGCATCGCCATCCTCGGTGGCGGCTCGCGCCTGCTCCGCGTCGAGTCCCCGGGCGGCCGGTCGCTCGTGCGCGTGCAGCTCGCGGTCTCCGTGGGCCTTCCGCGCCCGAAGCGCCAGCCTGCGCTCCCCGCGGCCCCGCCTCCGTCGCCGCAGTTCGCCCCCGACGCGCCCTACGATCACGGCCCCGACGTCGTCGACGATCCCGATCCCGGCCCTGGCGTGATCAGCGCCTACGCGCAGTACAGCGACCTCGATCTCAGCGACGAGGACCGCCTCACCGGCGCGCGCCAGCTCGAGATCGGCGTCATCGCTCGCCGCGAGCTTTTGCCGCTCAGGGCGTGGGCGAGCGCCTCGATCTTCGGCCGCGCTCGCTTCGGCGCGCCGAGCTTCGGCGTGGCCACCTGGTTCGACCTCGCCTCCGACGGCTTCATTCCCGGCTTCTTCGCGCGCGGTCGCGTCGTCACGCAGATCGTGCCCGAGGGCGTCGCGCTCGGCGTGCGCGGCACGCTCGGACCGCTCTGGACCATCCCCATCGGCGAGTCCTTCACGCTCCTGCCCTGGGCCGGCGCCGGGCTCGTCCACACCGACCCGATCCTCGACGGCAAGGACGACGCGGACCGCGAGATTTATACCGATTACTGGGACACCCACCCCTATTACGGGATGCTCGGCCTGCGGGCTTATGTGCGCCCGGTGGTGGACGGTATCGTGAATTTCGGGGTTTCCGCGCGGTCCACGCCGGATTTTGCGGGCCTCGATCGCGTCGATGGCGAGCTGAACCTCGACCTCCTGGCGGGTCGGGGCTACTTTCCGTGGATCAACCTGGGAGCCTTCGCCAGCTATCGCCCCGCGAGCGCGTATCGTGACGAGTCCTTCGTCCGGACGGGGCTCGCCGCCCAGCTCACGTTCTGGAGCTGGCTTTCGCGCGGCCATCGCCTGAGCGCGAGCGGCCAGGCGCGCTTGCTCTTCGACATCCCGAAGGAAGAATCGCCCTTCCGCGTCTCCTGGGGCATTTTCCTCGGATACGATTTCACCGGCCGGCGCGGCATGCGCGATTTCGCGCCCCGCGAGGTCACCTTCCGGCCTCGGCTGGAGGAGGGCAGCGGCCGCATCGATCGCCGACAAACCTCGGCGGATCCCACGTGGGGGCCTGGACCGTGATCGACCGTTACCCGCTGCACCCTGATCTCAAGAAGCGCCGCACGAGATTTGCGGACGGGCGCGACCAGCTCACCCTCGAGCTGTTCGAGAGCATCACGCCCCTCGAGGCCAAGCTGCGCGTCCCCACGGTCGAGACCATCGCGGCCCACATCGCCGCCGAGCTCGGCCCCGGCCCGCACCCGAAGGTCGCGCTCATCGCCCAGCTCGTCCGCGCCGCCGACGCCGCCGTCGGCGAGCTCGATCGCCTGAACGGCGAGGCCGCCGCGCTCATGGTCGCCTACCAGGCCGCCTCGAGCCCCGAGGACAAGCGCAAGATCCTGGTCGATCACCTCACGGCCGTCGCCAAGAGCCGCGCGGAGGCCCGGCGCGACATCAAGGCCACCAAGCGCTGGCTCGACATGGAGGCCATCCAGGAGCGCTTCGCGGCCAAGATCGCCGACCAGATCGACGCCGTCCAGGTCGCGTACAACGCCTCCGCCACGCAGGCCAAGGGCCTCGCCGAGGCCGACGCGTTCCACCTGCTCTCGGGCGGCGGCATCCTCGAGCTCGCCATGTCGCACGCCGCGAATGGCCGGCCTCAGCCCGTGCGCATCGCCGCGCTGCGCGCCCTCGGCGCGATCCTCGCGCGCATCCCGGCCTCGCAGCGCCTCGGACGCTTTGGGGTGGAACGATCTCGCCTCGTGCTCGCGTGGGCCCGCGGCGTCGACGCCATGCGCTGGGCCCAGGTCGCGGCGCTCGAGATCGCCGCGCTCGTCTTCCCCGAGGGCGTGCGCGGCGTCATCGCCGAGCGGCTGCGCCACCGTCAGGGCAAGGACGGCCCCATCATCCGCCGCAACGCCCTGCGCGTGCTCGCCACCCTGAAGGACGATCCTCCGCGCCTCGAGACCGCGCTCATCGCGAAGGACGATCCCAGCGAGCACGTGCGCCAGGAGCTGTCGCACTTCCTCGCCGTCACCAAGGCCTTCGGTGGTCTCGAGGAGCTGTCGAAGCTCATCACCGACGACAAATCCCCCCGCGTGCGTGGCTTCGGCTTGCGCGAGATCACGAAGCGCGCGGCCGACGACTCCGACGCCGCCGAGGCGGTCCGCAAGCTCATCGTCCGTGCGCTCACCAAGCCCGAGGAGTCGCTCCCGGTGCGCGTCTCGCTCGAGTCGATCCGCAAGCTCGCGGCCGGGCAGGCGCCGATCTTGCGGCCCGCGGTCTTCGTCGATGCGCTCGTCACGCTCGCGAACATGGAGACCGCGCACCCCGAGCTCACCGAGGGCGCGGCGGCCACGCTGCGCTGGCTCGAGGTCGCCTCCGAGCCCGAGCTCGCCGAGCTGCAGCACAGGTTCGTCGCGGCGCTCGAGAAGCTGCTCGAGGGTCAATCGGTTCCCTTCGAGGTCTCGCCCAACACGCCCACGCGCGATCTCGAGCGCGCGCTCGCGGTGGCCGCGCGCGGCGACATGACCGTCTTTCTGCGCAGGGTGCGCGAGGGCAGGTACATCCTCACGCGGGGCGAGCCGCGCGGCTGGCGATTCTGGCGTTTCTTGAACGAGGTCAAGACGCCGATGCCCGACAAGCGCAAGGGCTACATGCACACCCAGGGGCGCGTCTGGGCGGGCGAGATCATCGTGCCGCCGCTCGGAATGGCCGAGGTCACGCCGACGCGCGTCCCTGGCGAGCGCCAGCTCTGCCCGCCGGTCGCGGGCTGGGGCCCGTTCCTGCCGCGCGTCGACGAACTGCTCTACGTCTGCTCCATTTCGGGCAGGCCCCTGCGCATGATCACGCCCGTGGGCACGGTGCTTTTGCGTGGGCCCGAGACGCTGAAGGAGCGCATGAAGGTGCGCTGGCAGATCTCGCTCAAATACCCCCTGCTCGCGCTCGCGCGCCAGCGCTCGCTCGGCGCGTCCGAGCCGCGCGAGAAGAAGCTCTTCTGGCAGACGGTCGAGAAGATGGGCTTCAAGCTCGACGTGGTCGACACCGAGGGCGAGGTCGAGAATGCGCGCTTCGTGCTCCAGCCGCACCTCGCGCGCAATTTCTATGCGACGCCCCTGCCCTTCGCGGTCCCGCCGGCGGTCGAGGGCGTGCTTTCGTTCTTGCTCTCGCCGTCGGGCAATACGCCGTCGCACCTCGGGCTCGTCGTGTGGGCGATCTTCTCGTGGCTCATGGTGCGCACGGCCGTGATCATGCGCGGCATCGAGAAGGCGCGCGCCGCGATTCCGCTGTCGATCGGCGGCTGGGGCACGCGCGGCAAGTCGGGCTCCGAGCGCCTGAAGGCCGCGCTCTTCCACGCCCTGCGCTACGACGTCGTCGTGAAGACGACCGGCTGCGAGGCCATGTTCATCCACGCGATGCGCGACCTGCCGGCCGGCGAGATCTTCATCTATCGCCCGTACGACAAGGCGACCATCTGGGAGCAGCGCAACGTCCTTTATACCGGGAAAAACCTCCGCTGCCAGGTCTTCCTCTGGGAGTGCATGGCGCTCCAGCCCCGGTTCGTCGAGACGCTCTGCTGCGAGTGGATGAAGGATCCGATCACGACGCTCACCAATGCGTATCCCGACCACGAGGACATCCAGGGTCCCGGTGGCGAGGACGTGGCGCGCGTGATCTCGTGCTTCATGCCCGAAAAGGGCGTCACCTTCACGACCGAGGAGCAGATGTTCCCGCTCCTGCTCGACTCGGCGCGCAAGAAGGGGACGCGGATGATCCACGTCCAGCCGATCGAGGCGGATCTGATTCCGGTCGATCTGCTCCAGCGCCTGCCCTACCAGGAGCACCCGCGCAACGTCGCCCTCGTGCTCGAGCTGGCCGATTACTTCAACGTCGACAAGGAGTGGGCGCTCGTCGAGATCGCCGATTTCGTGATCCTCGACCTCGGCGTGCTCAAGACCTATCCGACGGTCGAGTACCGCGGCAGAAAGCTCACCTTCTCCAATGGCATGAGCGCCAACGAGCGCGCCGGATTCCTCTCGAACTGGACGCGCCTCGCCTACGACAAGCACAACCCCGACGAGACGCCGGATCGGGCCACGTGCGCGGTCGTCAACAACCGCGCCGACCGCGTCGCGCGCTCGCGCGTGTTCGCCCAGATCTTCGTCGACGACGCCGGATGCGACCACATCCTGCTCATCAACACGAACCTCGGCGGCATGATGCAGTTCATCGGCGAGGCCCTCGAGACCTGGCTGCGCGACACGCGCATCACCGCCGACAGCGACAAGGAGAAGGCGCTCGTCAAATTCGACGAATTGCTCCGGCGCACCGGCACGCGCGCGAGCCCCACGGCGCTCGAGGAGACGCTCGTCATCATGCTCAAGACCTTGATGACCGAGGACGAGGCCAAGAAGGTCGTGGAGAGCGTGCGCAGCCTCTTCTCGGGCACGCCCGAGGCGCTCGGCGCGGCCATCGAAAAGGCCATCGCCGACAAGGCCCCGGCCGAGGGCAAGGATGACATCCGCCCGGACATCGTTCGCCACACGATTCGCTACGCCAAGCGCACCCAGATCCGCGACGAGGCGCGCAAGAAGGCGATCGACGCGCTCGACCGCAAAGCCTGGGCCGAGGCCGACGAGATCCTCCGCACCGCATACCGCACGCTCTTCATGGAGCGCACGGCCGTGCTCTGGAACTCCTGCGCCACGGGCGACCAGGTCATCGATTACATGGTCAAGGAGATCCCGCCCGGCATGGACGTGCGCATCATGGGCACGCAGAACATCAAGGGCACGGGGCTCGACTTCGTTTATCGCTGGCTGTCGATGGACCGCGTGCGTCAGAACATCGAGAAGATGGAGACCACGCCCTCCTCCCGCGCCGAGGTGCTCACCTTCTTCATGTCGTACAACGACTTCAGCCTCATCGATTGCCGCGAGGCGCTCGAGGCCGTGAAGAAGGCCAAGGCCTCGGACGACCCGGAGTGGCAGAAGCACGCGAACCTCATCAACGCGGCCCTCGAGCGTCTATCGAACCTCGAGCGCGACAAGGTGGCGAAGCTCCAGGCCACGGGCAAAGAGGGCCTCGGCCAGCGCATGCTGAACAAGGTCGAGCAGCTCTTCGACCACCTCGATTCGGTGCGGCGCACGAACACCGCGGGCACGGTCATGAACGACCTCTTCGCGGCGCGCGTCGGCCACGGCCAGGCCGCCATTCTGCTTCGCGACGTCACGGGCCGCTCGAAGGGCGGCTGGCTCTACAAGGACCTCAAGAAGTGGTGGGCGAAGCAGCAGGAGAAGTACCCCTGGCTCAAGGGCAAGGGCGAGGAAGAAGAGAAGAAGGATCAGAAGACGGGCGGCGACGCCCCGCCCGAGGGCGACGTCGCCGCGGCCGGGTGAGGTCGATCAGCGCATCGCGCTAGCGGGCGCTCGAGCGGCGGCGGGCGAGGAGCAGCGCGGCGAGGCCGAGCCCGAGCCCGAGCCCCGAGGCGCCCGGCTTTCCCGCGCCCGAGGCGCTGCAGCCGTAATCGACATCGCTGCTGCGGTGCTCGACGGTGAAATCGAGGAGCAGCTTGAAGCTCTGCCCATTGGCCTCGAGGTTGATCTCCCTGTGGTGCACGCCCGGGGGGCCGCCCAGCGGGCCGTCGGAGTCACTCCCCCGGACGTCGAGGCTGACCGTCTCCCCCGCGGGGATGGTCGCCGTGTCCGCGCCGTTCAAGCCGAAGTCCATGGTCGTCACATCGAAGGCGCATTCGTTGACCAGGTTGAACGAGCCCTGACAAACGCAGCCATTCTCGGGCTCGACCCCGTCGAGGCGCAGGCACATCGGCGCGCCCTCGAGCTTGGCCTCGAGCTTGGTGACGGCGTCGCAGCCGTCGCTCCCCG
>Ga0307412_10001290_pt1 | contig 14049 bp, 9 predicted proteins | sample DK1Cmetagenome_3_FD_203823 | JGI IMG/M metagenome (GOLD analysis project Ga0307412, IMG submission 203823) | Maize rhizosphere microbial communities from greenhouse at UC Davis, California, United States - DK15-C-1 | ecosystem: Host-associated > Plants > Roots > Rhizosphere > Soil | place: USA...
GAATGCTTCTTCAACAAACTCAAACGCTTCCGCAGGATCGCCCTGCGCTGCGAGAAAACAATCGCCGCCTTCATGGGCTTCGTCCATCTCGCTTGCGCCACGATCTGGTTACGATGAATGCAGACAGTGCCTAGTCCGCCGTCACCAACAACGTGCCGCGGTTTGCGCCCTTGAACAGTTCAACGAAAGTCGCGGGCAACTGCCCAAAGCCGTGGCGCACGTCAGTTGCGATCAACAGCTTTTCTTCCCGCACCCAGCGCGCGAGTTCCTCGCGCGCGGCGTCGGCCTGGTCAAGAAAGTCGCCGGTGACAAAGCCTTCGATGCGCAAGCGGCCGTACACCAGGCGCATCATGTCCGGCGGACCTGGGGCAGTCGCAGCGCCATCATAGGCCGACACTTGGCCGCATACCGCGATACGACCGTGCAGCGCCATGTGCCGAACCGCAGCGGCGAGCTGGTCACCGCCCACATTGTCGAACATGGCATTCACGCCATTGGGCGCCAGCACCTTGAGACATTCGTCCAGATCTTCCGATTTATAATCGATGACCGCATCCGCCCCGCAGCAATCACGCAGCCAGGCGCACTTTTGCGCGCCGCCAGCGACGCCGATGGTGCGGCACCCCAGGATTCGTCCGATCTGCAACGCGACAGAACCAACAGAACCCGCAGCGGCCGTGACGAGCAGGGTTTCCCCCGCTTTTGGCTGTGCGACCCGCGTCACTCCGAAATAGGCGGTCAGGCTGTTGTAGCCATACATGCCAAGCGCTTCGGCAGGAGACATCGTCACTGGGACGCCGAACGCTGGAACGGCCATATCGGCGGGCCGGAGCACCGAAAAATCTTCCCAGCGGGAAATGGCGATCAGGCGGGTACCCACGGGATATCGTGGGTGTTCGGATTGCAGGACTTCGACGCAGGCAGGTCCCCCCACTGGCTTTCCGATGCCGATCGAAGCGCGATAGCTCTGCCCTGGATCATTCAGCCAGTTGCGGACCGTGGGCGCACACTGGAAAACCAGGTTGCGGACCAGAATTTCCCCGGGGCGGAGCACGGGCGCACGCCACGGCAGCGCGCGATAATCAAAGCACTCGGGAATAACCTGCCCGGTGGGCCGCTCTCGCAGTACCCATTGCCGGTTTACCGGCGGCTGCTTGGCCGCGTCCGGCGCGGCAGGAGGCGTGCTATCGCGCCGTGAATCCGCCATCGACAATGACCTCCGATCCGGTAATGAAACTTGCCTGATCGCTTGCCAAAAATATGATGGCGTCCGCGATCTCTTGCGGCTGGGCCATCCGGCTCAGCGGAATGTCCGAAATCATGGCGCGCCTCGCATCGGCATCCCCAAGCGCACCATCGGTCAGCGGCGTTTCCACATGGCCCGGACTGACGGCGTTCGCGCGCACGCCGTTACCAGCGGCCGCACATTCGAGCGCTGTCGATTTCGTCAGCAGCAATACACCGGCTTTCGCGGCCGCGTAGGCTGCGGTTCCGAGCCCGGCGACATGACCCCGAATCGACGAAATGTTGACGATCGCGCCGCGCCCGGAACGCGCCAGCAGCGGCAAAGTGTGCTTGGTGCCCAGGAAGACACTGTCCAGATTAAGCGCAATCATGCGCTGCCAATCGGAATAGCGCATGTCGGAGATCGTCTGAAAGCGCCCCGCGCCTGCATTGTTGACGAGTATGTCGAGCTGCCCATATTCCGACTCGACCTCGGCGACGGCGCGGATCCAGTCAGCCTCGCAAGTGACATCAAGGCTGACCGCCCGATGCTCGCCCCCCTGCTGGTTTACCGCCTCCAGCGCGGCGGGCAGGCGATCAACCGCCCGATCGGCGAGCACCACGCTGGCGCCTTCCATGGCGCAGCGCTCCGCCGTCCGCAGCCCAATGCCGGACGCCGCACCCGTAATCAAAGCAATTTTGCTTTCGAGAGCGCCCATTTTCCACTCCGATCCCAATCCGACATCATTATTATAGTCCGAATGGTCGGTCGGCAAGTGTTCTTTGCCGCTATCAAAGTCCGATTGCCCTAAGCAAATGTTAGCGCTAACCTAATTCGAAGCACTGATAGGTGGCAACCGGAGGGGATAATGAAGCGCCTGATATTGTTGGCCGCGGCACTGCTGGGCATCGCGACCACTACCCCTGGATCGCTTAACGCACGCGCACGTGGCGAGACGTTGCCCGCTGACACGCGCTCGCGGGCGAACTTCAACGCCGAATGGCGTTTCCGGCTGGGCGACACGCCGCAAGCGCAGGAAGCCGGGTTCGACGATAGCGGTTGGCAGCCCGTCGGCACGCCCCACAGCTTCGGCGTACCCTATTTCCAGGCGTCCCAATTCTATACCGGCTATGGCTGGTACCGGAAGCGCCTGACCGTACCGGAGACGTGGCGCGGACGCCGCATCGCGCTAGAGTTCGAAGGCGTGTTCCAGGATGCCGAGGTCTTCGTGAACGGCATCCCCATCGGCCGCCACCGAGGCGGCTACACCGGCTTTTCCATCGACATCACCACGGCCGCCAAGGTCGGTGAGAATATCATCGCCGTGCGCGTCAACAATCTGTGGGATCCGACGCTGGCTCCGCGCGCGGGCGAGCATGTGTTTCAGGGCGGCATCTATCGTGACGTCTGGCTGGTAACAACCGGTCCGGTGCATGTGCCTTGGTACGGCACAAGGGTGACGACGCCCGAGCTTTCCGAAAAGAGCGGCCGGGTCGCGATCGAGACCGAGGTCCGCAACGATAGCGGCAAGCCGGTCAGCGTCGCCCTGCGCACCGCAGTCCTGGACCCGGACGGCAAGGTCGTGACGGTGATGAACGATGGCGCCGGGCGGCTCGATGCAGGCGCCCTTGGGACAGTCAGTCAGCTGTCGAAGCCGATCATCAGTCCCTCCCTCTGGAGCCCGGAAACGCCGGTCCTCTATAAGGCGGTGACCACGGTACTGGCCAACGGGCGGGCCGTCGATCGCTACGAGACCGAATTCGGCTTTCGCTGGTTCGAATGGACCGCCGACCGGGGATTCTTCCTCAATGGCAAGCATCGCTATTTCAAGGGCGCCAATGTCCATCAGGACCAGGCCGGATGGGGCGATGCCGTGTCCAACCGCGCCATGGAGCGCGACGTGCAGATGATGAAGGATGCCGGGTTCGACTTCATCCGTGGTTCGCATTATCCGCACGATCCGCACTTTACCGACGCGACTGACAGGATCGGTATGCTGTTCTGGTCCGAAGCGCCATTCTGGGGCATTGGCGGTTTCGGCCCTGACGGCAGCTGGATGTCGAGTGCCTACCCAGTCGATCCCAAACACTGGCGAGGCTTTGAGGAGAGCCTCAAGCAGCAGTTGACCGAGATGATCCGCATCGCGCGCAATCATCCCTCGGTTATCGTCTGGAGCATGAGCAATGAACCGTTCTTCTCGGCAGGCGAGGTCATGCCGGAGGTCCGCCGCTTCCTGAAGGAACTGGTCGCGCTGAGCCACCAGCTCGACCCCACGCGCCCGGCGGCCATCGGCGGCGCGCAACGGGGCGAGATCGACAAGCTGGGCGATATAGCGGGATATAATGGCGACGGCGCGGCGCTGTTTCCCGACCCCGGCATTCCCAACGTGGTTTCGGAACATGGATCTCCGATGTTCGACCGCCCCGGCCCCTATGAGGCGCCGTGGGGTGATCTGGTGAACACCCCCGGCGCGGAAAAAGGCGCCGAATATTCTTGGCGGCTTCCCTGGCGCTCGGGTGAAGCCGTCTGGGCGGGGTTCGACCATGGTTCGATCGTCGGACGCCGGTTCGGTTCGATGGGCGTGGTCGATTATTCGCGCCTGCCCAAGCGTAGCTATTACTGGTTCCGCAACGCCTATCGCGGCATAGCGCCGCCAGAATGGCCCGAGGCAGGCGAGCTGGCCGGGCTGCGCCTGACGTCGAGCAGCCCGGTGATCGAACGCGCCGACGGAACCGACGACGTGCACCTAGTCGTGACCGTGGTCGATGCCCAGGGCCGCGCACTCAGCAACAGCCCCCCCGTGACGCTTTCAATCGAATCCGGCCCCGGCGAACTCCCCACCGGGCGCACGATTCGCTTCGCGCCTGACAGCGACATTCCAATCCGCGACGGGCAGGCAGCGATCACGATACGCAGTTGGCAATCGGGCAAGAGCCTTATCCGGGCCAGTTCGCCGGGTCTTAAGGACGCCGTGCTCACGATCGAGACAATGGGTGGGCCGCCGTTCGTACCGGGCGTGACGCAGCTCGCGCCGGAGCGGCCCTATACCGAAGCCAAACGGACCCACGCCGAGTTCATGTATTTCCCCGATGCCGTCTTTGGGAAGGACAATCCCACCGGCGCAAGCTCCAGTGCCCCGGGCCACACGAGCCGCCTGGTCAACGACGGCGATGCTGCGAGCTACTGGTTGGCGGCGAAGGAGGACGAGTCCCCGTGGGTATCCGTCAGCCCGGAAAAGGTCCTCCAGTTCCGCAAGCTGGAGATCACCTTCCCGCAGCCAGGCAACTACCGCTTTATCGCTCAGGTCGAGAATGAGGACCGCGAGTGGATCGACGTTGCCGACGAATCCGCCAGCAGCGATACCGCCCAGAAACGCGTGGTGGAAACGAAACGGGTCATTGGCTCGCGCGTGCGGGTGAAACTCATGCCGCCGCCCGGCGCGCCGGCGGGGATAGCCGAGATCAGCATCATAGGCGCGATGTAGGCGGGCATTGCCCCGCCGCCCTGATCAGCTCGTTGCTGTCAGACCGACGGAGATAGCATCTTTGATGGCTCTATAAGGCGATTTTGAAAGCTGGAGCGGGTAGCGGGGATCGAACCCGCATCACAAGCTTGGAAGGCTAGTGCTCTACCATTGAGCTATACCCGCGTCGCCAGCTGAATCCCGGAGGATCCGTGCGCGTTGCCAATGCCATCAGCATTGCGGGCTAGTCAACCAAAACTCTACGAATAGTTGTGCGCTATTCGTTAATCCCGCCGCATCGCCTCGGCGGCCACTTCGGCCTCGATCAGCAGCGCGTCATCAACGCTGCCCTGCGCCACGTTCTCGCGGCCAATGAGGATCAGCACCGGTACGGCCAGCGGGCTGACGCGCGGCAGATCGACATGCAGCATCGTGCCAGCCGCACGTTCCAGCAGGTCGGCCAGCCGCCCGACATCGGTCATGCGCGCCCGCGCGTCCTCCCACGCGGCCTTCAGCAGCAAATGATCGGGCTCATATTTCCGCAGCACGTCGTAGATGAGGTCGGTTGAAAAACTGACTTGCCGCCCGGTCTTGCGCTTGCCCGGATGCTGCCGCTCGACAAGTCCGCTGATGACCGCGACGTCGCGAAAGGCCCGTTTCAGCAGCGAGCTTTTTTCCACCCACTCGACAAATTCATGCTCCAATATATCCGCCGAGAACAGTGCAACCGGGTCCGTCACCGGTTTCAGGCTATAGATGCCAAGGGCATAGTCATTGGCGACAAAGCCAATGGGCAGCAGCCCCCTGTCCTCCATCCGCCGCGTCAGCAGCATGCCGAGCGACTGGTGCGCATTCCAGCCTTCAAAGCTGTAGGCGACCATATAATGCCGGTCGTCATGCGGAAAGGTTTCAACCAGCAGTTGTCCCGGCTGCGGCAGGCGAGAACGCAAGCCCTGCACCTCCAGCCATTCGCGCACGTCGGGGGGAAAGCGCGCCCACGCCGCCGGATCGCCCAGAAAGGCGCGCACCCGCCTGGCGAGATTGGTCGACATCGCCATGCGCGTGCCGCCCCAGCTGGGGATGCGTGCGGATTTGGCGGAGGCGCGGACGAACAGGTCCGTCACGTCCATGCGCACCACCTCCAGCGACAGCCCGGAAAAGAAGAAGCGGTCGCCGGGCGATAGCGTAGCGGCAAAGCCCTCCTCGATCGTGCCGAGCTTGCGCCCGTTGGCAAAGCGGACGTCCAGGATCGGCTGATCAACGATGATGCCCGCGTTCATGCGGTGTTGCTGGACAAATTTCGGGTGAGACACCCGCCACACGCCTTCCTTGTCGCGCGTGATGCGCTGGAAGCGATCATAAGCGCGCAGTGCATAACCGCCATTTTCAATGAACCCGAGCACCTCCCGAAATCTGGCCTCCGGCAGATCGCCATAGGGAAGGGCGGAGCGTATCTCGACCAGAAGGTCCGCCTCATGAAAGGGGGCCGCGCTCGCCACGCCCATGATATGCTGGGCCAGAACGTCCAGACCGCCCGCGCGAAAGGCGTCGGCGTCTCGTTCCCCCGCTTCCACCGCGTCAAGCGCGGCCCGGGCCTCCAGATATTCAAAACGATTGCCCGGTATGATGATCGCCTTGCTCGGCTCGTCCAGCCGGTGGTTCGCGCGGCCGATGCGCTGCAGCAGCCGCGAACTGCCCTTGGGCGCCCCCATCTGAATGACGCAGTCCACGTCGCCCCAATCGACCCCGAGGTCGAGCGAGGCCGTGGCGACGAGCCCGCGCAGCTTTCCCGCCGCCATCGCCGATTCGACCTTTCGGCGTGCCTCCCGCGACAGGCTGCCATGATGGATGCCGATGGGCAGGTTCTCGTCATTGACCGCCCATAATTGCTGAAAGATCAGCTCGGCGAGTCCGCGTGTGTTGGCAAAGACGAGCGTTGTCCGGTGCCGGCTGATCTGCTCGATCACCTGGCGCGCGGCATAGACTCCGCTATGCCCGGACCAAGGCACGTTGCCTTCCGGCAGCAGGATGGAGATGTCCGGCTCCGCCCCAGGCTCGCCAATCACCGGGACGACCGCCGCGATCTCGCCATCGGGGGCGAGCCAGGCGCGATAGCTGTCCACGTCCGCCACCGTCGCCGACAGCGCCACGCGCCGCAGGTCAGGCGCGATCCGCTGCAGCCGGGCCAACGAAAGCGCGAGCAGATCCCCGCGCTTCTGCGTGGCGAAGGCATGGACCTCATCGACGATCACCGTCTTGAGGTCCGGGAACATCCGAAAACTGTCGGCATGGCTGAGCAACAGCGCCAGCGATTCGGGCGTGGTCAGCAATATTTGCGGTGGGCGCACCCTTTGGCGGGCCTTGCGGTCGGTAGGCGTATCGCCCGTGCGGGTCTCGACCCGGATGTCCAGCCCCATTTCGGATATGGGTGTAAGGAGGTTGCGCTGCACATCGACGGCCAGTGCCTTGAGCGGTGAGATGTATAATGTGTGGAGTCCGTCCGCCGGTTCCGCGATCAGCTCGGCGAGTACGGGAAGGAACCCGGCCAGCGTCTTGCCGGCTCCCGTCGGCGCCACCAGCAGGGCATGCCGCCCGGCGCGCGCCGCCGACAGCATTTCCGACTGATGCCGTCTTATCGACCAGTTCCGGCGCTCAAACCATTGCTGCAATATCGGAGGCAGGCCGCTTGCTGGCATCCCATGCTTCTAATGGAATTTTCAGCCCCCGTCTTCCTTCTCCTCTCGCGCGATCTGCCGATGCATCCGCCGGGTGGCCCGTTCCGTGCGATCGATTTCCCGCCTGCTCGCACGTGCGCGATTACGCAGAACGGCATAGAGCAGGACAAGCCCCAGCAATATGGGTCCGAGAATCGTCAACAGTGCCCAGAGGCCGCCCATCAAAACCCTCCATTTTTGGTTTGCCTGGAGCCGTTCTGGTTCAAGCTGAACCGGAACGGCTCCAGATATTCTTTGTTTTCCGTGATTTCCGAGTCGCCCAGATGATTCCATCTGGCCCGAAATCACTCCAAGGCAACAACGACTGGAGCCGCGGAAGTTATCCAAAAAAAAGCCGCCCCGAAAGGCGGCCGAAAGTTTTAGGAGAGGATGCCTGAAAGGCAGGTTCGTTGTGCAATGCAGCAAAGGATTTGGCAAGCAAAAAATCATGCTCTCCCAAAAAAACTGACGCCTGTCGTAAATTTTCCGTTCTGCGGGGCCATGGATGCGCGGCGGTCGCGAAGAGGCGGAGCCGACACTGCCGCCCTTTTCGTCCCTATTGCTTTTTATCCAGGAAAACCAAGGAATTGCCTCGCTTCTGAGGATATCCAAGTACGGCGCCCGTCCGACGCGTGCCGTAAGGTCTTCTAGACTTTAGCGCGTTTTCCTGGCTGGCGTGGAGTGAGAATGCCGAGTCTTTAGACAGGAGCAAAAAAAGCCGCCCCGAAAGGCGGCTGTAAAGTTTTAGGAGAGGATGCCTGAAAGGCACGATCCTTGTGCAATGCAGCAGCAATATTTGCAAGTGCGAAAAACGCCGATCTGATTGCAAATTATGCAATCGCTCTGCTTTCCCTTACGGAATTTGGCGCACTCGTCTGTTGCTGGCGCAGAGCGGCAAGCTCGCGCCATCACATGGCTGAACCAGCGAATTCTATCTTTACAGCCTCTAGCTGCCGCAGCCGTTCATCGGAATCAGCGGCATCCGGTCTGGGGGTCGGCCGGGCGCCGTTCCAGTACAGGTTAAGGCTGATGGCCCGATGTCTGCTCACACAGGATATCGAGGCATGGCATGATTCCATCGGCGCAACATCCGCGCATGGCCTCAGCATATCCGTTGCCGGCGCATCGGGCGCCCCGGCAAAATCAACTGCCGCAAGCACCTCTTCGATATGTTCGATGAATTCAGCGATCACGTTATGTGCCGGATCGTTACGATCCCCGCAGCTGATATTGTGATTCTGTGCGACGCCGTTTTTGGCCGACCCGGCCAACTCCTTCTTGTCTGGCATGTTAGTTCCCTGTCCGGTGCGAACCCCCGGATGGCAGCTTTCGGTCAATTCTTTCGTTGCCGTTCCTTTTGTCTGCCCGCTCCTTGGCCCCTCCCGGCCCCTTCCTGGCATCTCATATGCCTGGTCGAAGCCTCTATTTTCCCACATAGTCCACGTACCAGACCGCCCACAATATGGACTTTAGCATGGGCGGTGGCGCATTTGGGCTATTTCCTAGGTTAGGCGCCCTCAGCCCGTTTCAAATTTTCGCTTCAACCCGGCATCACGTCGCCATCCCTTTCGATTTCGGCGTCCTGCCGGGCGTTGGCTTCGACATGGTCGGGGTGCAGCGGAGCAAAACGCAGAATCGCAAAGCCGGTGACGGCGGCCAGCACCGATCCCATCAGGATGCCGATCTTGGCCTCCTCGATCAGAAGCGGGCTTGCCGGAAACGCGAGTCCGCCGATGAACAGGCTCATCGTGAATCCGATTCCGCAAAGCGCCGACACGCCATAGATCTGCACCCAGGTCGCGCCCCGCAACTTGTTTGCCCAACCCAGCCTGACCATGAGCCAGATGCAGCCGAAGATTCCCGCCTGCTTGCCCAGAAAAAGGCCCATGGCCACGCCCAGCGGCAGCGGCGCGACAATGTCGGACAGGACCATCCCTGCCAATGACACCCCGGCATTGGCAAAGCCGAACAGGGGAACGATCAGATAGGCGCTCCAGGGATGCAATCCATGCTCCAGGATGTGCAACGGGCTATCGGCGGCGTCGGGCGCTCCGGGCGTCTTGCGCAGCGGGATCATGAAGGCCGCCAGGACTCCGGCAATCGTCGCGTGGACACCCGAGAGCAATACGGCATACCACAGGGCGGCAAAGCAGAGCAGATAGAGGGGCAGCGCCGTTACGCCCCGCCGATTGAGAACGAACATCACGACAAGGATCGCTGCTGCCGCCATCAGGGCAAGGCTGTGGATGCCAGGGGTATAGACAATCGCGATGATCGCCACCGCGCCCATATCGTCCACGATCGCGACCGTCGTCAGGAACAGCTTGAGGGAGGTCGGCGCACGTTTCCCAAGCAGCGCCAGCACGCCGATGGCAAAGGCGATGTCGGTCGCCGCGGGAATGGCCCAGCCATTGCGCAGCCCCGCATCATCCGATGTAAAGGCCAGATAGATCGCGGCAGGCACGAGCATGCCGGCGGCGGCGGCCACAACGGGCAACCGCCGCTGTTTCCAGGTCGCCAGACGGCCATCGACAAATTCGCGCTTGATCTCCAGCCCGACGAGCAGGAAGAAAATGGCCATCAAGCCGTCATTGATCCAGAGATGCGGCGTCATCGGCCCAAGCTTGTCCGTCAGGACCGGCCCGATTTCAGCATGCAATATGTCGTGATAGAGGTGGTTCGCATCCGCGCTGACATTGGCGACGACCATCGCCAAGACCGCCGCGACGATTAGCAGAATGCCCCCGGCGGCTTCGCTTTCAAGAAAGTCCCTCAGTGCTGAACGGCTGCCTGATCGGCGCATTTCAATGTGGCTCCCTGTTGTTGGCTGTCCCCCCGTACAGGACCGTCCCCCGAGATCAAACCGCTTTTGGCCTTGCAGGCGCGGGACTTTTCAACGCCTGAGCGCGTGACGCCACCCGCCGGGCATTGCCGTGCGAGCTGTTCTAAAAGGGAAAGAACCAGTGAATGGCGATCACCGCGACGATCCAGGTGACAATGTTGAGCGGCAGCCCGATCTTTACGAAATCCATGTAGCGGTAACCGCCCATCTGATAGACGAGCACGTTGGTCTGATAGCCAAAGGGGGTCGCAAAGGCGGCGCTGCCTGCGATCATGACGGCAACGAGAAACGGCCTGGCGCTGACCCCCAGACTTTCAGCCAAAGCGACGGCCACGGGCGTCAGAAGTACGGCCACCGTTGCGTTGGACAATAATTCCGTCAGCACCAAGGTCCCGCCATAGAGCAGGATGAGCGCCATTAGTGGTCCGAATGCTTCGACAGAGCCGACCAGCATATTCGTTGCGGTAAGAGCCAGCCCGGTCTGTTCAAGCGCAATGCCCACCACCACCATCCCGGCGATCAGGAGCAGAATTTCGGGCCGAAGCCCGCCATAAGCCTCGTCCGGCCGGATAACGCGCATCAGGATGAGCAGAACCGCACCGGCGAAGGCGGCGGCGGCAATGGGCGCAAGGTTGAGCGCGGCGATAATCACCACCCCGGCAAAGACGGAGATCGAGGCCGCCGCCTTCACCGGCAATAGCGGCCGCACTTCAGCGAAATCGCGCACGTCCCCAATCGCATCGCCCGCGACATCCAGATGGGTGATATGGTGATGCTTGCCTAGCCCCAGAAATTCGGCGTCCGGGCCGTCGGATGGACGTTTCAGAATCTGGCCGGAGAATAACAGGAGATATAGCCCGCCCGCCAGCGCCACCACAAGCCCGACCGGCGTGATTTCGAAAATGCTGAATGGCGGCTGACCCGAGGTGCGAGCCATATCATCGACGAGGAGATTGGTCGATGTCCCGATCAGCGTGCAGCAACCGCCCAGGACCGCCACATAGGATAATGGCATCAGGAATCGTCGCGGATCAATCCGCAGCGAGTTCGCCACGTCACGGACGACCGGCGCGGCCAGGACCACGACCGGCGTATTGTTGAGAAAGCCGGACGCTCCGCCGCACAGGCCGATCAGCACCCATAGTCCAGCCACTCCTGTTCGGCGGCAAAGCGCAACGGCCCGTCGGATCATGGCATCAAGCAGTCCGGATAATTCCATGGCGTGCGCGATGACGAACAGGGATGCCAGGGTGACAATGGCGGGACTGCCGAACGCCGCCTGAACCTCGCTAGGCCGGACCGCGCCGCAGATCAACAGGACCGCGGCCCCGCTCAGGGCAACGACATCAGGACGCACCCTGTCCCAGATGAGCGCGGCAATCACACCGGAAAGCACGAGCAAAGTGATGATCTGTTCGGGCGTCATGAACGATTGCCTACCACATCGCGGATTTTGCGGAAGGTCCGAATAGCGTTTCGCCCAGGTTCATGGAATAAACAGCTTCGGGTTGATACACAGATTTTTGCATATATGGGGCAGTTGCACCGCCAGATTTTCGTTATTTTATCCAATTCCTGCTAGGGACCAGAAATGACCGAACGGAATCATAATTTCGCGCGCTGGGGATTGGGTTTTGCCGCCGTCGTGGCGATTTTGATCGTCGGCATCATTATTGGGACGCAGTTGCGGACGGGGGATTCCGATAGCAAGGCGCCTCCGCCTCCCATTTCAGTACCAGCGCCTGACAAGGCGAAGCCGCCGGCAGCGTCTGTTCCTCTGCTGCCGCTCGAGCGTCCGCAATTGCTGGCCGCGGCTGCCGCTGCCGCCGACGCCGTCGCTGGCGGCCAGCCGCTCCCCGCCCGGAACGCCAGCCTTGTCGGCCGGTCCTTCGTTATCCGTCTTCCCTTTGGCTGCGACGGTCCGCTGGCTGACCTGGAGTCCGAATGGGCGGGCTGGAACTATAACCCGAAGACCCATGCCCTGAAACTAAGGGCGCAACCGCAAATCTGGAGCGAGGATCCATGGGCGCAGGCGATCGCCGGCCAGACGCCCTATGAAGCCATCGAAGGATTCTGGATAAGGCGGTCCTGGACGAACGCCCCCACCTGCCCCAAAGCGCTCAGCGCGGAACGCTCCAGCAGCGCTGGTGACGGCGGTGCCCGGCAAACGGTCGGTATCGCCCAGTTTTTTGCGCCTGGCGCGCCCAGGACCATGCGCCGGGGAACGCGCCCCTACGCCGTTACGCTGAAGGCGGACGAGGATCTGGGGAATGACCCTCGCGAATATCATCTGCTCATCAGCGGCCGTATCACCGGCTTTGCCGATGGCCAGCCCGTGCATTGCTGGAACGAGGCCGACCATCTTCCTCCGGTGTGCCTGATTGCCGCCGAGTTCAGCCGCGTGGCTTTCGAGGATGTCAGGGGGGGCAAGACGCTATCGGAATGGCGCAACTGATCGAAGCGGCGGGCAGGGTTTCGGGAATGCCGGTCTATACGGACTGGTCGGGCTCATCCGGCGTTTGAATGAGCGCCGCTCCTTTGGGCAAGCTGCGGATATGGACATCATGCTGCGGAAAGGGCAACTGGATGCCATGCTCCGCGAACAGGTCCCAGAGCCGCCCCAGCACGTCTGACTTCACCCCCCCAATCCCGCTTTCCGGATCGCTGATCCAGACGAGGATCTCGTGGCCCACGCTGCTTTCACCAAAGCCGGTCAGCCATACATTGGGCTTGGGCGACCGCAACACCCGGGGCGATTCCGACGCGGCCTGCAGCATCAGCTGCTGCGCCAGCTTGATATCGCTCGTATAGGACACGCCGACCGGGATCCGCACGCGAACATTGCGGTCGGAGTAGGACCAGTTTTCGACCTCCTGCGTCATGAGGTTCTCATTGGGGATCAGATGTTCCTTGCCGTCCCGCGTGATGATGGAGACGGCGCGGACGCCGATCTTGTTGACCGCGCCAATGCTGTCGCCAATGACGATCACATCCCCCGGCTTGATCGAGCGATCCATCAGCAGGATGATCCCGGCGATGAGATTGCCGAATGTTTTCTGCAGGCCGAAACCAACAGCCAGGCCGAGCGCGCCTGAAAATACGGCGAAGGCGGTAAGGTCTATGCCCGCAATGTCGATGCCGATGAAAAAAGCGACCACGATGATGGCAATGGCGGCGAGCTTCTGCGCCAATAGCCGCTGTGTCGGATCCAGGTCTTTCACGCGGGATATGCTGTGACCAACGATGCGGTTGGCCAGCCTTACACCCGCGAACAACGCCACCAGCGTTATCACGATCGTCAGCAGGCTGAGCAGCGAAAAGCGGCGGGTGCCGGCATCGAATCCGATCCGTTCCAAGGCATCGGTCAGCGATACAAAGCCGCCAACCTTGTTTGATATGATTGCCACCACCACCAGCAGAGCCACGGGCAGGCTGATCCAGCGCGAAATATGAAGGCCCCGGAGCAAATGCGCCACCAGCAGGGCGGTCGTGGCCGCAAGAGCGATGCCCAATATCAGCGCCGCCTGGCTGGCCCAGGGCCAAAGATTCGCAGCCAGCGCCAGCAAAAGCGCTGCGAGCCCGTAGCGCAGCAACGGCGCCATCCGCTGCCCCAGCCCCTCGCCATGCGTCCCCGCCTTTTCCAGCCAGAATTGCCGCAGACGGGGGCAGGCCCATCCGCCGAACAGCCAGGCAAAGACCAGAACCGCGACAGTTATGCCCGCGCTGACGCCTGCCTCGATCGCCGCCTGCCCCCGCGGCAAATATAGGGCCAAACCAGCCAGTTGCGCGGAAGGCGACGTCATGA
>Ga0307412_10001291_pt1 | contig 14048 bp, 12 predicted proteins | sample DK1Cmetagenome_3_FD_203823 | JGI IMG/M metagenome (GOLD analysis project Ga0307412, IMG submission 203823) | Maize rhizosphere microbial communities from greenhouse at UC Davis, California, United States - DK15-C-1 | ecosystem: Host-associated > Plants > Roots > Rhizosphere > Soil | place: USA...
TTTCTATTCCTTCTAAAATTTGTCTGATAATTTCATCGGCGGTTAAACCTTCCATTTCTCTTTCCGGCGAAACGATTACTCTGTGTCTCAAAACGGCATAACTTGCTTCTTTGATATCTTCCGGAGTTACAAAATCTCTCCCTCTTAATGCTGCAAAAGCTTTTGAAGCGGTTAATAACGCCAGACTCGCTCTTGGAGATGCGCCAAGATATAAGAACTGATTTTCTCTTGTATTAATGATGATTTTTGCAATATATTCCATCAACTGGCTTTCAACAATGATTTCTTTTACCAAATGTTGATAATTTTTCAATTGCTGAGCGGTGATGACACGGTGTACAACCTCTGTTTTATCTTCGTTTTTACTTTCGTGCTGGTTTTTGATAATAGAAATTTCCTGCTCAAGATTCGGATAACCGACATTAATTTTAAATAAGAAACGGTCTAATTGAGCTTCCGGAAGTCTGTATGTTCCCTCGTGCTCGATTGGGTTTTGAGTGGCTATAACCAGGAACGGTTCTTCCATTACATAACGGGTTCCGTCCATTGTGATCTGTCTTTCTTCCATTACTTCAAACAATGCAGCCTGAGTTTTTGCCGGTGATCTGTTGATTTCATCAATTAAAATAAAATTAGAGAAAATCGGACCTTTTTTAAACTCAAATTCAGCGTTTTTCATGCTGAAAATTGAGGTCCCTAAAATATCAGAAGGCATCAAATCCGGCGTAAACTGGATTCTGCTGAAGTCTACGTCAATCGTTTTTGACAATAATTTTGCCGTAATCGTTTTTGCAACTCCCGGAACACCTTCAATCAAAACGTGACCGTTTGACAAAAGCGCAACCAAAAGATGCTCGATCATACTTTCCTGACCAACAATTACTTTCCCGATCTCAGATTTTACTTTTTCTAAACTTGCACGAAGCTCAATCATATCAATTCTGGATTGAAATTCGTCTTCTTTTTTATCAAGATTTATAGAACTTTGATTTTCTACATTTTGATTTTCAAGGTTTTCCATAAATTTTTTATTTTTTTATTTGGCTTTACAACCAATTTTATTAAATCGCCTTTCGGACTTTTTTATTATCTTAAAATCTCGTCTAAGAGTTTATTCATTCTTCCAAGATCTTCTTTGAGCACATGTGCGTAGGGATCTTGGGCTTTTTTAATAAAACTTATCGCTTCATTGATCATTTCCATTGTTTTCCCTGTTTTTAATTGAAGTTTTTTTGCAAATTCTTCATCTAAATGTTGAGTATCAATTAAAAGATCCAATCTTACTTTATTGAGGAAATATTGTGCTTTTTTCGCCATCATATCATGGAAATCGCCTTCCTGCAAATACAAATTACCAATACTTTTCACAAAATCTGCAGAAGTATTTCTCAGCGGTTCAACAATCGGGACGATGCGCTGCTTCCTTTTTGCATTAAAGAAAATAAATAAAACCAAGCTTCCTAAAAACACCCACCAGGCATATTTCAAAGCAGGTTTTGAAAGGATAAATCTCATAAAAAATCGCGATTCTTTTGTATGCTGCTCTACAAACCAAATCGTTTCTTTATTATCGAGATACGAAAATACATCCTGGGCATATTTTACGTTTCCGGGTTTCAGCAAATAATAATTGGTCAGAAAAAGTGGTTCACTGTGAACGTAAATAATTCCTTTTCCAAATTTCACTTTAATGAAATTCGCCTGGTCGTCGTTCTTTGCTTCAACCGTTTTTCCGAGAACTTCCACATTTGGTTTAATATAAGTGAAACCTCTTCCGGATGGGAATTTATCTAATTTAATAAAATCGTTCTGATATTTTTTGTCGGTTAATTTTAAAACATTCTGTTCTTCAAAAGAAAGTTCGGAATCATAAAATCCGATGCTGTCTGAAATATCTTTCGGCATTCTGCTTACGATCAACATGGCATTAGAACCCTTGGAAATTTCATTTAAAATTTTCTTCCAGGAAGGAACATCAATATCATTTTGAATTACTAAAATATTGTGAGGTGATTTCTTATTTTCATTGTAATAATCAAAAGGAGACTCGCCGGTTTTTTTAAGATTATTTTTAAAAAGATCTTTTATTTCCTGATTAAAAACAAACAGTCCGAACGGTGATTTTTCGTTTACATCGAAATTTTTTCGCCAGTCTGTCATCTCTTTTTTGTTAACTTCAAGCAATGCCAAAATCACCATGACAATGATGAAAATGATAGCATATATTTTGAAATTTTTGTTCATTTTAGAAAAAATTTAATTACGGTTTAAAAGCCTGATATTGATCTTTAAATCTCAGATAATCCTGTTCCTCCACGTTGAATTCTCCGTACCAAACGTACTCAAAAATATAGGAAAGATTATAAAATTCATCCTTCAAAAGAGGAGCTTTTAATTCTGCCACATAATCTTTGTTGGTTTTTTCGGGATTCCAGTTGATTAATTTTCTATCACTTAATTTTTTTAGTATAAATAAGAAATGATATCGAATTGCCGAGCGATAATCTCCCTCTCTTTCGAATTTGGCGATGCTTTCAGCGAAATTGATCTCGTGAATGTTTTCATGAAGCTCTTCATCATTAATATTAACTTTCTTATTCTTATTTCCAAAAAAGAAACTTCCGTTTTTAGTCATGATATATTTCACGATAACATACAGCAAAAAACCGACAAGCAAGATCCCAAAAAGGCGTACAATAATCCAGGTGAGCCCTACTGATTTTTCTACTCCCGTATCACCGAAAATACGGTCTAATATTCTTGTGATTTTCCTCTTTAATTTTTCCCAAAACGACTCTCTTGGTTTTGTGGTCGAATAGTCGAACTCGGGTCCTTTATATTTTGACTGAAAATTATCTTTAAATTTTTTCGGATATGCTGTATTCTCAGAAACGGGATTATTGATCAGCACAGAATCTGCGCGGTACATATTTTTATAATGTCCCGTGCTCACAGAATCTACGTACTCCTCAACAACCGTTGGCGGCGGATCCGTCTCGTCCTGAGCAGATATAAATCCTGTAGAGGAAAAAATCAGTAAGAAAAAAAAGATTTTACTCATTAGCCCCGATCGTGTCTATTTCTGCCAATTCTAATTTTTGGTGAAGATCTGTTCTGCTGTCGTAATACATAAGTCCTGAATTGATGTACAGCAAATTCATAACTATTAATGAAATCAATCCCGCAATGCCGTAAATGACGAAAAACACCACTCCAAAAGTTCCGCCCATCGGATTTTGTTCAAAATTTCCATCCGGTGCAGAAGTGAGAATTGAACCATAAAACATCATCATCGGAACGAATGTAATGATCATACTTATGACATAATAAATGACCATAAAAATAATCGTCGAACCCCAATATTTCCAGTAAGGTGAAGCCTCCCTACCGCTCGGATATGAAAACTGCGATCTTACTGCATAGCTTAAACTTTCGAAAAAGCCTCGATTGCTGTTAAAATAATCGTAAGTAAGAAATGTAATCACATTAAACAACGTCGGCGCTATAAAAAGCATGATCACAATGCCTATCAACAGAAAAATTAACACATAAGAAATCAGGAAAAGCACTAGTGATACAGGAATCACCAGAAATGTCAATCCCAGATACAGTTTAAAAATCTTTCCTAAATTCTTTTTAAAATCACCGACAATTTCATCGGTTTTTATTTTTGTATTTCCTTCGGAAACTCTTTTCGCATAAAAAACGGGAAACAGAAAATTAATTACTGTTAAAGCCGAATAAAGAAGAAATATTAAAACTCCTGTAATGATCAACATTCCCAGATTTTCTTCGAAATACTGCTCCAGATAATAGCTTTGTCCGCTTAAATTGGAGTCCATCAATTGTCCGAAAAAATTACGGAAGCCAAATACACCGACTGCCACAAGCAAAATCAGCAAAAGCCCGTTAATTAAGAAATAACTTTTGAAAAAGTTTTTGCCATATAATTTGAAAAAATTAAACGTATCACTGATAAAAGTTCCAAAATCTCTTTTTTTATAAAACTGCATCATTTATCTGGTTATTAAGTTTTTTATAAACAATAGAGGGATATACAAAATAGTAAAATCCGATAATAGCTAATGAGCCGAAAATAATGATCATATTCAGGATCAAAGGCATTTTCAAAGCATGTCTTGTAACATAGCCTTCGATAATTCCTGCACAGATTGTAAATGGAATGGTGCTTAAAAATATTTTAAAAGAATCTTTAAAACCAATTTTAAAAGAATTAAACCTCGAAAATGTCCTTGGAAATAAAATCGAAGCTCCTAAAATCAGTCCGCACATCGCCTCAACAACCATCGCAAAAATTTCAAAAACACCGTGAAGCCAAATTCCTCTTGCGCTATCTTTCAAAGCCCCATAATCATAGAAAAAATACTGAAAAGAACCCAACATCATACTGTTTGAAAGCAGAGCAAATAAAGTTCCCACACCTGCGAAAATTCCATAAATGTAAAGTTTCGCACCAACTCCGATATTGTTGAAAATAATCCCAATCGTACTTCCCCATGTAGAACCGCTTTGATAGACCCCAACCGCATTTCCTTTTTTGATATTTTCAATGGTTTCATTGACGTAGCTTTCGCCAAGAATGACATTCGCAAAATCTTTATCATAAATGGCAGAAAGCACTCCCATTAAAGTAAATAAAATAAAAAACAAAAATGCATACATCAGATACCTCCTATACTGATAAACCAGCATGGGAACTTCAGTTTTGAAGAAATACGTCAGTCTGTTTTCTTCAATTCTTTTTGTTTTATAAATTTTCTGGAAAATCTGGGCAGAAAGATGATTTAAATAAACCGTCGTATTACTTTTCGGGTAATACGTCTGGGCAAAAGACAGATCATTAATCAGGTTAATATACAACGAAGACAGGTCATCAGGATTTTTTTTAATTTTCCCTTGAATAACCTGTTCGATTCCCAACCATTTTTCTTTATTTTGTTTAATGAAATAAACCTCTCTCATAATTGTAAGGCTAAAATAATAAAAATTATGTCTCAAATTGCGATTAATACATCACAAAATGTAAATATTAATTTCAACATTGCCGGTGTTGGAGAAAGAATGCTTGCATTCATTATCGATTTCCTTATAAAAATCGCTTTTGTATTACTTATACTTTATATTTTCTTTAATATTTTTAATTTAGATGCTTTGTTGATGGGGCTTGATTACTGGTCTCAGGCTGCGATTATTATTGCGATCACTTTTCCGGCTTACATTTACCCTGTAGTTCTGGAAAGTCTGATGGAAGGCCAAACACCCGGGAAAAAAGTCATGAAAATCAAAGTGGTGAAAATTGACGGCTATCAGGCGAGTTTTGGCGATTATCTGATCCGTTGGGTTTTCAGGCTGATTGATACTTCTTTTTTGGGCGTTATCGGTTTAATTTCTATGATCGTTTCAAGAAATAATCAGCGTTTGGGCGATATTGCTTCAGGAACGGCGGTAATTTCTTTAAAAAACAGCATTACTATTTCTCATACGATTCTGGAAAATATTCATCAGGATTATGTTCCGTTGTTTCCTCAGGTGATTGCATTGAGTGACAATGACATGAGAATTATTAAAGATAATTACACAAAAGCATTGCGTATTGATGACAGACAAATCATCACGAAACTTTCCGATAAAATAAAAGGCATTCTAAAATTGGAAATTGATCCTACAAAAATGACAGAAAGACAGTTTATTAATGTGATTATTAAAGATTATAATTATTATACAGGAAAGGATATCTGATTGGGTTGATTCTGTCAATTGTCAATTTTGCTTTCGCAAGTGAATTGTTAATTGATAATGTGACAAATATATTTCCATGATTAAATTGACAGCGAAGCAGATTCACCATTGACAATTGACAGCCTTCCATCTCAAGTCGGTTCAGTTTTTGTACTTTTATTCTCAATTAAAACTTAAATTATGAAATTTGAAAACAATAAATCAGGAAACGGCGGAGTTCTTACGTTAAACAACGAAATAAAAGAAATCGGAAGACTGACTTACACTATATTTCCTGAAGACAATAAATTTATCATTTCTTTCGTGTTGGTTCACCCCGAGTTTGAAGGTCGCGGAATGGGAAAATTTCTGGTTGAAGAAGCCATCAAATTTGCAAGAGAAAACAACTGGAAAGTCTATCCGCACTGTTCTTATGCAAGATCTGTGATGATGAGAATGACTGATGTAGATGATGTTTTTTTAAAGAATTAACACCTCATTGACCAATATTTCTTCAATATTATCCGGGTAGTTTACTTTGAGATGATGATCGGAAGCTACCCATTCGGTTATTTCATTTACATCTAACATTTTAGAATTTGGAATCCCCATTTTATCTAAAGCACATGCATTGCATTCCTGTTCGTATTGATTATGAATCGGGATAACGAATAATTTTTTATTCATAAAAAGCGCTTCTGCGGGAGTTTCAAAGCCTGCGTTGCATAAAATCCCGTCGCAGTTTTCGAAATATTTTAAATATTGAATTTCGTCTATCGGGAAAATTTCAACATTTTTTACTTTAACCTGAACTTTACTGTCTTTTGAAAACACTTTCCATTCAACAGGAATCTGTCTTAAAACTTTAAGAATATTTTCATCCGAAAAACTTGGCAGATACACTAAATAATATCCTCTTTTGTCAGGATTAAGATTTCTGATTTTGTGTCGGATAACCGGTTTTTTGATCTGCGGATGATAATTTTCAAAATGAAACCCAATTTTTCTTTCACTCGGAACATAATATTTCAGGATCATTTCTCCCAAGAAATCTTTCTTCTCCGGTTTTGGTGTTTCCTTGAAGTTCATCGAAGCCTGATGGCTCAATTCGATCATGGGAAGTTTTTTTAATTTGGAAGCCCAACCTGTCAAAGGTTCGTAATCATTAATGATCAAATCATACTGTGAAAGTTCTAATTCTTTTATGGTTTTTATCGCATGAATGAATTTATTCTCCGTAAACGTTTTTCGATAGGATAAACCGCCCGTTTTGTTGTAAAGTAACGAAATACCTTTATGTTGAAAATTAATGTCAAAATCGGCCTTTAATTGAGACTGATGACCACTGATCAATGTATCAACCGAAGCATATTTTTTAAGAATAGGAACAATTTCCTGCGCTCTAGCTACATGACCGTTTCCGGTTCCCTGAAATGCGTATAAGATTTTCATTTAGAAAAATTGGTTACTATTTTCAAAAGCTCATCACTATCCATCTCCTGAATTTCCTCAATATCATCTTTCAGCAAATGCTTGTGGTCGTCGTAATAGAAAATTTTCCATTCACCCTCGTTGTATTCCAAAGCAGATAAGTTTTCGATCCAATCCCCGGAATTCATATAAGTGCAAGCCCCTTTTTTGTTAACAACTTCACGAATCTGCGGCTGATGAATGTGCCCGCAAATCACGTAATCATAATGATTGTCAATCGCGAGTTCAGAAGCCGTCAGTTCAAAATCACCGATGTATTTTACCGCTTTTTTTACGTTATTTTTAATCTTTTTTGAAAATGAATATTTTTCCCTACCCATTTTCTCCAAGAACCAATTTACAACATTATTAATTACAATTAATAAATCGTAGCCTTTTCCGCCGAGTTTGGCGATCCATTTGGAATGCTGAACGGATGCATCGAAAACATCGCCGTGGAAAATCCAGGTTTTCTTTTGATTGATGTCTAAACAAATTTTGTTACAGACTTTAAGCTTACCCAATTCGAAGTCGGTAAACTTGCGGAACATCTCGTCGTGATTTCCAGTAATGTAGTAGACATTTGTATTTTTGGTGGCAAATGAAAGGATCTTTTTGATCACTTTCAAATGAGGTTTAGGGAAGTAAGACTTTTTGAATTGCCAGATATCGATAATATCACCATTCAAAACTAAAGTTTTAGGCTGAATAGAATTAAGGTATCTCATTAATTCTTTAGCCTTACATCCATAAGTTCCCAAATGAACATCCGAAATAACAACTAACTCTACGTCTCTTTTCATAGTTTTATGCAAAGAAACTAATTGAAAGTTAACTATATATGAATGTTATATTATTTTTTATAGAGAGTTCATCAGCTCTTCAGTGATTTCCATGTTGTGATACACGTTTTGTACATCATCATCTTCCTCGAAACGATCAAGCATTTTCATATTTGCTTTGAACTGTTCTTCTGTAACTTCTTTTGTATTGTTTGCAATTCTCTGAAGTTCTGCACTTTTAGCTTCGATTTTCAATTCGTCTAATTTATGAGACAAAGACCCGAAATCTTCAAAAGCCGTCGTGATCATTACTTCATCCTCGTCTTTTTCAACTTCTTCTGCTCCACCGTCGATCATTTCCATTTCGAAATCATCCCAATCCATTTTAATTTGTGCTAAATCGATTGTGAAAATTCCTTTTCTGTCGAAAATAAATGCTAGTTCACCATTTTTACCAAGGTTTCCGTCAAACTTATTGAATATCGCTCTTACGTTGGCTACAGTTCTTGTTGTATTGTTAGTCGTACATTCTACGAAAAATGCGACACCACCTTGTCCGTACCCTTCATAAGTAATTTCTTCATAGTTTTCTGCATCTGCACCACTTGCCTTTTTGATCGCTCTTTCAACGTTATCTTTTGGCATATTTGCACCTTTTGCATTTTGGATGCATCTTCTTAGTGCGGGATTAGCTTCAACGTCCGGACCGCCGGCTTTTACTGCTAATGCAATGTCTTTACCTATTTTAGAAAAAGTTTTAGCCATTTTATCCCATCTGGCCATTTTAGAAGCTTTTCTATATTCAAATGCTCTTCCCATTTTTATTTTTAAATTTTCAACAAAATTAATTAAAAGTAAACGAAAAAAAAATACCTCCAAAAAATTTGGAGGTATTATTTATTTAGAAAAACTTAATTATTTTTTCTTTTTAGCTGTAGCTTTTTTCTTAACTACTTTTTTCTTAGCAACAGCTTTCTTAACTGGAGCGTCAGCATAATCTTTCTTAGCGATTGCGTTCCACTCGTCAGCATTTGTGATAGCTTTTACAACTACTTTTCTGTCAACTTGTCTTTCAGCATCAGTTGCTTTTTCAGAAACTGTAGCTTTAGATTCACCAACACCTACAGATTTAAGAGCATTAGCATCTACCCCTCTTGCATCTAAAGCAGCAACTACAGCAGCAGCTCTTTCTCTAGATAATTTCAAGTTGTAAGCTTCAGCACCTTTAGCGTCAGTTCTACCTTCTAATAGATAGTTACCTCCGTCTTTAGTGATGATTTTAGCAGCTTCGTCTAGAGAAGCAGAAGATTCAGGCTTGATAGTAGCTTTGTTGAAATCAAAGAATACACTTCTAAGTTTTCCTTCAACTTCTGTAGCAGTTACTTCTTTAGGCTTAGGACATCCGTTGTACTCAGGAAGACCTGGAACTGTAGGACAAGCATCATCTTTATCAAGGATACCGTCACCGTCTGTATCTGGCCAAGGACAACCGTTGTTTTCAGCAGGACCCGCTACTGTAGGACAAGCATCATCTTTGTCGATAACACCATCACCGTCAGTATCTGGCCAAGGACAACCGTTGTTTTCAACTGGACCAGCAACTTCTGGACATTGATCGTCTTTATCTGGAACTCCGTCACCGTCAGTATCAGGACATCCCTGGAATTCTGGTAAACCTGGTGTATCCGGACACAAATCGTCTTTGTCTAAGATACCATCCTTATCTCTATCTCTGTTACCAAATCTAAAGTTCAAAGATGCAGAAGCTTGCCAGAAGTTAGCAACTGTAGACTTATCACCTGGAGTTGATACGTAATCTCCTTGTACCCCTAAACCGAAGTTTTTAGTTAACCAGAAGTTTACACCTGCACCAGTTGAAACTGTAAAGAAGTTAGCTTTACCGTTTTCGTTACCATCATCTCCGTTTGTTACCCACTCACCGTTTACATCTGTTCTTGGGAAAGTAAGAGCAGTATAATCATGTCTCAAGTAGTTAGCACCAACTCTCAAATATGGATCGAACCAAGATTCTTCATTCCATAAAAGACCAGCGGCTTTAACTTGTAAACCAAGACCTGTCATTAAGAAAAACTCTTTACCCATGTTGAATCTTTTGTTTTCAACATTTCCTACAGACGTTTGCCAGTCAACAACGAAACCTTTAGCTACGTTTCTGGCAACAGTAAGTTTAGATAATGGAGGTGTAATAGAGAAGTTGTTCGTATTGAACATTGTCTTCGTCAAATTGTTAGCAGAGAACGTATTACTGAATTTGTCTCTTATCGCTGTATGATTTTCCGCGTGAGCACCAACCCCGATCATCCACGGATTGTTGGTAGTCTGAGCGAATACAGTAGAGGCAACCGTAAGCGCCAATGCTGAAATTCCTAATTTTAGATTTTTCATAGAATTAAATGATTAAATAATTGATAATGCAAAATAAATATAATTTTTCTTTATATACAAAGTTTTTCAAATGATTTTTAACTTTTCTTTAATATTCTATCCAGGTTTCGTTTGTTTTCTCTATCTTTTATGCTCTCCCTTTTATCATATAGCTTTTTACCTCGTCCTAAAGCTATCCATACTTTAGCTTTTCCCTTGTCATTTATATATAATTTTAAAGGTATGATAGTATTACCTGCATCTTTTAACTTCTTTTCAAGCTTTTGTAATTCTTTTTTGTGCAAGAGCAATTTTCGTTCCCTTTTTGTTTTATGATTGTAAAAAGTCCCTAATTTGTACTCATCAATCATCATATTAATAATGTACAATTCCCCATCAATAAACTGACAGAACGATTCTGTTATAGAAGCTTTCGAAGAGCGTAAAGATTTTATCTCGGTACCGGTTAAAACCATGCCCGCTTCCATTTCTTCGATAAATTCGTATTCAAACCTCGCTCTTCTATTTAATATATTAACTGTCTTTTCGATCTTCATCATTTTAAAATTTCGTTAATGAAATATACAAAAATACCTTTCATTTAAAAACTTGACTATTATATTATTATAAATTACCCAAATTCTTTTCGTATTTTTGCGCCAAATTTACAAAACTATATGTTAACAGTATCTAACTTATCTTTACAATTCGGGAAAAGAATTCTTTTTGACGAGGTAAATATTATGTTTACCAAAGGAAACTGCTACGGTATCATCGGAGCAAATGGTGCAGGAAAGTCTACATTCCTTAAAATATTAACAGGAAAGCAGGATCCAACAACAGGACATGTATCTCTGGAACCAGGGAAAAGAATGTCTGTTCTTGAGCAGGATCACTTTGCTTATGATGAATTTACTGTTCTTGAAGCTGTTTTGAGAGGAAACAAAAAATTATTCGAGATAAAAGAAGAGATGGACGCTTTGTACGCCAAAGAAGATTTCTCTGATGAAGACGGTATCAAAGCTGGTGAACTGGGTGTGATCTATGACGAAATGGGTGGCTGGAATTCGGAGTCTGATGCACAAACAATGCTTTCAAATGTTGGCATTAAAGATGATATGCACTGGCAAATGATGAGTGAGCTTGAAAACAAGGACAAAGTAAAGGTTCTTTTGGCTCAGGCACTTTTCGGAAATCCTGATGTATTGATTCTGGATGAGCCTACGAATGACCTTGATATTGACACCATTTCCTGGTTGGAAGATTTCCTTGCGGATTATGAAAATACGGTAATCGTAGTTTCTCACGATCGTCACTTCCTGGACACGGTTTGTACGCACATCGGAGATTTAGATTATGCTAAACTTAACCTTTATACAGGTAACTACTCTTTCTGGTATCAGGCTTCTCAGTTGGCAACGAGACAAAGAGCTCAGGCGAACAAAAAAGCTGAGGAGAAGAAAAAAGAACTTCAGGACTTCATCGCAAGATTCAGTTCAAACGTTGCAAAAGCCAAACAGGCCACTGCAAGAAAGAAAATGATCGATAAATTGAATATCGACGACATTAAACCTTCTTCAAGAAGATATCCTGCTATTATTTTCGAAATGGAAAGAGAAGTCGGAGATCAGATTTTAGATGTAAAAGGTCTTGAAAAAACAAAAGACGGAGAATTATTATTTTCAAACATTGATTTAAACCTTAAAAAAGGCGATAAAGTAGCTGTTCTTTCTAAAAACTCTTTAGCAATTACAGAATTTTTTGAAATTTTAGCCGGAAATATTGAAGCAGACAAAGGAACTGTGGCCTGGGGAGTTACAACAAACCAATCTCAAATGCCTTTAGACAATACTAAATTCTTCCAGGAAGATATCAGCCTGGTTGACTGGTTGAGACAATTTACTAAGAATGATGAAGAGCGTCATGAAGAATTTATGAGAGGATTCTTAGGAAGAATGCTTTTCTCGGGTGATGAAGCGCTGAAATCTTGTAAGGTGCTTTCCGGAGGTGAAAAAATGAGATGTATGTTCAGTAGAATGATGCTTCAGAAAGCAAACGTTCTTTTATTAGACGAACCTACCAACCACTTAGACCTTGAAAGTATCACGACTTTGAACAACTCATTGTCCAACTTTAAAGGAAATCTTCTGTTATCATCTCATGACCACGAGATGCTTTCGACTGTCTGTAACAGAATTATCGAATTGACTCCAAACGGAATCATCGACAGAGAAATGACTTACGACGAATATCTTGCTGATAAGAAAATAAAAGAATTAAGAGAAAAAATGTATTCTTAATCTCTTATTAAATACTGATAAAATAAATAGCTACCCATTTAAGCGGGTAGCTATTTTTGCAAATATGAGAAATGTATTATTTCTTAATAAATTTCTGGTTAGACATCGTTCCATCAGCGCTTTTTATCGTCAGAATGTATGTACCTTTCGCTAATTGCGAAACATCTATTTTTCTATCGGAACTATTTGATGAAAATACTTTTTTACCAGAGATATCATAAACTGTCATCTCAGTAATTTTTTTATCCGTTTTGATATTCAGATAATCACTTGTAGGATTAGGATAGATATTAACAGAATTTTTCGACAATAGATTTTCAGATGTAGAAAGCACGCTATCTGTCACCATAATATTATCCATCAAAAGGTAGCCTGAACCATTGCTTCCAGGGGTATAATTATTAAACCCGAAATAATAAACTCCCGTTGTGGAAGGTGTAATATCTACAGTACCTGTTGCATAATTTGTAACATTTACGTCAGGATAACTTTGGATAACATTCGTCATTGCCGTATTTACCTGAGAGGTTCCGTAAGCCACCTTAAAGCTCTGAGGATTTAAGTAATTTGCATAATCAAATGAAAGAGTATAGGTAACACCACCTTGCAGATTAACTCCTTTTGTGTACAACCATGTATCGGCATCGATTCCGTTTGTCACCATATATACAGCATAGGAAGAGAAGCCTGCTAATCCGGATGCATCACCAACACTCCAGTCAGAGGTAGCACCAGCATTCACAATTTGTGAATCCATACACTGAGGAAGAGCGGTTGTCGTATTAGAATTAAAATTCTCAGTATATGGTAAATTAACAGAATCACACATTGTAGTAAAATTTGCAGAAGTCGGATTCCAGTCACTTGTACTTCCCCCGCCACAATTTGCTCTCACCCAAAGATAATAAGATGTAGCAGGAGATAAACCAGTAATATTTGCAGATGTTCCGGTAAGACCTGTCGTTGTTGGCACAGTAGCAGATGTGGGTGCAGCATTAGAATCACTTCTGTACAATTCATAAGTTGAAGCTCCACTCGCTGCAACCCAAGTTGCTGTAGCAGAATTTGAAGTCACGTTATTTACTGCTAAATTACTTGGAGCTACACAAGAATTAGCCAACAAGTAAGAAACCCCAAATACACAAAGAATTCCACTACCTTGAGATTTTGCTATTGAAATATTAGCAATATTCTTTGTCTGATTAGCCGGATCAATTGCCAATGCAATTTCATATAATCTAGGATCATTTACATTATTTTCAATATTATCAGTAATTCTACTGGCTCTCCCAATCCCTTTAATAGCAAAAGAATTACCACCATACCAGTCGTTTATCGTATTGTTATTAAACGTTTGCGATGTTCCGTCAGT
>Ga0307412_10001292_pt1 | contig 14043 bp, 7 predicted proteins | sample DK1Cmetagenome_3_FD_203823 | JGI IMG/M metagenome (GOLD analysis project Ga0307412, IMG submission 203823) | Maize rhizosphere microbial communities from greenhouse at UC Davis, California, United States - DK15-C-1 | ecosystem: Host-associated > Plants > Roots > Rhizosphere > Soil | place: USA...
GGCCTGGTACAGCGCCAGCAGCGGCAGGGTGAACACCACCAGCGCCACCAGCATCCACTTCATCGGCAGGTCGCGCTCGGTGTGCGCCAGCACCGGGCCACCGCTCTTGCGCGCGGCCGCAAAGCCACTCTTGACGCCGTTGAGCAGCGACTTGCGCAGCGAGATCAGGGTCCAGATGCCGCCGATCAGCATCGCGCCGACACCGAGGTAGCGCATCTTCGCGCCCCAGATGGCGAACGCCGCTTCGGTGGACGAGGCGGTGGCGATCGAGGCGGCCAGCGCCGGATCGGTGTTCATGAAGAACGCCTGATAGATCGGGATGGCGATGTGCCAGGTCAGGATCGAGCCGGACACCACCACGATGCCGACGTTGAGGCCGACGATGTACCCCCCGCCCAGCAGTGCGGGCGACAGGTTGGTGCCGATGAAGGCGGTGACCTTGGAGCTGCCGACATAGGCCGAGGTGGCCCAGGCGTCTGGGATCAGGCGCATGCCGCTTTCCGCGGCCAGCTTCACGAACGCACCGATCACCGCCGACAGGCCGAGGATCTTCAGGCCCGGGCCCGGGTTCTCACCGGCCTTGAGCACTTCGGCCGCAGCCTTGCCTTCCGGGAACGGAAGCGGATCTTCGACGATCATCGAACGGCGCAGCGGCACCGAGAACAGCACGCCCAGCAGGCCACCGAGACCGGCGATGCCCAGCACCCACCAGTACTTGAAGTCCGGCCAGTAGCCCATGATCACCAGCGCGGGGATGGTGAAGATCACACCGGCGGCGATCGACGAACCGGCCGAAGCGCCGGTCTGCACGATGTTGTTCTCAAGGATCGAACCGCCCCCCAGCAGGCGCAGCACGCCCATGGAAATGACCGCGGCGGGAATCGCGGTGGCGATGGTCAGGCCTGCGAACAGACCGAGGTAGGCGTTTGCGGCCGACAGCACCACCGCCAGCACGATGGCCAGGACCACCGCGCGGAAAGTGAGCTGCTTGGGCGCAGCGTCATGGTTCATGAAAGCCCCTGCTGGCAAAAAATCCCTGTCACGCTAGCGTTCAGGGGGCAGCAAGTCCAGTGCGGTTCGGGAGGGGTGCGGTCGGGCGGCCAGTGAGATAGTCGCTTTTGGCCAAACTCGGCCAACGCATCAAGCGCATCAGGCACATTCCAGGGAGCTAGCGGGTCTCGCGGTTTCCTTGCCCTGCATGGGCCAGGCCAGCCGCCACCGCAGCACTCCAGGCGACACAGTTTGAAGTGTCTCAACTGCCCATGCATCGTGTTCACGATCTGGAGCATGACGCTGAGCCGGCCTATGAACAATGCACTTCGGATCCGCCCGATCACATCGCCAGTCATGGCCATCGCGACCCTGTTCTGCCTGATGCCGCTTTGCGATCACGCATCTGCCTGGAGTCGCGTTGGCGCGATCGAGGTCACCGACCACGCTGGCAAACCCTGTTTCGGGCTTCCCAAGAAAGAGCGAAAGCGTATCGGTGAGACTCCGCAGGTGTTTGGTGTGGAGGTGTATGACGCGATTACTCCACCGCTGCGGCAGCAATGGTCTTTCGAGTTTGCCTATCCCGCGTCACTCCCGCTTCCACCCGGAGCCTGCGTGCTCTACGGAGAAGTACCAGCCAACGCCGTTGCAAGACAAACGTCCATGCCGCTGCAGCCTGGACGCCTGTACGACGTCTCGATGTCGGCCACCAGGACCGGCGCCACCCAGTTCTACAGCGCCCGATTCTGCCTGAAGGCGAACGCCGACGGCAGCCTGCACGCGATCCAGGTCCGCTACGACGACGCTCTAGGCTGGAGTCCTGCGGTCTGCCTGCCCTGAGCCGACGCGCGCGCTCGCCGACATCGGTCAGCACGTGCTGGAAACAGTTTATTGTTATGTTATATCCTGTCACGCCATTGACCTGAGCGCCCGTGGCCCCTCTCTCCTCCCGGCTGGCCTCCATCGACCAGCTGCGCGGCACCGTGATGCTGCTGATGCTGCTCGACCACGTGCGCGAGACGTTCTTCCTGCAGCATCAGGTCAGCGATCCGATGGACGCGGCGACCGTGTCCCCTGCCCTGTTCGCCTGCCGTCTGCTGGCCCACCTGTGCGCGCCGGTGTTCGTGCTGCTGACCGGGCTGTCGGCCTGGCTGTACGGCCAGCGCCATGCCGATCCGCGCCGTGCCATTGCGGCTTTCCTGCTCAAGCGCGGCCTGTTCCTGGTGGTGCTGGAACTGACCCTGGTCAACGTCGCCTGGACCTTCCAGTGGCCGCCGGAGACGGTGTACCTGCAGGTGATCTGGGCGATCGGCCTGAGCATGATCGCGCTGGCCGGCCTGCTGTGGCTGCCGCGGCCGCTGCTGGCCGTTCTGGCGGTGACGCTGGTGGTCGGCCACAACCTGCTGGACGGCGTACGGGTGCAGGGCGACGGCGCCCTGGCGGTGCTGTGGAAGGTGCTGCACCAGCGCGACTGGATCGAGGCTGGGCCGGTGAGCCTGCGTACCTCCTATCCCGTGCTGCCGTGGATCGGGGTGATCGCGCTGGGCTACCTGATGGCGCCGTGGTTCGCTGCCGGCAGCGACCCGCAGCAGCGCCGGCAGCGGCTGCTGTGGTCCGGGCTGGGCGCACTGGCCGCCTTCGCCCTGCTGCGCTTCGCCAACGGCTATGGCGACACGCCGTGGCAGTACCAGCAGACCACGCTGCGCACGTGGATGAGCGTGTTCAACATCACCAAGTACCCGCCCTCGCTGCAGTTCCTGCTGCTGACCCTGGGCGTGGGCCTGCTGCTGTTGCGGCTGTACGAGTGGCCGCCGCTGGCGCGTGCGCTGCAGCCGCTGGCCGATATCGGCGCAGCGCCGATGTTCTTCTATCTGCTGCACCTGTACGTGCTGAAGCTGCTGTACCTGGCGGCCCTGAAGACCTGGGGCCCGACCCACGGTTGCCTGTATGCACTGGACTCGGTGGCCGGCCTGCTGCTGGTGGCCTGTGCATTGGCGGTGGTGCTGTACCCGCCGACGCGGGCGTTCGCGCGGTTCAAGGCACGACGACGCGACCTGGCCTGGCTGCGGTACCTGTGAACGGTAGCGCCGGGCCATGCCCGGCGTTACGCAGGACCGCCGGGCATGGCCCGGTGCTGCCCGGCGCGCGCCTGCAGCGCACGCCTATAATTCCGCGATGAATTCCACTGCTATCGCTTCCGACGACTTCCTGGGCCATCCCAAGGGCGTCTACGTCTGCTTCTTCACCGAAATGTGGGAGCGCTTCTCCTTCTACGGCATGAAGGCGCTGCTGCTGCTGTACCTCACCAAGTACCACCTGTTCGGCGACAAGGCCGGGCTGGACCTGCTCGGCGCGTACGGCGGGCTGGTGTACTGCATCCCGGTGTTCGGCGGCATGTTGGCCGACCGCTGGCTGGGCATGCGCCGGGCGGTGCTGTTCGGCGGCATCCTGCTGGTGCTGGGCCACCTCGGCATGGCCTTCGAGGGCCACGCCGCATACCGGGTCAATGGCGAAGTAGTGCGCGACACCTCGGCATTGGCCGTGACCTACCTGTCGCTGGCGCTGATCATCATGGGCGTCGGCTTCCTCAAGCCGAACATCTCCACCATCGTCGGCAAGCTCTATCCGCAGGACGATCCGCGCCGCGATTCGGGCTTCTCGCTGTTCTATGCCGGCATCAACCTGGGCGCCCTGTTCTCTTCGCTGGTGTGCGGTTTCCTGGGCGAGGTCTACGGTTGGAAGTACGGCTTCGGTGCGGCCGGCATCGGCATGCTGGCCGGCCTGGCGATGTTCCTGTGGGGCCAGAAATACCTGCAGGGCCACGCCGAGCCGCCGCAACCGGCGACCTTGAAGCAGAAGGTGCTGGGCCTGCCGCGCGAATGGCTGATCTACCTGTGCGCGGTGATCGGCGTGCTGCCGGTGGCCTGGCTGATGTGGGCGGCCGGCAACGGTGCCTTCGCGCTTGGCGGTGAAATCAGCCTGGCGCTGATGCTGATGCTGGTGGTGCTGGGCGGTGTGCTGGTCTGGTTCGCCTGGTTCACCGGCACCCAGTGCACGCCGGTGCAGCGCCAGCAGATGATCGCGCTGATGGTGCTGATCTTCATGGCGCTGGTGTTCTTCACGATGTACGAGCAGTCGTATGGCTCGTGGGTGACCTTCACCGACCGCCTGCTGACCAAGGACATCGTGCCGGCGCTGGTGATCCGCGAAGGCTCGCCGCTTCCGTGGTCGATCCTCTCGCTGCTGCTGGCACCGCTGGGCTTCGTGGTCAGCGCGCGCCTGTCCGAGCGTCGCCCCGGCTCGTCCGCCCCGCGTACGTTCTTCATCGCCATCGTTGCGTTGATGCTGGTGCTGCTGGTGCGCGACTGCCTGGTGATCCCGCAGACCGCCGGTTCGCTGACCTACCTCGGCGGTCTGTTCCTGGTGCTGCTGGCGCCGGCCTTCGCCGCGTTGTGGACCTGGATGGACCGCCGTGGCTGGGAACCGGGCAAGCCGGTGAAGTCGGCCTGGGGCCTGGTGATCGGTGCGTTGTCGTTCGTACCGCTGGCGCTGGCCGCGCAGCACGTTGGTGCCACCGGCGAGATGGCCAGCGTCTGGTGGCTGGTGCTGGCCTACTTCCTGCTGGCCAGCGGCGAGATGTGCCTGTCGCCGGTCGGCCTGTCGGCGGTCACCCAGCTGGCGGTGCCACGGGTGATGAGCCTGATGATGGGCACCTGGTTCCTGGCGACGGCCTTCTCCGAAACACTGGCCGCGCTGTTCGGCAAGCTGGCGGCGATCGACGTACCTGAAGGCGAAACGCTGGACATGGCCGCGGCCGCCGGTGCCTATGCGCACCTGTTCTGGCTGCTGATGTGGATCGGCCTGGGCTGCGCGTTGCTGGCCTTCATCGCTGCGCCGCTGTTGAAGCGGATGATGCATGGGGTGAAATAGGACCAATAGCGTCATCACCCAGCGTCAATCACTATTGCTACGACGGAAGCGACAGCACTTTCGTACAAATTGCATGTGCGGCAGGCGAAGGGGGAGGCAGGATGCGCCCTCCCTCGACTCCCCCTCCTCCCCACATGCGCTCTTCCCCTCTGGCCCGCACCCCGCTGGCCCTGCTGATCTCGACCTGTCTGCTCGCCCCGGTTCCGGCCATGGCGGACAGCGCGTCCGACACCTGCAAGGACACCGACCAGGTTCATTGCACTTCCGACACCGGCATTTCCGGCTGGTGGTGGGGCGGCCTGGCGGCCGTGGGCCTGGGTGCTGCGGCAGCCGGTGGCGGTGGCGGCAGTGAGGGTGGCAGCGGTGGCGGGGGCACGGCGCCGCCCGGCCAGGAAGGCGGCCAGTTCGGCAACAACCAGGTGCTGTCGGCTGCAGGCACCCAGGTGAACTGGCATCAGCCGGTCACCACCCGTATCGCCGGGCGCGCCCGCAACGAGGGGCAACTGCAGTTGCTGGCAGGCACGCTGCACCTGGTAGGCGAAGGCGAACTGCGCAATACCGGCAGCCTGACCGTCGGAAACACCAGCGCCCTGCGCATCGATGGCGATGCGGACCTGGACAACCATGGCGCGCTGCGCATCGAGGGCGCCCTCGAGCTCGCCGGCGATGGAAGCCTGGAGAACTTCAGCCGGGCCGACTTCATCGGCGCGCGCGTGCAGGCAGCAGGTGAAGCCGAGATCGACAACAACAGTGTCCTGCACGTACAGGGGGGCCAATGGTCTTTCACACAGGAGTCGGACCTGGACAACGGCCGCAATGGCGTGCTCGATATCAGTGGCACCAGCTTCGCCCTGCGCGACCGTGCCGAAGTGGAGAATGAAGGCCGCATCCTGGCGCGCGACCTGGCCGCCGGCAGTGCGCTGTTCGATGCAGTGACCAGTGCGTGGGGTACCGATCGCGATGCGATCGATGTGCTCGACAACCGCGGCTATATCCAGCTCGACGGCGACCATGGCAGCGTGCTTCGCCTGGTGGCGGACAGCCAAGCCAGCCACGCCGTCAACCGCAACGGCGCCAGCATCCAGAGTTCGGCACGCAACAGTGCCCTGCTGCACGCCGAAGGCGCGTACGCCACCTTGTTCAACCAGGGCACATTGACCGTCACCGGCGACGGCGCGGTGGCGATGCGCGGAGCGCGCGGCGCCACCCTTGTCAACGATGGCGTGATCAATCTGGGCACGGCCACCGACAACCAGGGCCGCGGCATGGTGGCCATGCAGTCCGATGGCAGCGCAACGCTGAACAACCGGCGCGGCGGCGTGATCAACATCCATGCCGCCGATTCGTTCGCCTTCCAGATCGCCCCGGGTGGCAGCGGGCGGCTGATCAACAATGGCGTGGTGAACGTCTACGGCCAGGGCAGCGGCGTGCATGCCGACGCGGACTCGGCCGCCGCCGACCGCCCGGGCGATGATCTTGGCTGGCAGGCGCCGCGTGGCATCCGCGGCTACACGGTCGGCACGAACGCCGACGGCAGCGCGGGCCAGCTGGTGCTGCATGACGGCGGACAGCTGCACGACGTTGCCGTAGACACCGGCTTTACCCGCGGCACCGACGCTTCGCACGTCGTGCTGCGCGATGTGGTCAGCGGCGCCGAAGGCGGCGAGCAGAACATCCGCAGTGCCAGCGTGGTCTGGCACGCACAGGCCGAGCGTGATGAACAGGGCAACGTGGATGTGACCATGCAGCGCCGCGACTACCGCGAACTGGCCGGCGATGACCAGCAGCAGATCGCCTCGGCGCTGGAGAACGCATACCGCAACGATGCGCTGTTCCACAGCCTGGAAGTGGCCGACCAGCACACCTTCCAGAACGCGCTGCAGCAGCTGTCCGGTGCCAGTCTGGTAGGCAGTGCGCTGCGCGTGGCCAGCAATGCCGATGCACTGTGGTCGCAGTTGGCGGCGCAACCGGCCGGGCAGTCGCGCGCACTGGCCTTCGGTGGCGGGCAGGCCAATGCGGCCGGTGTGCGCGGCGATGGCGGTGCGATGCAGGTGGCGCTGCAGCTGCGCGGCGGCCAGATTCTGCAGTTGGCCACGGCTGCACTGTCGGCTGACCTGTCCGCAGGGAGCGGGCAGGATCGGCTGCACTCGCAGTTCGCCGGCATCGGTCTGGCCCAGCAGTGGGGAGCGCTGCAGCTGCGCCACCAGCTTGGCCATGAGCAACACCAGTTGCAGGGTCAGCGCCAGCTCGACTGGGGCCAGACCCGCGAGACCGCGCACAGCCAGCGCCGCATCGGCAGGACGATGCTGGCCACCACGCTCGACATGACGTCTGCACTGGGCAAGGTGCAGTGGCAACCGCGCATCAAGGCCAGCGCCTTCGACCAGCGTGAAGGCGCCTTCCACGAACAGCACGCCAACGGCTTCGGCTTGGCGGTGGCCGCTGGCCGCCTGCAGGGCGTGCAGCTGGAAGTGGGCAGCGCGTTCCAGCGCTCGCTCGGCGCGCAGTGGCACCTTCAGGCCGACGTGGCAGCCAGCCGACCGATGGCACTGCGCGAGCAGGCGCGCTCTGCGCACCTGCTGGGCGCATCGGGCAATACCTTCACCCTGCCCGGCGTACGCCGCAGCGGCGTCGACCACAGGCTGCAGCTGGGCCTGAACTACCAGGCATCGAACCTGGGCTTCGGCGCGCAGCTGTCCAGCCTGCGCCAGTGGGGTGAAAGCGATGTCCGCGCTGACCTTCAGTTCGGCTACCGCTTCCGCTGAGGTACTGGGCGACGGGCGCCTATGCGCCCGTCGCCGTCAGCTCAAGGCGCCTTGTCCTTGTCGGAAGACGTCGCGGCGGCAGCCGTGCTACCGCCCAGGCTGCGTGACAGGAAGGCAAGCAATCGGCTGTAGTAGTCGCGCTGGTTGGCCTCGGCGTACAGTCCATGCCCCTCGCGCGGGTAATACAGCGCTTCCACGGGCACGCCGGCCTGTTTCAATGCAGCTTCCATGCGTTCGGTGTGCTGCACCGGGGCGCGCAGATCTTCGCGACCAGCGGCCAGCAGCACGGGCACCTTGATGCTCGCCGCAAGATTCACCGGCGACACCGCCGCCAGCGTGGCCGGATCACCCAGCCACTCCTGCAGATAGGTCACGCCGGAGGCGCGATCCTGGATGTCGCCGCGTTTGAACATCAACGGCAGGTCGTACACCCCCACATAGCCTGCCGCGCAGCGGTACAGCCCCGGCTCGCGCACAGCGCCCATCATGGCCGAGTACGCACCGTAGCTGGCACCGTAGATGCAGATGCGTGCGCTGTCGGCGATGCCTTGGCTGATCGCCCAGCGGGTGGCGTCGGTCACATCGTCCTGCATCGCGCGGCCCCATTGCCGGGCAGCGGCCTGGGTATGTGCACGGCCGTAGTTGCCCGAGCCGCGGAAGTTGACCTGCAGCACCGCGTAGCCGGCGTCGGCCAGCAACTGGTTCTCGCGCTCGAAACCACCATCATCGAACACGCCGATCGGGCCACCATGCGGGACCACCACCATCGGCAGGTTGTTGCCTTCACTGCCCTTGGGCAGGGTCAGGAAGCCATGCAGCGGCAGGCCGTCCCGCGCAGCCAGGGTGATCGGGCGAACGCTGGCACCGCCATCGCGATCAAACCAGCGATGGCGGCTGGTGAGGAACGCGGCGTTGCGGGTGGCGGTGGTGTACAGGAAATAGTCGCCGGGATTGGTCGCAGAGCTCACCTTCACCAGCAGACGCGCGTTGTCGCGGGTGCCGGTGAGCAGGCTCACCACCTGCCCGGGAAACGCCTTTTCAAGCCTGCGCTGGGTGCTGGCGGTCGGCGACTGCTCATCGAAAAAGGCGGTGCGCGTGACAGCGCCGACGAACTGGATACCCACCGGCACGCGCGTGCCGGGCTGGTAGACCACGCGGGTGGGGTCGACGGTGTCGTCCTGCAGCAGCGTACGCCGTTCTCCGCTGACCGGATCCCAGCTGACCACCGTATCGGGGCCGCGGGCCTGCTCCACCACCAGGTAGGCCAGCCGGTTGTCGGCGGAGAAGCCGATCGGGCGTTCGATGCGATGGCTGTTGCCTTCGTCGTTGACCAAGGTCCAGCGATCGCGGTCCTGGCGATAGTAGAGCTTGTTGACGTTGTCGGCGGCGGCACCGTGGGCGAAGCGCAGTTCACCTTGATTGTCGGTGGTGAACGTTGCGCGCTGCACCGGCGAGCGCGAGACCAGGACGCGGCGCCCGGTGATGACATCCATCCGTTCCAACCGCGTATTGGTGTCGTTGGCAAATGGCCACAGCGAGATCAACACGTTGCGCTCGTCGGCAGCCAGCGGATCGGCCAGGAATGCAGCGACCTGCTCGGCCACCCGTCCGGTCACGAAGCCGGGCTCGTCCGGGCGCGCACGGTAACCGACCAGCAGATCACCGCGCTTGCCATTGGCATCGATGGCATACAGTTCGCCGGTCGGCCGTGGCTGGTCCAGTGGCCCCCATTTCTCGGCCAGGCCGATGAGCAGGCGGGTGTCACTCACCCAGTCGACCTCGGCTGCATGATTGTTGCGTGGCGGCCGGAAATTGCCGACCAGTTCCATCGTGTCGGTACGCAGCACCGCCACGGCAGTTGCGCCGTCCAGTGGCAAGGTCATGGCCAGGTATTCGCCGGTGGGCGAGAGCTGGATGTCATTGAACTCCGCGCGGCGTACGTAGCCGTCCAGCGAAACCTCCGCAGCCTCCGCCCCACCCACGCCGCAGATGGCCATCAATGCGGCCAGCACCGTTGCATGTTTCATGACGTTCTCCTTCAAGCCGGGCATCCCCCTGCCCGGTACCGGGTCCGCGGCGCGCGGCGCGCCTGCCTTACGGCGCCTTGTCGGCGCCTGCGCTCGCGCTGGTGCTGGCGGTGCCACCGCCCAGGCTGCGTGACAGGAAGGCCAGCAGCCTGCTGTAGTACTCGCGCTGGTGCTCAGGCCGGTGGAAACCGTGCCCTTCGGTGCGGTAGTACAGGCTCTCCACCGGTGAGCCGGCCGCCTTCAGCGCTGCCTCCATGCGCTCGGTGTGCTTGATCGGCGCACGCGTGTCTTCGCCGCCAGCGGCCAGGAACACCGGCACTTTCAGCTGCGCGGCCAGGTTCACCGGCGAACGGGTTCCCAGTGTCTTCGGATCGCCTACCCATTCGCGCTGCCAGGCGATGGCCGAATCGCTCAACTGTGCCTCACCACTGAACATCAGCGGCAGGTCGTACACACCGACGTAGCCGGCCGCGCACTGGTACAGCCCGGGTTCGCGAATCGGCCCCATCATCGCGGCATACGCACCGTAGCTGGCCCCATAGATGCAGATGCGGTTGCTGTCGGCGATGCCCTCTGCGATGGCCCAGCGGGTGGCGTCGGTCACATCGTCCTGCATGGCCGCGCCCCACTGCTTCGCACCCGCCTGGGTGAACGCGCGGCCATAGTTGGCCGAACCACGGAAGTTGACCTGCAACACGGCATACCCTGCCGCCGCCAGCATCTGCGGCTCGTTGCTGTAGCTGCCCTCATCGAATACGCCGAAGGGGCCACCGTGCGGCAGCACGACCAATGGCAGATTGCGCCCTTCGCTGCCCGGCGGCAGGGTCAGGAAGCCGTGCAGCGGCAGTCCATCGCGCGCCTTCAGCGAGAACGGACGCACGGTGGCGGCCAGTTTCGGGTCGATCCATTCGCTGCGGCTGAGCAGATGCTCGGCCGCCTTTGCGCGGGTGTCGAACAGGTAGAAATCCCCGGGATTGCTGCCGGACCACGTCTGCACTACCACCTTGCCGCCATCGCGGGTACTGGAGGTGATGAACACCGGGCCGCCGAACGCCGCTTCAAGGCTGCGGTACTGACGGGCATCGGCGCCCTTCTCATCGAAGAACCGCGTGCGCGGTGCATCGCCGGCAAACAGCGCGCCCACCGGCACGCGGGTGCCCGGGCGGAAGATGATCGCGTAGGGATCGACCACGCCATCGCGCAGCACCTCGCGCCGTTGGCCGGTCTGCGGATTCCAGCTGACGATGGCATCGGGCCCGGTGGGCTGCTCGACCTGCAGATAGGCCAGCGCGCCATCTTCGGAGAAGCCGATTGCGGTTTCTATCCGGTGGCTCAGCGACTCGTCATTGACCAGCGACCACTGCGCATTGGTCCCGGCGCGGTAGTAGAGCTTGTTGACGTTGTCCGACGCTGCGCCGTGGGCGAAGCGCACTTCACCCTGATGATCGGTAGTGAAATCGGCACGCTGCACGGGTGAACCGGAAACGCGCACGCGACGCCCACTGACCACGTCAAGCCGCTCGACCCGGGTGTAGGGGTCCTCGGCGAAGGGCCATACCGCGATCAGCACATTGCGGTCGTCGCCCGCCAGTTCGTCGGTGAGGAAGGCCGCGACGTCCTCCACCTTCTTCGGCTGGATGCGCGTGCCCAACCCGCGCCCCTGCACGCGGTAGCCGACCAGCAGTTCCCCGCCCTTGCCATCGACGTTGACCCCGTACAGTTCACCGGTGGGCTGCGGCGTATCGAGTACTCCGAGCTTCTCGGCCAGGCCGACCAGCAGGCGCTCGTTGCTCACCCATTCAAAGGTGTTGGCGTGGTTCTTGTCCTGCGGGCGGAACACGCCGGCAGGCTTGCGGTCGGACGTGCGCAGGATGACCAGCGCGGTGGAATCGTCCAGCGGTACCGTGCCGGCAACGTAGTCGCCGCCGGGCGAGAGCTTGACGTTCGAAAACGACTCCGGTTTCAGGTACTTCTCCAGGTCCACCCCGCCGGTACCCGCCGACGTCCCGCCCACCACCGCGCACAACAGCGCGGCAAGTACAGTCCTTCGCATCCTTCCCCCTCCCTGCCCGGACACCCTGTCCAGATTCGCCGATTCTAGGCAGGCCCGCGATGGCTCCGCCAGTGGCGAGGCCGCCATCGCCGGACTCAGGGCGCCTTCTCCGCATTGCCAGCGGCCGTCACCTGCGCCGTTGCTCCGCCCAGGCTGCGCGACAGGAACGCCAGCAGGTGGCCGTAGTAGTCGCGCTGGTTGGCCAGGTTGTACAGCCCATGCCCTTCGTTCTTGTAGTACAGGGCCTGCACAGGCGTTCCGGCCTGCTTCAATGCCGCCTCCATCCGCTCGGTATGCACCACCGGTGCGCGCTGGTCTTCGCGGCCGGCGGCCAGCAGCACCGGCACGCCAACCTGCGCGGCCAGGTTGACCGGCGAGCGTTCGACAAGATCCTTGGGCCGTCCCAGCCACTCGCGCAGGTAGATCAACCCGGATTCGTCACTCTGGATATCCCCGCGCGCATACATCAAGGGCAGGTCGTAGATGCCAACGTAACCTGCCGCACAACGGTAAAGACCCGGCTCTCGCACCGTCCCCATCAGCGCCGCATAGGCGCCGTAGCTGGCCCCATAGATGCAGATGCGTTCACGGTCGGCAATTCCCTGCTCGATGGCCCAGCGCGTGGCATCGGTCACATCATCCTGCATCGCCGCGCCCCACTGTTTGCGCGCAGCCTGCGCATGTGCGCGCCCGTAACCGGCCGAGCCACGGAAATTCACCTGCAGCACGGCATAGCCGGCGGCCGCCAGCATCTGCGTCTCGGTGGAGTACGTGCCATCGTCCAGGACCCCGATCGGACCGCCATGCGGCACCACCACCATCGGTAGCGCGCGCATCGGCCCCCCCGGTGGCACGGTAAGGAACCCATGCAGGGGGCGGCCGTCGCGGGCCTGCAAGGTGATGGCGCGTACGTCGGCACTCTGCGCCGGGTCGATCCAGTCGCTGCGGCTGATCAGGTGCCGGGCGCGCTTGCCCAGCGTGTCATACAGGTAGAAATCACCCGGATTGCGGCCCGACCAGGATTCCACCAGGACAGTGCTGCCGTTGCGGGTGCTGGAGGTGATGTATACCGGAGCACCCAGCGCGGTTTCCAGGCTGCGATAAAGCCGGGCATCCTCCGAGGTCTCATCGAAGAAGCGCGTGCGTGGGGTAGTGCCCATGAACAGCGCGCCCACCGGCACCTGCGTACCGGGGCGGTGGATGATGCGTGCAGGGTCGGCGATCTCATCACGCAGAACCGTTCGCCGCTCGTTGCTCTGCGGGTCCCAGCTGACGATCACGTCGGGGCCTTCGGCCTGCTCCACCTGCAGATAGGCCAGGCGGCCGTCGGCCGAGAAGCCGATGGCCGCTTCGTTGCGCGGGTTCAAGGCCTCATCGTGCAGCAGTATCCATTCGCTGCTGGCACCGGCGCGGTAATACAGCTTCTTTTTCTGGTCAGGTCCGACGCCGTAAGCGAAGCGCACTTCGCCCCGGGCGTCGGTAGTGAAGGCGGCCTGCGCGATCGGCGCGCGCGCGACCGCGTTGCGGCGACCGGTGCTCACGTCCATGCGTTCGATCTGGGTGGCCGCGTTGTCGGTGAACGGAGTGACCGCCACCAGCACGTTGCGATCGTCGTCCTTCAACTCATCGGTGAGGAAAGCCGCCACCATTCCCGCAGGCTTGACCTTGATGTTGGTGCCCAGTCCGGTTTCAGCGGTGCGGTAGCCGACCAGCAGTTCTCCCCCCTTGCCGTTGGCGTTGATGCCGAACAGCTCGCCGGTGGGCGCCGGTCGATCCAGCACACCCAGCTTCTGCGCCATGCCCACCAGCAGGCGTTCATTGCTTACCCAGTCGAAGGTATGGGCGTGGTTGTTGCGGGGTGGGCGGAAGGTGCCGACCATCTTCATGTCGGCGATCCGGTAGATCGCCAGCGCCGTACCCGCCTCGATCGGAACCGTGGCAGCCACGTACTCGCCGCCCGGCGAAATCTTGATGTCGGCGAATGCTTCCTGCCGCAGGTAGCGGTCCAGGTCCACCCCGCCGGTACCCGCCGACGTCCCGCCCACCACCGCGCACAGCAGCGCGGCAAGCACAATCCTGCGCATCCTTCCCCCTGAGAACGGACTCCCTGCCCGCGGTCTCGATTCTAGGCAGGCAAGCAGCCGCGCCGCCAGTGGGCAGAAAAAACGACGGCACCGTTGCCGGTGCCGTCGTTGCCACTACCTTGGAGAGAGAGTAAGGACGTGGGTTCGGGGGGCGTGCGCCGGGTCAATGGACCCCGCGCACCGCCAGAGTGAGG
>Ga0307412_10001293_pt1 | contig 14034 bp, 12 predicted proteins | sample DK1Cmetagenome_3_FD_203823 | JGI IMG/M metagenome (GOLD analysis project Ga0307412, IMG submission 203823) | Maize rhizosphere microbial communities from greenhouse at UC Davis, California, United States - DK15-C-1 | ecosystem: Host-associated > Plants > Roots > Rhizosphere > Soil | place: USA...
CTACACTACGCTGAAGCTCTGGCAAATAAAGAACGGTACGAAGAATCCGAAAGCTGGTACCGTAAGTATTTGAAACTTGTGCCAGGAGATAAAAGAGCCACTTCTTTTGTAAAAGCAGGTGCGTTTTCTCTTCAGGATAATGCCGAATGGAAGGTTACAAAAACCAATCTGAGTTCAGCTGCAGCAGAATATTCGCCTATTTATTACAATGAAGGCTTAATGTTTTGTAGTAACAGGCTGTTGCCTAAGCCCCTGGAACCTGTATTTGGCTGGGATCAAACTCCATACACCAATTTGTATTATGTGAAGAGCCTGGAGGATATTTCAGAGGGCGGAAGTGCAGTGCCAGAGGTTGCAAAAAAGAAATCATCATACATTTTTAATGACGACGATACTTCTCCAACAAGTAATGATAGCAGGACTTTAGGCGAGTTTAACCACACATGGTTAAAAAGTGAAGCAGCTTCTGATAAATTGAATCAGTCTTTGAAACCTGTTAAGGGTAAGGTTAACAGCCGATATAATGATGGGCCGGGTGTCTTGCTGCAGGATGGCTCATTCATTTTCACCAGAAATAATTTTAATAAGGGTAAAGTAGGCAAAAGCACTAACGGGACGGTAAAACTCAAACTATATACCGCCAGCGGAAAAGGTTGGACTAAAATAAAGGAGTTTCCATATAACAGCGACGAATATTCTGTAGGGCATCCCGCAATCAGTAGGGATGGAAATATCATGATATTTGCTTCGGATATGCCCGGCGGTTATGGAGGTGCGGATTTATATTATTCTGTACGCAACGGAGCAAACAGGCCCTGGGGAAAGCCAATTAACCTCGGCTCGAAAGTTAATACTGAAGGGAATGAGCTTTTTCCATTCTGGGGCGAAGATGGTACCTTACTCTTTTCCTCTACAGGCTACGCTGGTTTTGGAGGCTTGGATATATTCGAAGTTAGTTTGAAGGAAGTTAAGCCAATTAATTCACCTAAAAATCTTGGAGCCCCTATAAATTCATTTGCTGATGATTTCGGGATAATAAGAAGTACAGACGGGAAATCAGGTTATTTCAGCTCTAACAGGGCAGGTAGTGACGATATTTACAGTTACACGCGACAGAAGTTCCACGTAAAACTACAAGGCCTTATTGCTGATACCAAAACTAAAATTTCTCCCAAAGGAAGCCAGATCTATTTACGCCATGCCAATGGTATTGATACCTTATCTGTAAACCGCAAGGGCGAATTCTCCAAAGAACTAAGTAAGGAAACCGATTATGAAGTAATCGGCTATAGCCCCGAATATGTAAGTAAAAGGGCTTTTATTTCAACTGTAGGTATTGAGGATGACTCGACTATCGTTGTCAATATAAACCTTGACAAAGCCGAAAGATCCCAGATATGGGTTAACAACAATTGTGATTCTTTGAAAAAGGTTTATTCAATTGCTAATATTTATTATGATTTAGACCGGGCATTTGTAAGAGACGAGGACAAATCGAACTTAAATAAGTTGGTTGATTTAATGAAGACTCATCCTGAAATATCAGTAATTACCGCAAGCCATTGCGATAGCCGGGCATCTTCAGAATATAATAAGGCTCTGTCTCTAAAAAGAGGGGAAGCAGCCAGAACCTATCTTGTATCAAAAGGAATAGCTCCTGGCCGGGTTCGGGTTGAATATTATGGAAAAAGTAGGTTGGTAAACCGCTGTTACGACGATGTACCATGCGCTGAAGAAGACCAACAATTAAACCGCAGAACTGAATTTGATGTGATCCTAAATGGCGTTAACCTCACACAGTTGGAATGCAAATAATGTCAAAAGCGGTAATAACTAATTAATACGTTTTGCTAATTCTTTGGTTCGGTTAACTGCATAGCCATAAATTATGGTTTGCTTGCTTTCTGCCTTATAGCCAGCCAGAAAAAGCTTGTAATATTTCAAGGCTTTTTTTGAGTTTTTAAGATAACCATCATAAAGCCTGGCAATACTGTAGTTGTATTCATTTTTCATTTCGAAAAATGCCGCTTTTTGAAATGCCTCAATACTTGAATTGTAATTCTTTAGCGTTTCATGGTTAAGCGCTAACTCTTCCAGATAAAAAACAACGTTCGGCGAAATGCAGTCCTCAATACTTTTGTCAAGAAATTCTACACACTTTTCTATGTTATTGAGCTTTTTGTAAGCCATTGCCGTATAGTAAAAGGTTGTCTGGTTTCCTAATCCTCCCTGATGTAAAAGGCTATAAACTTTAATACAGTCTTGATAATATTTAAGGAAATAACAAGATTGTCCCAGAATGTTTAATGTCTGTGCGGAACTCTCCCCCATATCAACTGCTTTTTTACTCATCGTAAAAGCCACGGGATGGTTCTTTAGCTGGTGCGCAATTTCCATTTTACCTAAAATCAAAGTGAGGTTTAAAGTATCTGCTTTCAGGGCTAAGTCAATAATTGAATCAGCTTTTTTTAATTCTTTACTTTGTTTATAAACATTACTTAAATCGTAGGCAACATCTGCATCAGTCGCCGAAAGTGAATTTGCCCTTTCAAGGTAGGCCTTATGTAGATCCTTATCGTTGTTGCGTTCGGCGAGGTGAGCCAGTTGTTTGTATACGGAGAAATTAGTGCTATCGAGTGTCAAGATTTTTTGATAGTAGAATTTCGATTGCAGTAAATTTCCACGCTTGTCATTAATTGCCGCAAGACTGAATAGGGTTGATTTACTAGTGGAATCCTTAGCTAAAAGTATTTTATAGCTTTTTTCTGCCTCAACTAAGTTCCCCGACATTAAATAGCAATAAGCGATTCTGGAAATGATCTTAGGTTCATTAGCTCCTTCGGGATAGAAACTGCCTAAATAAGAAGCCGCTTCCTTGTAGTGTTGGCTTTGCATTAACTCTATGAGATATTCATTGTCGTATTTCGCCTGAGAAAATGCCTGTAAATAGATTAACGATAAGAAAATAAGGTTTAGTAATTTTTTCATAATATAAGTTAAAATCAAACATAGCAATTTTTGCTAGCCTTATTTTGCCTTAGCTAAGAAAAATAGAAGAGCAGGAATGGTAGAATAGATAAAGTGCCAGCGATATGCCAGCACTTAGAATGGAATTTAAATACTTTTGCCTTTCATGGCTTGCGAGATCGCCTGATCCATTAAGCGTTCTGCAAACGGACGGGTGAATTCATTCAACTCGTCAATTTTTTTATGAATTAGATCTTTATCTCCAGAGTTTAACACTGTTTTTAATGCCTGTATATAACCGTTGGTATCGTCAATTTCCTGAGCAGTCACGTAGTCCTTGTTTTTCTCAAGAAATCTTTCTGCGGTATAAACCATTTGCTCACCTTCGGTGCGGGCTTCAATTACCATACGTTGGGCAACATCGTCTTTTGCATGAGTAATAGAGTCAAAAAGCATTTTCTCAACCTGGTCATCTGTTAATCCATAGGCTGGTTTAACCTCAACTTGTTGTTTTACCCCCGAACGTAATTCAATTGCATGGACTGTTAAAATGCCATCGGCATTCAGTAAAAAGTTTATGTCTACCTTAGGTAAGCCAGCAGGCATAGCTGGTATTCCTTTCAAGTCAAATTCAGCTAATTTTCTGTTCTCTTTTACAAGATCGCGTTCTCCCTGGTAAACAGAAATTTTCATGTTTACCTGGCCATCAACTGAAGTTGTATATTGCCTGCCCGCCTTGGTGGGCACTTTTGAGTTTCTTGGAATGATAACGTCCATCAGTCCGCCCATTGTCTCAATGCCCAAAGAGAGTGGAGTTACATCGAGAAGCAGTATATCTTTCCGGTTACCTGCAAGGATATCAGCCTGGATTCCAGCGCCTAAAGCCACAACTTCATCCGGGTTGATTTTGTCATGGACTTGCTTTTCAAAGAAGTCTGACACCTTTTGTTTAATCAGTGGTGTCCTTGTGGAGCCACCAACCATTACAACTTCATTTATATCAGATACGTTTAATCCAGCATCTTTTAAAGCGTTTTTACAAGCTGCTATTGTCTCGTTTACTTTAGGTAGGATGAGTTCTTCAAAAGTGTTTTTGGTAATTGCACATGGAATATCGCCAACAGTGCTGTTGTAGATATTTTGGGAACTTAAAGCTTTTTTGGCTTCTTCAGCTTTTAGTCGTAAAGCCTGCAATGGAAGATCGTTGGAGTTTTCGAGGTTGTTTTGTTTAATCCAGTATTCCAAAATTGCGCGGTCGAAATCATCACCGCCCAAAAAGGTGTTGCCGTTGGTGGATAAAACTTCAAAAATGCCGTTCTGTATTCTTAAAATAGATACGTCGAAAGTACCGCCTCCCAAATCATAAACTGCTATTATTTTTTCTTCTTCGGGATTTAATCCAATTCCATACGCAAGGCTGGCCGCGGTTGGTTCGTTTACAATACGTAGCACATCAAGTCCTGCCAGTTTTCCGGCATCGCGGGTTGCCTGCCTTTGGCTGTCGTTAAAATACGCAGGGACGGTTATTACAGCTCTTGTAACAGGGGTTTTAAGTGCATGCTCCGCCCTTTCTTTTAATTCTTTTAATATTAAAGACGATAATTCGATGGGTGTATAAAATTTGTCCCCTACTTTAATTTTAACCAGGCTTTCTGTGTTGTCGTCGATAACCTTATATGAGAAGAAATCTTTATAGTTTTCGATATCCTGATAAGAACGGCCCAGTAGTCTTTTTACCGAAAATATGGTGTTTTGGGGATCTGAGATCAGATAGTTTTTAGCATCATTTCCAACAACAACGCTTCCGTCACTATTAAAATGCACTATTGAAGGAACCAGTACCCCCTTGCCTGTATCATTAATAACTTGAGGATTGCCCTCCGGGTTAATAAAAGCTACCAGGCTGTTAGTAGTACCCAAGTCGATACCTACAATAATATCTTCTTTTTGAATAGAGCCAGTTGCAATATTTATAGAAATTTTAGCCATATTATATTCTTAGCAAAGGGCAAAGGTACTCAGTTTAGCACTATTCTGAAACTTCAATCGGGATATAACTCCGGTATGACAATTGTGGTATATCAAATAAAATAAATCTATGGAAAATCAGGGAGTTAATAAAAAAATGCGGGTACATGCGCAAAATGTTGGTGGAACAAGCGAAACTGAAGCTATAAAAGGGGATAAAGAACAAAAGGAACCTTTTCAAAAAATGGATCAACCCAAGGTTTCGATGAGTAGTAAACAAAGTAGCCGCAAAGTTCCTGGGGTACATGCTGAAAATGTGGGAGGCACCGCCGCAGAAGGATAAATCTAAATTTTTATAAAAAACGGGATCGGGTAACTGAATAATTCACTCAAGAGGCATTGCGAAAACAGTAATAAAAGGTTTTTGTTTTGAGATATTCTTAATTATGGGCTTTTAAATTAAGTTTATATTAATGATTTGGTAATATAAGTCTTTTTGTTTGTTGAATTTGTAAAAATTGGATTTTTTTGTTGGGATATTTGTAAAATAAGCTTGATGCTTTTACCTTTGTATCAACGATCCGTTAAAAGATTGTTACACACTGTAGGGTGGTGAAACTGGCAGACACACCTCCTTGTCTCGGTGGCGGAGATCATGGAAAATCCAGCAATGGGCTAACCACTCCTTGAAGGTTCGACTCCTTCCCCTACAGCTCCTTTCATATAATTTAGGTTTATAATTGGTTAGTTTGAGCAGGTGCCCATCACCTGCTTATTTTTTGCTCTGAAGTGTGTGTTTGTTAACTAAAACTTACATTTGAAGTGATTTTAAAGCTGTAAGCGAGGTTGAAGAATTATAAAACCTAAAAACTCAAACACTAAAAACTCAAACAGTAGGTACTTTAATATGGTGAAATTCCATTAAGTATCAAAGCACAGACAGTAAGCGTAGTCTTTAAATGAAAAAAGCCAAGATTCTAACCTTGGCTCGTAATGAATTTACTTATTCTTTAAAAAGTAATTGGAGTTCCCGATGGTCCCCAAGTTGGATTAACAGTTACCGTAAAGCTAGAAGAAGGATTTGTGCTAGTCGATCCGAACAAAGTCCCGGTTAATAAGGTCTTCTGGTTAGCATAGCATCTAACATTATTAACAGTCTTTTCAGAAATCAGACCATTGGCTGCATCGTAAGCCCTAATAACAACAGAGGAACTTGAATTAACATTCCCAATGTATGCAAAATACTTAGAATTTGTTTTTCCCTTATCAGCAGCAGTTAATGGAAAGTCAATCGTTCTGGATTCAGTATAAAAGTTATTTTTATTTGTCAAATAAAGACCTGCTGCTTCTGTTTGATATATGATAGATATCTTGTTTACATTGGTTGGAATCGCATCCTGAAGGGTGATCTCCAGTCCTCCAACAACCCTATCTAACCTTATCGCCTGACTAATGTTAGAAGTAGCGACTGTAAAATCAATTCTTTTGTAATAAGTATCATCCCATGGACTTGATTGAAAATAAGCACTTGGCAGATTGGTGCCTGTACCACTTGCAAACAGGTAGCTTTTGGACGCAGCCAGGAATGCGCTATAAGTTCCAGCAGGTAACCTGTCTGAAACACTTCCAAATGTAGCACCAGATGAAGTTTGGTCTATCGAATTTACCAAAACACCAGCTGCATTGTAGATTCTGTAAGATAAATACTTAGCATAATTAGCTAGTGTGTCCCCTACAGCAGAGGTTTTAGAACTGGACTTTCCCAGATTTACAACATCTTGATTAAAGTCACTAACACTGAAAGTCACATCATACTTCTTTTCTTCTGGTTGAATTTCTGTCTTGTTTGTTTTTTTACATGCAAAGAGAACTAATGCAAGTGATAAGATAGGTAATATTTTGTTTCATTGTAATTAATAGTTAATCTGCTGTAAATATAATGAAAGATCTTTCTATCCAATGTGAACCTTTTTCACTTTCTGCAGATAACGTATAGTAATTATCCAATTAGATCAAGACAAAAACAGGGTGCAAGAGATCCTATAGATACAATTGGCAAAATGCGTTTGGTTCTTTAAAGAGAAAATGCAGAAATCGCTTTTATTAAGGATTTCCTTGAACAAGTTGTTAATGAATTAATTGCCTACATAGTTGAATGCCATATAGCTAGAAGTCCTGGACGCTCCTTTACTCTGGATGTTGGGAATGGTACTCTGAAAAAAGCCTTTCAAATTTTAATAAATCCCCTCAGGAATTAATTGCTTCTTTGCAGAAATTACACGCATAAAAAAAGAGCCAGTCTTTTGGACATGGCTCTACATCTACCTATGAAAAACATGTCCTCTTGGAAAGGACACTATTAATACGTAGATAAAGAATCGAATGTTACACGTTAAATAATTTAAAATGCAAGAAAAAATAATTCTTAAGATATCGGCGATTGGAATTAAAGGGCTATTAACGGAAGCCGCAGAAAAAGAGTCGATTATCCTAAACGAGTTATTGTCCAATAAAAAGAAGATCGAGGATATGCTTCAAAGCTATTACTTTAAATCCCGAGGAAGGATATTTGGTGTAAAGATTGAAAAGCCGGCCCTGAAAGATGGCTTCAATGGTGTTTTTAAGGTAAGTTATAGTATCGGACACTTTAACGCATGTGCCGATGTCGATAGCCACGAGGAAGAAAAAATGTTGATCACGTTCAGTATCGATACTGAAAAAGGAGAAGCCCTATTGATAGGCGAATATTTTCCAGAACGGGAGCCAGATGAAATTTAAGCTATAGTATTGACTATAGCTCCATAATATCTTCATTCCAGAGCTCTGGTTTTTCCTTGATAAAAGTAGCCATCATGTCAACACATTCCGGTAAGTTGAGGTCTACAACCTCTACTCCATGTGATTCCATAAATTCCCTGGCTCCGTTAAAGGTTTGCGATTCGCCGACGATAACTTTGGGGATTTTAAATTGAACGATAGTGCCTGCACACATAAAACAAGGCATCAGTGTCGAGTAAATTACCGTATCGCGATAGCTGCCAATCCGTCCAGCATTGTTAAGGCAATCCATTTCGCCATGTAAAATAGGATTGTTTTGTTGCACACGTTTGTTATGTCCTTGCGCAATTATCTTCCCATTTTTTACCAACACAGATCCGATAGGGATGCCGCCTTCAGACTCACCCTTTTTAGCCTCGTCAATAGCTAACCTCATAAATTCATCCATAAAAAGCTATTTAATTTTTAATGTTTTAATGTAGCAAATAAGTTTAAACCTAAATACTAAAGTAGTGGTTATTCAATAAAATCATAGATATGAAACCACATCTAGATGCTGAGATTATAAAACTAGCAGAAAGTAAGGAAAAAGAACCAGGTTTAATAAGAGATAATAAAATTGATGTTGCGGTTGACCTCGAAGACAGCCATGGAACGGTACATACTTACGTTGTTACCTTCCAATGTAGTAGCCCGGATAAAAACGATTGGAAGTTTTTGGAAATTAATGAGTTAAGTTCTTTGTAAAGGGACTGCACAATTTAGCCGGCAAAGCATGTTTAAACGAATGAATTCGTATCTTTAATACTATATAGATTTAAAATATAAGGATTTAAGAAGCGTTAAAGCCTTTATAAACCTATCGATTTTTAATTCACTTAGTTTAGGCAATAATTAGAGTATATGAAATGGGCTTTTGTAATTCAGCAAAAGTTGAAAGCTGCTTTGCTGTTGTTAGGAATAATGTTTCTGGTAGTGTTATTTAACATTATAGAGAGGCATAATATAGAAGAGATGAATCGCTCGGTAAATTCAATTTACAAAGATCGATTGCTGCCGGCTGCAGATATTTTTCATCTAACGGATAATCTTTATAGTAAAAGGGTATTGATGGAACAGTACCTTATTTCTGAAAATGTCGATGTGCATGAACTTCAAAAAAGCCTCAATATGCACGATAGAAATATCGACGAATTAATTCGGCAGTTTGAAAAAACCTATCTGGTTGATAAGGAGTTGGTCTTTTTTAATCAGTTGAAAGCTGACGTAGGTGCATACAAAAGGCTTGAACAGGAAATAATAAGCCTGTGTGCGCAAAACTTACGAGCCGAAGCCAGTCTGTTATACCATCAAAGAGGTCAGCTTGCTTCGTCTGAAGTTATTAAACGCCTGTCTGAGCTTACTGAAATACAAACTCAAGTAGGAGGCGAGCTACTCAATAATTCAAAGGGCATACTTGCTAATTCTGACCTTTTATCCAGCTTGCAATTAATACTGGCAATGGGTATTGGTGTTATGGTTGTTGTTCTCGTTGCCGCCTCTAAAATTGCGAGACAGGTTCCCGGAAGTTTCAACTTAAACTAATTGTGCCCAAAAATTCTTATTCTTTTTTGCCGATTTCAACACTTTTTACTTCTTCAGAACGGTCTTTCTTAAAATCAAAAGATTTAAAATCGTTTGTTTGAGGGAATTGTACAGTAAAAGAATCGAGAAAGTCAATTTCAACCATCATGTCTTTTTCCGTAGTAAAGTCAATTACGTGTCCGCCTGCGTTTCTTTCGGCAGATATGAAATGGAAATGATATCCGGTTATGTTGGCGCCTTCCATATACGCTGGTAAATTATATCCCACAAAGTCGCCATCTAATGCCTTGTACTCAAAAAAGTGTTGTTTATTTAAAAGCTGTGCAAGCGGGGTATACGGTTTCTGATTTACAGGCGGGAATGCCCGGGTTTTAATATGCTTAAATTTCCCTTTCAGGTGAATGGCGTATATGCCAATGCTGTTTGCGGTAATGCTGTCTAACAAAGCCATTAATGAAGCTTTATTATATTCTGTCGAGAGCTTAATGGCTTTGTCGGCATGAAAATAGTTAACTGCCGCAAAAGGTGTAAGTGATTTAGGATCAACCTCAAAGGTTTTGCCTGTGTGCTGAGTCTGATAAATCTTGCCTTCCAGTATTACCAACTCGCCATCTAACTTGTCTGGAGCGCCCAACCCGAAATTTCCGTGTTGCTTTAGTTGCCAATACGGGTAGAATCCATCGTATAAACCACCGATAAAAGCATTAGCGTGACCGGCAGTAAATAGCTGGTTAAAGTTTTTTTGCTGGGCTTTGACTTGGGCGGAAATTAAGGCAAGCGATACAAGCGATAGGATAGCTATATTAAAGCGTTTCATTTTGTGAGTGTAGGTATAAGTTGATAGTAGATATTTCCATCAGGCGCTCAGGATGGGCAATTTCAGTAAATCCAAATTGTTTGTACAAGCCATGGGCATCCACGGTGGCAAGCATCCATCGTCTTAGCCCTTGCAGGCCCGGGTGGCTTTTGATGAATTCCATCAGCTTTTTGGAAACGCCTTTACTACGATATCGAGAAATTATAAAAACGTCAGCAAGGTAAGCAAATGTTGCGCAGTCTGTAATAACTCGGGCAAAGCCGATTTGTACATCATCCAAATAAACTCCAAAACATAAAGAATTGTCAATTGAACGCTTTACTGTTTCTATGGGGATGTTTTTTGCCCAGTAAGATTCTTCACTTAAAAATTTGTGTACAAACTGAAGGTCGAGTTTGGCTTTATCAGTTGAAATAATTAGTTCAGGCATTATCTTAATTTATGTGGAGGCGAAATTGAATCAAAGCCGGAGCTAAAAAAATGATCCTTAGCCCCGATTTAAAAATCTTAGTTCCTCATGTTGATATACTGTAAAGGCTGCCCAAAATCTTCGCCACGGCAAACTGCAATTACAGACTGTAAATCATCAATCTTTTTAGCCTGAACTCTAACTTGGTCGTCCATGATTGAGGCTTGAACTTTTAAGCCGCTATCTTTAATCTTCTTTACGATTTTTTTAGCAACTTCCTTATCAATGCCCTCTCTTACCTTGACTTCTTTACGTAACATATTGCCAGAGGCGTACTCTTCTTTGCCCATGTCTAATGCCTTAGGATCAATGTGTTGCTTTACCATGCGACTAATAATTGAGTCGATAATGGCTTTAAGGCGCATGTCGTTTTCAGTTACTATGGTTATTTCGCTGGTCTTCTTATCCAGTTCTATTGTACTTTTAGAGTCATTGAAGTCATATCGGTTCAGTATTTCTTTTTTTGCGTTATTTATGGCGTTATCAAGGGTTTGAGCGTCAATCTTGCTTACAATATCAAAAGATGGCATATAGATTTATTTGAGGTTTTAAAAATATGTCGATACATTTAATATTAAAACAAATTTGTTAACAATTGTATTTTATTATCAAAAAGCATGGCCAAAAGTAAACCAGAATTAAAAAAGCCTGCAAAAAAAGGCCTGAAAAAAGCAGCCCGGAAACAGCTGCAAAGTGGTATTGCTGAAAAATTTTTAGATGCAGTTACCAATTTAGGCCATGATGCAGAGCGTATTGCAAAGGATATAAAAAAGATAAGCAAGCAGCTTGCAGAAAAGCTCTCGGAAAAGATTAAAGAAGCTAAACAGCCTGAAAAGAAAGCCGGTAAAAAGCGAGGCAAGACGCTTCTGAAAGAAATAGATGAAACGCCTAAAAAGGCAATTAAGATCAGCAAGGCTGCAAAGGTTGTTGCAAAAGTTGCAAATAAGGGAAAACGCCAGGCAACCGACAGAGATGTGATATTTCCAAAGGCTGGAGATCAGCTTAAAACAGTTAGGAAACCTGCCGCCAGGAGGGGTTTTAAAGCTACTATTACGGAAGATATTGTTGCGGCATCCCCTGCAAAACCGGTAAGCACACGTGAAAGAAGGGCGGTTTCTGAAAGTTCGGAAAATGCCGAAGTAGGCAAGCAAACTAATGGCAGGCGAGGAAGAAAGGCCACACCGGATACACAGGCAAAGGTTGCAGAGTCCAAACCTGCTGTTACAGGCAGAAGAGGGAAGAAATTAGCCTCAGAGGCTCAGCCAAAGGCGGCACAAACCAAATCAACCAGCGGCAGGAGAGGCAGAAAACCCAAAGTTGAAAACGGGGCAAAAGATGTAAATCAGGAAGACACAGCAAGAATTAATACTGAGGGAGCAAGTACCGATACTGCAAACAACGAAACAACAGAATAGGTAATATTAAGAGCGCATTGTAATTAATATTAAGTTAACATTATTTTATAGAGTTTTGCGGTCCCGGCTAAATCGTTGGGACTGTTTTATTTTTCTCCATGCCCAAGCAAAAAACGCTTTTTACAAATCGTGAAATCAGTTGGCTATTCTTTAATGAAAGAGTATTGCAAGAGGCTGCGGATAAAACTGTCCCTTTAATTGAACGCATCCGGTTCCTTGCAATTTTTTCATCAAACCTTGATGAATTCTACCGGGTAAGGGTCCCTACATTAAGCCGTCTGGCAAATGTGAACACCAAGGCAAAGGAATTGTTCGGTTACAATCCCAAGAAAATACTTAAAGAAATCAAAAATATTGTGGTTAAGCAGGAACGCCGATTTAACCATTTATATGAAGATGAGATCATAAAGGAACTGGCACAGGAGAAAATTTTTATTATTAATGATAAGCAATTGAATGTGGCCAGGGGTGAATTCTTGCGTAAATACTTTCGCGAAAAGCTTCTTTCTACATTGGTGCCTGTTTTATTAGAGGATGATAAGCCTTTCCCGGAGCTAAAAGACCGGGGAATCTTTTTTTTAGTGAAGTTTGCGAAGGGCGATGAAAAAGTAAAGTATAGCCTTATTGAAATACCAACCGAAAGCCTTAACAGGTTTGTTGTCTTGCCAGAAACAAACGACCTTAAATTTATTATCCTATTGGATGATATTATAAGGTACTGCCTGGATGATATTTATTTCATTTTTGATTATGATGAAATTGAGGCTTATTCCATTCAGGTAACTCGTGATGCTGAGCTGGAGCTGGACCGTAACGTGAGCGAAAAGTTTATCGAATCGCTTACAAAAAGCCTCCAGAAGCGTAAAAAAGGTAAGCCAATGCGGCTGTTGTATGATAATAACATGCCTTTGGATATGCTTACCTACTTGGTTGATAAACTTAACCTAAGTGCAGACGGCTTGATACCTGGTAACCGCTATCATAACTTTAAGGACTTTATCAGTTTTCCTAATGTAGGACGAAAGGAACTCGAGTATCCTAAAGAACCAGTGCTGGAGGTTAAGGGGCTTGATTCGAGCAAAAGTATTTTTAACCAGATCGCCAAAAGAGATTATCTTATCAACCTGCCATATCAGTCTTTTGATTATATCATACACTTTCTTCGTGAAGCTGCTATCGACCCGAAGGTTACCGAGATACATATTACTCTTTACAGGCTCGCACAAAACTCCCGGATTATTAATGCGCTGATTAATGCTGCCAAAAACGGCAAGCGTGTAAATTGCCTGGTAGAACTAAAAGCCAGATTTGATGAAGAAAACAATATCAAATGGACTAACCGCCTTGAGGAAGAGGGGGTAAATGTAAATTATGGCTTGCTCGACTATAAAGTACATTCCAAGATCTGTTTAGTAACCCGCAAGGAAAAAGGTAAGTTTGTGTTCTATGCTAACCTGGCGACTGGCAATTTTAATGAAAAAACAGCTGGGTTATATTGCGACCATAGCCTATTTACAACCAACGAAGAGATTACCACAGAGTTGAAAAAACTCTTCCGTGGGCTGGAAAAAAAGGTTTTTTACAAGGGCTATAATTGTTTAATTGTTTCCCCGCTAGAAACAAGAGAAAAAATATATGCTTTAATAGATGAAGAAATAAAGAATGCCAAAGCCGGGAAAACCGCTTATATGATTTTTAAAATGAACAGTTTAGCCGATGAGGGCATGATTGAAAAATTATACGAAGCGAGCCAGGCAGGCGTTAAAATTCGGATGATCATTCGCGGGATGTGTTGTTTGGTACCTGGAGTTCCAGGGTTAAGCGAGAATATTGAGGTAGTTAGCATTATTGATAAATACCTGGAGCATGCCAGGGTTTGGATTTTTGCCAATGGTGGCGATGAGAAAATCTACCTTTCTTCGGCAGATTTTATGACTCGGAATCTGGACCATAGAGTAGAAGTGGGTTTCCCGATTTTAGACGCCAATGTGCGCAAGGAAATTCGCGATATTATTAACATTCAGCTGAAGGATAAT
>Ga0307412_10001294_pt1 | contig 14028 bp, 19 predicted proteins | sample DK1Cmetagenome_3_FD_203823 | JGI IMG/M metagenome (GOLD analysis project Ga0307412, IMG submission 203823) | Maize rhizosphere microbial communities from greenhouse at UC Davis, California, United States - DK15-C-1 | ecosystem: Host-associated > Plants > Roots > Rhizosphere > Soil | place: USA...
GGGATTTCGATGTGCTCATCCGTCAACGGCCCCTTTGGGATATATGGATGTGGGTTTGGTTGATTGTCGGGGCAATCATCTCGGTGAGCGGCATTGTGATCGGGATGCGGCGCTTAGGGCGGCCAACGTCGGGCATTGGCCGCCGGCGTCATTAGGGCAATCTGGTCTCCAGTTGCGCCGCAGCCAAACACACCCTCACAACCCACGGATAACGCGTGAATAATTCGTACCCTCGGCCGATCTCCCGGACACTGGCGATTCTTGGAAATAAGTGGTGCGTGAGGCAGTTAGCAGCGGAGCGGTCTCGCACCAGGTTTCCCTGTTCTAATGGGAAAATACAGGGAATATGGCGCAACGGATGTGCAGGAGAGGTTCCTCTCTGAAGCATTTGCTCCGGTTTCCGGTCCTCACTACGCCAAATTCCCTGTGATAATTGCAGGGAATTCGATCGGGAATGCAGAGAATTTGTCTCGAGCAGGCCGCCAGTTTTATGGCCTACCGAAAGGGGGGCTGGTCCTCCAGCGATCGCAGACCCTTTTATAGATCACAGTGGTTCAGCATTTGATGGAGCGGATCACCGAAGAAACTTGCTTCATTTAGTTCCACGTCGAACCAAGTGCTCTGTGACTGTTTTAGGCGCCAGATGCAAAGAAAGGGTACGGAGCGCCGCTGCCGGATCGTGGCGTCGCCCGCACAGGAATATGTCGATTGCTGCATAACCATGCTCAGGCCAGGTGTGGATCGACATATGCGATTCCGCCAGCAGCGCGACGCCCGTTACCCCTTGTCCATCGCCGAAATGATGAAGATGTAGGCCGATGACAGTCGCGCCCGCACTGTTAGCAGCCGCTCGCAAAGCGGTTTCGATCAATGCGGCATCGTCAAGGACTGGACAGCCATAAAGGTCCGCCAGCAAATGCCGCCCGTCATAGGTGGAAGGCGGCGTCACAGCAGCGTCTCGAACGGATGATGGATATGTGACAGGGCATATTCCGCCCCCACCAGTCCATGATAATGCGCTTCCTCGAACAACGACAGGCCGCTCATATCGGAATGGGCGCGAACGAAGGGGGAGTGTGCGGGCTGCCGAGATGCGCCCGTCCACCGCAAGAAGCCCGGGGTCGGCCGGATCATCGCATGTCCCCATTTCCAAAGATCGATGCTGCGGATCGCGCCGTCCAAGTCCGGATTCATGGCAAGCAGATCGTCACGGATCATGCGCCGCCATGCATCATCCGAGCGCTTCAACAACAGACGCCGACCAGTGGCGGGCGGCATGTCCGAGAGCGGCAAGTACCAGGTCAGCACGGTCGGTCCCTGTCTCGACGCGTTCTGATGAGTAGCGACGACATAGCCGAGCGACACGCTACTCACCGAAACATTGTCCCAGGCAAGCGGACTTCCCTTACCACCGGGCGCACGATCCATCGTGACGTTGGCCACCAACCAGGGCGCATAGCTGAAGTTCGGATCACCCTTGTGACCCAGCAGGCGGCTAGCAATGAATTGCGGCATGCTGAGAATGGCCGCGTCGGCCCGGTACCGGATGCTTGCGCCGCAGCTGCTGTCAAAGACGTCGACGATTGCCTTATTTCCGTCCTTCGCAGCCCGGAAAGCGATTTGGCCCGTTTGAATCCGCGACCCGATTGCCTGCGCCATCAGCGTGGTGAGCCGGGCGTTGCCCTCCGGCCAAGTCAATTCATTGTCACCCGATCCGCGCGCTACAAAGCCGCGGCGGCTGGCGAAATAATGGATGCCCGCCCAAGCGGACACCTCAGCAGGCTCAGTGCCATAATCGTCCCGGCACGCATAACGCACATGCGCCCGGAGTATCGGCGAGGTCCAGCCCTGCTGGTCCAGCCAGGACGCGAAGCTGATATAATCCAGCGCCAACAGGTCCGGCTCGTGCGCGCTATAAGCGGTGGGAATGGCGAAGGCGGGACGCCCCTGCGCATCGCGGCGCGCGGAGAAGGCTTTCATCGCGTTATCGAAAGCGGCCAGGTCCGCCTTGTCCTTTGATGTGAGGCCCGTGCGCGGGATCAATCCCTCCTGCCACCTCCCCTGCCACAGCAATCGTTCCTGCAGGTCAGCGCACAGTTGCTGGGGATCGTAGATCGGTCGTCCGCCCTCCTCCCCCAGGATGACGCCGAACCCCCGCAGCATGTGGCGCAGACCGCGCGCTTCTTCATTGGGGATGGGCAGATAGTGCGCGCCCAGCGGATAGGCGGAGATGGCGTTGCGGCCGCTTCGGGCATTGCCGCCGATCTGGTCTTCCAACTCGATCAGGCGGAAATCGCCAAAGCCCGCCTCCATTAGTCGCCAGCCTGCCGCAAGCCCTGCAACGCCGCCGCCAACGATCAGAATCGGCACATGCTCCTCCCGTACAGGTTCGGGAAAACGGCCATCGCGCAGCCTGTGCCCGCGTTCGGCGTCGGCGCCTCCGCTGCTGCCGGGGAGCGCATCATCGCAGGCCGGCAGAGCGAGGGCAGTGACCGCTGCCATGCCGCCCTTCAGCAGCGCGCGGCGATCAGCCTTCATAGCGCGCCCATTCCTCGGCGAAGCTGCGCACCAGCGCTTGATTATCGAGCCGGTTCACCGGCACAGAGCGGCGGGCCATGTCAGGCGGGAAGATCATAGCCTGACGCGCGGCTTGAGCGGACAGGAAGCGGTTGCCGGGAAGCAGCCTCGTGGTCACGCCGGGATTGCTCTCGCCGGCCAGGATGAAACCCCATTCGCCGAAGCTCGGCACGTAGACATGATAGGGCCGCGTGCGGAAACCAGCGGCCTCCAGCGTTTGCGCAACAGTCCAGAAGGCGGCAGGAGCTACTAGGGGCGAAGTACTTTGGATAACGGCGACGCCGCCCCGTGCCAGCAAGGGATGGAGCATGCGGTAGAAGCTCTCCGTGTAGAGTTTACCTACCGAGAAATCCACCGGATCGGGGAAATCGACGATGATGACGTCGAAACGCGCCTTTGCCTGCCGCACCCAGCGAAACGCGTCGGCATTGACGACCCGCATGCGCGGATCGGTCAGCGCATGACCATTCAGGCTGGTAAGCAGTTCCGTCCGGCTGAACAGGCCCGTCATCGCGGGGTCGAGGTCCACTAGGGTGACATGCTTCACGTCGCGGTGGCGGAACACTTCGCGCGCCGCAAGGCCATCGCCACCGCCGAGGATCAGGACATTGGCCGGCCTGGCAACGCGCCCCATGACGGGGTGTACCAATGCTTCATGATAACGATATTCGTCGCGCGAGGAGAATTGCAGATTGCCGTTCAGATACAGGCGAATATCATCGTCTCGCCGAGTCAGCACCAGCCGTTGATAGGGGCTGGAGACGGCATAGATTACGCGCTCGCCATAGGCCGCGATTTCAGACCAGCGCTGGATATGCTCGGCGAGCAGAAAGCCCACAATCAGGCTGGCCGTCACGAGCAGGGCGAGCACACGCTCGCGCATCAGCCGCCGCCGGTCAGGTATCAGCAGCAGGAGCAGCAGCGCCACGCCAACATTGAGCAGCCCGAACATCAGCCCGGTGCGGATGAGGCCCAGATGCGGCACCAGGAGCAGGGGAAAGAGCAGGGAAGCCGCCAGCGCGCCCACATAGTCGAAGGTCAGGACGTTCGACACTGTCTCGCTGAAATCAAACCGCTCCCGCAGGATGCGCATCAGCAGCGGGATCTCAAGGCCGACGAGAAAGCCGATGGCGAAGACCAGCAGATAGAGGATCAGGCGGAACTGTTCGACCAGCGGAAACAACAGGAACAGCGCCGCCGCAGACCAGCCGCCGAGCAGCGCGACCAGTATCTCGACCCGGATGAACAGCCGCAGTTCATCCCGCTTCACATAACGCGAGCACCAGCTGCCCACTCCCATTGCAAAAAGATAAGTGCCGATAATCGTGGAAAATTGCGTCACGCTGTCGCCCAGCAAATAGCTGGCGATGGTACCGGCAAGCAGTTCGTAGATGAGCCCACAGGTCGCAACCGCGAAGACGCTGGCTAGCAGAAGTCCCACCAGCGTCGTGCGCCTGCGCTCCGCCATGGCCGGCGGCTGTTCAACCATGGATGGCGGCAGCGACGATGATGCCGAGCGCAATCGCGACCGCGCCTGCAAACTGGGCAACAGCGACATTCTGCTTGGTTCGGATCTCCTCCCACAGCTTCCCCGGCGTCAGCAGGTCAAGGATGACGAAGCCGACGACGAACACCAGCATGCCGATGCCGGCATAAAGGAGCGTATTGAGCAACACGGGAAGCGAGGTGATCATGAACATCTCCTATTTGTGGTTCGGGCCGTAGGCGCCATGCACCGCCGCCGACCGGGCCCCATCGGCGAAGGGGGAATAGCCTTGTGAGGATGCGGCCAGGAACAGTCCCAGCACGCCCAGGCACCAGAGCGCGTAGAGGAAAATGCTCCGGCTCATGACGACTGCATGCCCTTGATCCAGTCGCTCGCGTCCGCCGGTCCACCATCCTTCTGCTCCAGGCGGGCATTTTCGAACATAATATGCAGCGCCAGCATGAGCAGCGGCGGCAGCAGGACGAGCAAGAGCGCGAAGAAGAAATTGGAGGCGAAGCGCGCGCCACACATCACCTTGATGCTGACATCCACCGGCGGCAAACCTTCGACCTTATAGGTTCCGCTCGCCTGGTCCCAGTTCCAGTTGCCCGTGCTGCCCCAATGATGGGCCTGTGCATCGACGACCAGATCATAGGTTCCTGCGGGCAGGCTCGCCACCTTCAACGTCTGTCCCCGTGCCCCTTCCGACCAGGAGCCGTCAGAGTCCTGACCCGAATAATGTTCGTTGAGGGCATAGGCGTCATAGCTGTCCTGGGTCCGGCGGTTGACCAGGGAGACATCGACGTCGACCCAGCCCTGATCGACATTCGGTGTTCGGACCGCCAGGGTCACCGCCTGCCGGCGCGAAGAAATGACCACCGGGCCGAAGGTCTGCGATACGGCTGGCCCATCTGGTATCACCGGCAAACTGAAGCGCTGCGGCTCCCCCGTGCCCCCGAACAGCATGAGCATCACGAACAGCGCGAGCACGGTCGCTGCCGCGATCGGCCACCACCCCTTGATCCGCGCAGCAAATGGCGAAGGCTGATGCGCGAGCGGGGTCATACCGGGCAGCCAGGGTATCGGACGATCGACGCCGAAAGCTTCGACGATTTCAGCTGGGCGCAGCCATTCGCTCAGCGTCCAGCTTCGCTCCCGCTCATCGCGTTCCTCGCTCAACATGAAGCCGGGGCGCACATAATCGCTCGCCTGCACTTCCTCGCCGACCTTCACGCGCCAGTAAAATTCGCCGAACAGCCGGGTCACTCGGGCGGTGTTGTAATTGTAAAAGGGACTGAAGCGCCGTCCGTCGACCAAATAGTCCGGGCCATCATGGCGCGGCGTCGCCGTCAGCAGGGTACCAAGGCTCCATTGGCCGTTTTGCGCGATCAGCCAGCGATAACCGTGGTAGGGATTGAACAGCAGATATTCTTCCCAGCTTGCCCAGCCGTCGGTGCGCTCCAGCCAGCCGATCGCTTCCCACTCAACGCCGCGAACCGTGCCACGCGTGCCCAAGGGGATGGCGAGCGACGCCTGCGCTTCCTGATAGCGCGTGATGATCCGGGCGTCAGGATGCGCGACATCGATCAGTGATCCGCAGTATTCGCATGCCAGACTCACCGTATAACCGGCCGCGCGCAAAGCGATGGATCCGCCACAGGCCGGGCAGGCAACCATCCGGACGCTGCCGCTCTCGTCAGCCGGCATAGGCGGGCGCCCTCCAACCGGGCAGCGAACGCAGATGGCGAGGCTGCAAGGCATCGAGCGTCACATAATGGCCGACATAAAGTGATGGCCCGTGCCGGTCCTTCTGAAACGACGCACATCGGCCATCCCGATTGCGGAAGTCGACACTTCGCGCCTCCCATCCGGCTGGCGCAGTGAACGGCAGTTCGCCCTCGCAGGCGACGCAAAGCACGGTACGATCATCCGCCACCTCATAGGCGTGACCGGCAATGTTTCCGCTTTCGCCGGGAGAGACTTTCCCATCGTTCATCAAACGGCGCAGCACCTGGGCGATCGATCCTTTCAGCTCGACCTGGCGCAACGCCATGAACTGCCCCATGGCCTCGCCCAGCCAAGCATGAACGCCGTCCGCCAGCAGCATCAGCCACTCATTCCAGGCGCCATCCTCCCAGCTCCAGCGCACGCGGCCGATTATCTCGAAGGGCTGATCGAAACACTGCCCCTGCGTCCCGATCTGCACCGGACTGATGTCGAAGGGCAGCACTGCGGTCTCGCCCATGGCCTGCGCCGTCTGGGCATAGCGGACCACCAGCGTGCGGCAATAGTCACACACGCGCACTGGCAGCGCCGGGGAACGGAAGCTCACCTCCGCACCGCAGTTGGGGCATGCAACGGCCTGCATCAAACTAGCGGATTCGGCCCAGCAATTCCGCCTTCTTGGCGTCGAACTCCGCTTGGCTGAGCGCGCCCATCTCCAGCAGCTTGTGCAGCTTTTCGATGAGCGTGAAGGGGTCTTCGGCAGCTGCGACTGGAGCGCTGGCTAGAGCGCCGGTCATCGCCTGGCCAATGGCCATGCCCGCAGCAGCGCCGGCACCGATCGCCGCCGTGCCACCCGATTGCGCCGCCGCCGTCTCGATCGCTTCGGCGGCCTGGAACTTGGCATAGCGATCCAGATCACCCAGCACTCGCATGGAACTCGCCTTGTCGAGATGATTCTGCACCTCCTCAGGCAGCGACAGGCTTTCGACGAAGAAGCTCTCGAGCGATATGCCCCATTGCGCGAAGGCCGGCGCGACGGCGGCTTTGAGCGCGTCGGACAAGGCGCTCTGGCTCGCGGCCAGGTCTAGGAATGGCGTGCCGCCTCCCGCAACACCGGTAGCGAGCGCTGTCTGGATCGCTGCGCGCAGTTGCGGCTCGATGTCCGAGACCCGTACCTCGCTCAGCGTGCCCATGATACGCGAGCAGAAAGGTGCGACCTCCTTGATCCGAAACGAATAGCTGCCGAACGCCCGCACCCGCAGCGGCCCCAATTCCGGATCGCGCAACGTGACCGGCTGCGCCGTCCCCCATTTTAGGCCGATCTGCTCTTTTTCGGAGAAGAAATAGACGTCGGACTTGAAGGGCGACTTGAACCCCTTGTCCCAGTTCATGATCGCAGTCAGCAGCGGCAGGGTCGACGTGTCGAGCGTGTAAAGGCCCGGGCCGAACATGTCGGCGATGCGGCCTTCGTTGAAGAAGGCGGCGATCTGACCTTCGCGCACCGTCAGCTGCGCGCCGTTTTGGATCTCCCGGTCGGCCAGTGGCACGCGCCAGCCGAGCTGACCGAGCTCTTCCACCCAGTCAATGACATCGACAAACTGTTTCGACAGAAAATCGAGAATGCCCATATATCCCCCTGCAAGGGCTTCTATCTAAAGGAGGTTGTGCGTCGGACAAGCGAAATAATCGTCATTCTGTAACCATTGGCCTATTGCTCTTCGGCTATTTGTCGCCTGATGCGTGGCTGTACATCGCGATCATAGGCCGCAGACCCTGCGGCTTTGCTTTTGCAAGGCGGCGGTTCGATGGTGGCATTGTTCGAGCCGGTCGACGCGCCGCGGCCGATCGGTTTTTGCCTCGATTCTGTCACCACCGGAATGGCGATATTGGGTGGTTTTCGGACGGTCCGTTATCTAAAAGGAAGCATGGTAAAGAAGGTCAATCGTCGCTCCCTAGCTATTGGAAGCATATTTGTTTGCCGCGTAGCAGTCATATTGGGCTTGCTCGCCCCCAACCTGATGAATTTCCGTGTTTCTTACTGCAACAGTGAGGAATGCATCCATGAAATTGATACCACCCGCGTTCTGATGACAGTGGCGTCAATCGTCATTCTCGCAGGCGCAGCAGGGTTTATCGTCAACAGGCTTCTGCAAAGGTCTTATGACCATTAATGGTCGGTCGCCGCCGTTGAGGCGCTAATCATCTTCGCCGCGAAAAAGGGCATCAACGTCTTCCGGCCGCATTCGCTTGAGCTTTTCATCGAGTTTGCGATCAAAGCCGCGATCATTTGGTTCCTCGCCTTTTTGCGCCTTCCGCCCGATCTGCCGCAGATAGTGGGCAGTCGCCTCGGTTAACCGCAGCTTCTTCTGGCGAATTTTCATGGGCTTGAAAATATCACGACGGGAGATGTCTGCGATCGGGATGTGCACGGCACGGCGGAAACGGCAAAAATTGGTCGCGTGCCGACCGGCAGATTGTCCGCTAGAACCGAGGCGTCGCCAATCGATAGCGCTTCGTGCGGATCTGCGCCACGATGGCTGGCTGGGGTGTATTTCTGCCCATTCATTTCCATGGCATGATCCGTACTCAGGAAGATTTGGATGCGGGCATTCATGAGCGTGATCATCGGATTTCTCGTCGCAGCGTTGGCGACCCCCCAAGATCAGTGGACGGGTGAAAGCGGCACTATGCAAGCCAAGGCGATCCTAGAAAACTGTCTCAGCGAAGCAAATAGTAGGCCATCTAGTCGCCAACTATGTGTGTCTCAGCCTTTTGAGACTTGTGAAAATGAACATGGGACCAGCCAGAGGCAGATGAACGATTGTGCGACGTTCTCACGCTTGGCGTGGGAACATAGGCGGGCCTTGGCTGCGAAACGACTTATCTCTGCCCAGCAGTCAAATATAATATTTCCTTCTCCCAGCCGGCATATCGTTATGTTGATCGCAAGTGAGCAAGCTTGGGACGCTTGGAATGTCCCCGACTGTGAGATGCAGGCTGCTCTCAGCCAAGGCGGGACCTATCACCGCCATGATCTCGACATATGCCTATCCAACCACGCGGCCCATCGCGCCATCGAACTGGAAGCATTGAGCGAAACGTGGGGCAAGATTTTCAACCTTGAAGGTTCGTAACCGGCGCACGCCAAGGATTACCCTCATGCTTTGCGACTGGGATAAAGCGAAGCACACTCCCTCCCCCACCGAAAGGCGCGCCAAGTCTGGCGCGGCATGGTGACCGCGCCGAGCAGAATCAGCGGCGAACAAAAGGCAGTGGCGCGCCAGTCGGGGTATCGGCCCGCACCCCATTCCCATGCCGCCACCTGGATTTCACCGCGCAGAGTGAGCGGATATCCGGTCAGCATATGATGCCAGTCATGCGCGTCGATGGCGGCTTGCCGCCAAGCGAAGTTCGGCAGACATATTTCCCAAGGACCGATGCGGCAGTTCCAACGCGGCGCATTGGGAGATTCGAGGGCGTAATTGGCACGGTAAACATCGAGGGGATCGGGTTCTTCCTGCATCAGGTCACCGGGCTGCCCGCGATGTCGATCTGTTCGGGAGAGGCGACGGTCAACGCGCGTTGTGTCAGCGGTGTGATGCCAGGCCGCGCCGGCAGATCTGCGGGTAGCTTCACATTATATGCCAGCCCGACCCACTGCAGTAACTGGATGAAGCGGTATCCGAGATCGATTTGCCCTGGATAGAGGCCATGCCGCGCCGAACTCGGAAAGGCGTGGTGATTGCTGTGCCAACTCTCGCCCATGGTAGGGATCGCCATCAGCGGCACGTTATAGGCCTGGATGACCGCGCCATCGACCGACCAGTCCTGCGAGCCTCGCGTATGAGCGAAATAGGAGATGAACCAATGCATGGTGGTGCAGGCGGCGACCCGCACAGGCACGCCCCAGATCACCCATGGCCATCCCCCCAGCGCATAGAGGACAAGCGCGATGGGGATCTGTTGCGTCATCCAATGCCGGTCGAGAAAACGGTAGAAGCGATCATCGCCAATGCCGGGCCCCGGATCGAAGCCCGGCGGCCGGGTCAGTTTTAGCCGGAAGTGGAGATAGTAGAATCCATCAACGAGAAGCGGCTTGGCGTGCCGGAGGAACCAGTGACAATCGGGCTGGCGCTGGGCCCAGTCGCGGCTGTCGTGGAGCCGGATCGTCCAGATTGGCCCGCCCATTCCAACCGCCGTCCCGAACCACATCAGAACACGCTCGAGCCATTTGGGACAATCGAAGCTGCGATGGATGAGACGGCGATGAAAGCCGACGGAGTGGCCGGCGCAGAGCGTAATCGCGGCGGTGACGAGGAAAACTGCAAAGGCGCTCAAGCTGAAGGTCATGGGCCCGAGTATTAGCGCGGCTATCAGCATCGCGCCGTTCCAGATCGAGCGGGGCGCATCCCAGACGACTTCCCCTTTGACCGCATCGGCGCGATCGAGATGGGTGAGCGAGTTAACCTTGAACGCACCGCTCGCGGCGCCCCCTGCTTGGCTCATAGATCTTTCCTCCTGTTCCCGAAGGCGCGGTCAACCAGCCGGGCGGCACGTCCGCCGATACCGATCAGCGTTCGCATCGTTCCTGGCGACAGCCTCCGGGCACCTGCTTCGATAGACGCGACATCCTTGACCAGATCGAACAACCGCTGGGCTTGGCGCTCCACGATCGGATCCTCACCTTGCCTGCCGCGCTCCCAAGCTTCGTGCACCGACTGCGCGGTGGCAATCTCCCGCTCCCGCCGCGCCTCGAGCGCCTGCGTAACGAGCGACCAAGGGTCTGCCTGCGTTAACCAGCCGGTCGGGCCTTGCACAGCCAATCGATCCTCCGAGAGCCAGGTCAAGGCTTCTTGGACAGTCAGGTCGTCCATCGCCAGCATCATGACGATCTCGCTTTCCGATAACGGCCGCGCGACCAGAAAGAGCAATCCATGAACGCGACACGCTTCACCGGGCAGCCCCCAACGGGGACCAAGTGTACCAAGCCAATCGATGATGGCGATTGACCCCGAAGACAGCGGCGAACCCCTCATGTTTCGTCCGAATGCCGGCGTTTGTTTCCGGCGGCTCTCCGCTCCTTGACGATCTTGCGCGCCTCCGGACAGAAAGGTGTGAGAAAGCCATATAGCAGGTTTGCCATGTGATTTGCGGCAATGCTGTAGAGAACGAATTGGCCGCGCTTCTGTTCGTGGACTAGGCCGGCGTCTTTCAGAATGGAGAGGTGCTTGGAAATGGATGGCATCGCCATGTCGAACTTGGCGCTTATCTCGGTCACAGTCATCGGCCCTCCAAGGAGGTGATTGAGGATCCTTCGCCGGGGTTCGGACGCCAGTGCTTTGAAGATCTTCTCCATACCTATTTTCCTAATTAGGAAAATATCAGAACGCAAGACGGAATGATGTCCCACCAACCTATGGGCACGCGATGCAATGACCGGCTACTGGTCGCGTGCAGACGGACAGCTTCCGAATCTCGAAGCGGGTCGGCCTGGCGCATCAGGTAAATGGACAACGACCTTGGCATGCAAGCAACGATGAACCGTAACCCGTCAGTTTCTGCAGTTTTCTAATTGTCGAGGCGCGTCCCAATTTTCGCGCGATCGCTGCTCCAATGAACATACATGGGACGGCCCAGTACCGAGTCCATCGGCACCATGCCCACCCCCGATCGTTCTGGAGGCACCCTGCTATCGGCGGAGCGGTCGCGGTTGTCCCCTAAAACAAATATGTGGTTTGCCGGTACGGTGATCTCAGGCATCTCGTCCAAGTCAAAGGTCCCCATGTCGAGAACGCGGTGGGGTGAATCTGCACCCGGCAGTTGCTCGGCCAACATCGTTGCCGATCCCCAATCCTTGTCACTGCCTGCTGCGATCCTGCCATTCGGGAGCTGATTAGCCGGCTTGCCATTTACGATCGGCACGCCACCATGCATGGAAATCCTGTCGCCCGGCAATGCAGCGATCCGACTTACGCGAATGTTGTTGGGTGCTTTGAAAATGATGATTTCGCCCCGCCGATAGGGGCCTCGCCAAAGCATATCGGCAATGAACTTGTCCCCCTTGCCAATGGCGGGCGCCATACTCTCCGACGGTGCAAAGAACGGCTTGTAAAGGCGATGCATGAGTGGCGGCAAAAGATTGAGCAAAACCGGCAAGGCGATCGCCACCGCAGCTAAGCAGTACCAGCGAGACCAAGCTTGCACCGGCGAGCGAAGGCGACTTTTGCGCCACGTCAGCGCGGCGGATACGAAATACAGTGCGCCCGTCAAACTAACAACGGTCGCGAGCCCCAAAACAACACGCCTGAAGCTCGTGACCGGCAGAAGCGCCATACCCAGCGTGAACAATATAATCAGGATAAATGGTGCAATCGCGAACAGGGCGGCTGTGCGCCAGTCCCCGACGCGAAGGAGGCCAAGACCAGGAGTAATCAAGTTAAGAGAAGTAATCCCAACCCGTGCGAGATAACCTCTCGATCTTTCTCGACCATCAGTTGCCTCGCTCATACTCGATCTTTTCCTATTTGTACCATCAGACGCGTTTAGCGGCCGTTTTGAAACAATGCGAGGTACGCTTGAATCCGCCGCCTAGGGACAGGTTGCGACGTCAAACCGGCCGGCAACATGCGTCGTGGGCGGCAAATCCCCCGCATGAATGGTGGCACGCGATTGGAGCAATCGATCGCTTAAGTTGCCCACAGGAAATTTCATTCGGCGCCACAGGGAACTCGCTCCGCCATGCAACGCGCGGGTCGATCGGCGGCTCGGGACCAATGCCAAGGAACCTAGCCTTCTTGCTGGTCTCCTGTGGGATGGTCATGGCCGCCGTTTGACACCCACACATTCCAGCCGGCGGAACCGGCGCTATCGCTATTATATCTCGCAGACAGATGATGTGTCAGTGCCCGATTCAGCATGGCGAGTCAGCGCGCCTGATATTGAAGATCTGGTGATTGATCGGCTCCGCACCATGCTCGCCCACGCCACCGAACAAGCCATCGCATCGGGATCACTGAACGGTGATGCCATCGGCCAACTGAATGATCGGGTTGCGGGTATGTTGACCCGGCTCGACAGCTTAGTTGGACAACGGGAGGCGCTTCTACAGCTCACCCAGCGAATTGATGTTCTCGGAGAAACGGTAAGAATCGAAGCGGATTTTCGGCCGGTCGATGCCGCGCTGGGTGACCAGCACGTTCATGAACACCTCATTGGCTTCGTACGGTCCGGTGAGCAGGTAAAGCTGATCATCCCACCGACCACCACCTCTGCCGCCATCAATCGCAACCCCTCGCTACTCAAGCTTGTTGCCCAGGCATTTACCGCCCAGCGCGAGATGGAATGTGGTGGCAGAATCGAAGAGGTGGCAGGCCGCCTTGGCTATGGGCGAGAATATGTGGCGGATCTGATCCGTACCAGTTATCTCTCACCCACGATCATTACCGCCATCATCAATGGCACGCAGCCGGCCAGCCTCACACGTCAGCGACTGGTCCGCACCAATCGGGTTCCACTGAGCTGGGCGGAGCAGGAACAGCTGTTCGGGTTCACCTGACGAAATGCTTGCGGAGAAAGCGGCAACCGCTCTGGGCCTACATGCTATAAGCTAGCTAACTGACAGGCAGCTTCCCCATGCAGGATCCGCAAATTGACGTTGACCTGATCGACGAGGCCATGCTGGCTTTGATGTATCTGACGTTGCATGCAGACGGCCCGGCTCAGGAAGGCCGGAGAACATGGAAATCTTTTGATTGGGCAGCCCTGGATCGGTTGTACGCGAAGGATCTGATATCCGACCCCGTGGGCAAGGCGAAATCGGTTCTGTTGACGGAGGAAGGACGGCGACGCAGCGAAGCCGCCTTTTATCGTCTATTCACGCAGCGGGATGGCGGTCACGGCGCGCCTCAGAGCTGAACGGCTCATCGCAAAAGATATTTTAAAGACAGCCCTCCTCAGAACAGTCGAAAATCTTGGGGCACCATCGTCGGCGCCAAGAGATATCGGCCATTCGCGGCCGGCGTCATGAGGGCATCTGGTCTCCGATTGCGTCAACGCCACACACACCCTCACAACCCACGGAGAACGCCCGAGTAATTCGGGAAACCTGCCGGTCTCCCGGACACTGGGGATTCTTGGAAAGGAGTGGTGCACCCGACGGGATTCGAACCCATGGCCCTCAGATTAGGAATCTGATGCTCTATCCTGCTGAGCTACGGGTGCCCGTCGACGGCTCTATTCTG
>Ga0307412_10001295_pt1 | contig 14023 bp, 10 predicted proteins | sample DK1Cmetagenome_3_FD_203823 | JGI IMG/M metagenome (GOLD analysis project Ga0307412, IMG submission 203823) | Maize rhizosphere microbial communities from greenhouse at UC Davis, California, United States - DK15-C-1 | ecosystem: Host-associated > Plants > Roots > Rhizosphere > Soil | place: USA...
TATAGTAGCTTTTGTCTCCTCTTTAATTTTTTGTTCAGTCTCGGATGAGCCATCCCAATGGGCAGCTACAAAACCTCCTTTTTCATCCAACACTTGCTTAAACTCCGCATAAGAGTTTACTTCTGTAGTTTTTTCCTCACGGAATTTAAAAGCTCTCTGATAGATATTAGCTTGAATTTCTTCGAGCAAAGACTCTATTCTATCGGCAAGGCCTTCCCTGTTTACAGTTTCCTTTGTTTTTGTATCCCTACGGGCAAGCTCGGCTGTACCGTTTTCAAGGTCGCGGCCTCCAATGGCTACACGTACAGGAACTCCTTTTAACTCGTATTCCGCAAATTTAAATCCTGGGCGCTGGGTATCCCTATCATCATATTTTACGGAGATTCCTTTGGTTTTAAGGCCTTTTATTAGCTCATCGGCTACCGCAGTAATCCGAGCCAATTCTTCATCTCCTCTATTAATCGGCACAATTACAACCTGTATTGGCGCTAACTTTGGAGGAAGCACAAGCCCAGAATCATCAGAATGGGCCATAACCAATGCACCCATTAGGCGAGTAGATACCCCCCATGAAGTTGCCCAAACGTAATCAAGTTTGCCTTCTTTGCTTGTAAATTTCACATCAAATGCTTTGGCAAAGTTCTGGCCCAGGAAATGCGAAGTTCCAGCTTGTAAAGCCTTTCCATCTTGCATTAAAGCTTCAATACAGTAAGTCTCGACAGCACCTGCAAAACGTTCATTCGCCGTTTTAACCCCTTTGACTACCGGTACAGCTAACCAATTCTCGGCAAAATCCGCATATACATCAAGCATTTTCTCCGCTTCTGCAATTGCCTCTTCGGAAGTTGCGTGGGCGGTATGCCCCTCTTGCCACAAGAATTCGGCGGTACGCAAAAACAGGCGGGTACGCATTTCCCAACGAACCACATTGGCCCATTGGTTCACTAAAATTGGCAAATCACGATATGATTGGATCCACCCTCTATAAGTGTTCCAGATAATAGTTTCTGAGGTTGGGCGAACAATCAGCTCTTCTTCTAATTTGGCGTCTTCGTCAACAATAATTTGGCCGTTTCCATCGTTTTTTAAACGGTAATGGGTTACAACGGCACATTCTGTTGCAAAACCTTCTACGTGTGATGCTTCTTTGGAGAAGAAAGATTTAGGAATAAAGAGCGGAAAGTAAGCATTTGAATGGCCAGTATCTTTGAACATTTTATCTAAAGCTGCCTGCATTTTTTCCCAAATAGAATACCCATAGGGCTTTATCACCATGCAACCTCTAACCGCTGAATGTTCAGCTAAATCGGCTTTTGTGACGAGTTCATTGTACCACTGCGAATAATCTTCGTTTTTGCTTGTAAGGCCCTTACTCATAATATATTTAAAGAGTTTTTTTATTTAATTTTAACAAAAATATCAAGGCAGCAAAGTTATAAAACTAACTGTGGTATTTTAACATTAATTGATGTAACCATTTGATGTTTGGTTTCGTCAATAGTAATAAGGGATTAACACACACGCGAAATGAAAAATTTATTACTACCGGTATTAGCAGCCTCCGCGCTTTTGCTAGGAGCCTGCTCATCGCAAAAGCTGGCACAAGACAGCAGTGACGATGATGTCTACTTTACGTCTGCAAAGGCTAAAGAAATTCCAGTTCCAGTAGCAACTAATTCCCAACCCCAAAAAGAGAAATCTTACAAGACGGATGAGCAACTTTATGGAGGCGGAAATTATACGGATCAGGACTACTATGATGACTATAATTATGACTATGGTTATGCATCGAGGCTGAACCGCTTTTATGGCCGCTCACCTTGGCGCTCTGCCTATTACGATAGCTGGTATTCCTACGGATATTATCCATGGTATACGTATCGTTACGACCCTTTCTTCTACGATCCGTGGTATTATAGCCCAGGCACCTCAATTTGGGTTGGCATAGGCAGCTACCCAAGATATGGCTGGCATGACAACTATTACTGGCGCTACTATGGTTCTTACTATAACAGCCCTTACTGGGGACCTTATTCATATAATAATGTTTACCCCGGATATTATGGTGGTGGATATTATGGTGGATCCAATAGACATAATAATAATAACCGAAACTATCGGGCTAGGCCAGATATGGGTTCAGGTAACCCTAATGTTAACTACGGCAACAGCAGAGGACGGAATAGTGAAACAATTGTAATTGATAGAAACGGCAATAGAGTTAGCCGTCCGACCAGGAATGATGGCTCGTCTTCCAATCCGAGCGCAGGCCAGTCTGGCAGGACATCATCACGGCCTACAAGAGATGAATCCAGGCCTGTTTATCAGGAACCATATAGTCGGCCAAGCAACACTGGAAACTCAGGCAATACAACTAGTTCGAGCCCATCATCCGGCAATAGTGGTAATTCAGGATCAGGAGGCGGAAGTAGCAGAGGCGCACGGCCAACTAGAAACTAATACAATTAAGTAAGACTATCAATGAAATTTAGATATATTTTGTCAGTAATCGCGATAGTTGTGGTTACTACGGGTTCTTATGCCCAATACAACCAGGATGCATTTCGCTTTTCAACTAGCCAGCAGGGCACTACTTCAAGATTTAAGGCCATTGGTAATGCCAGTACTGCTTTAGGGGGAGACATTTCGTCCATCAGCTCTAACCCAGCAGGATTAGGTTTTTTTTCAAAATCAGAATTTAGCTTCACTCCTGAATTTAATAGCACCAAAATTACCTCAACGTATTTCGGGCAAACCAATGAAATGCTAAAAGAAAATGTCAATTTAAATAACATTGGAGTTGTCTTTAGTGTCCGCACATCCGTACCTAAAGGCAGTGCAGTAGACAAGGGGCTACTTAGTTTCGGTATTGGATTATCCTATAGCAGGACAAATAACTTTTATGAGGATACGTATTATGCGGGAAGAAATGCCAATAATTCTATAGCGGATTACTATGTTGAACAGGCTAACAAAAACAGTATACCAGAAGGCTCATTACAAGGCTGGGGCTTTGACCATTTTTTGATAGACGAAGTTAGCACGGGTAAGTATAGGTCAAATACGGCATTTGGAGCTGATCAGGTAAACGATATTATTACCACTGGAGGCCAAAACGAATTTAATATTTCTGTTGGCGCTAATCATAGTAATCAGTTCTATTTCGGAGCTGGAATTGGATTAGCGAGCTTAAAATATAACAAAACATCTGTTTTTACAGAAGTTGGAAATCAATATATTGACGACCTAGATTACACAACTCGACAAACTTATGACCAAGAGACTACAGGCAATGGAATTAACCTTAAGCTTGGAGTTATCTTTAAACCGACTGATGCCTTTCGTATAGGCGCTTCCTTTACATCTCCAACCTGGTATAATGTTAAGGATATTACAACGCTGGGACTGCGGACAAATTATGTTGGAAGCAATACTTACATAAGTGGCCCTGAAGAATATGAAGTTAATTATGACCTAAGAACCCCGTCGAAATTAAATGGCGGAATTGCTCTTTTTCTTAAAAAGACTGGATTTATTTCGGCTGATGTGGAATATGTAAATTATTCAGGCATTAAATTAGGCGGAGATTATAGCTATAATGAAAACGTGGATAATAGAAGGATTGCCAAACAGTATAAATCTGCTGTAAATGCACGCATCGGTGGCGAGGCAAAACTGAATAAAATATTAATAAGGGCAGGATATAATTTACAAGCCAACCCAGAAAGGGGAATTGGAAGTGACATCGAAACTATTAGCGGCGGATTAGGTTACAGGTTTGGCAGCTATTATCTTGATCTGACCTACACTAACGTTTTGTCAAAACCAACGGTGTATCCTTATGAATTGGACCCAGAATACAGCCCAGACCCTACCAATGTCTTTGTTAGTCCGTCGGCGAACTTAAAGAAAACAAATGACAATGTATTTTTAACATTCGGAATACGCTTTTAAAAGATAAAAGCGCAGATAGTTCTCTGCGCTTTTATCTTTTAGGTTGGACTTGTTTACCCCCTAGATCACTCCGTACAACGAACCGCCCTTCTCCCCTAGCCTGTCCACTCTTTTTTCCACTGTGGCGTCCTTAATTAGCTCAGGAGCATGGTGCGGCTTCTTTCGTGCATCTATAATTAGAGGGCCTTTGCATCCCCAGTGTTTGTGTTCAATAAAGCTATCAATACCGTGAATATCATGCGAAGGATTGCTTCTTGTGAATGTTACCCAAACCAGGTTGTCAATATCATCTGCGGAGAAGCCTGCATCATCACACAATACAATCAGAGCCAAGCCATCCAGATCTTGTGGTTTTAAATACGAATCAAGGATTTCAATCTCTTTTTCTGTTTCCTTTTCGCTGGTAAATGCCGGCGCTTCAACAGCAAGAATACCCGGTATTGCCAATTTAAAATTGACAAAAAGTGAGGGAAAGCTTATTGCAGCAGGAACCTCCCTCCATAGTTCGCGTTTCTTCTCTCCTGCCGCAGCAAATACAACCTTTGAACCACTATTTAACCCAGCTCCGCTGTAATCCAATGTATCAATGGTTGTCTGAGTATGAAAATGCAAATCGCGGCTAAAATCCATTCTTTCCAGAATATGTATTAAGAACTTGTCGATATCATGAGTATGTAATTCAGGATTATCTTCCTTAGCCGAGATAAATAAATATTTAGCAAGGCTTAGTTGATTCTTGCCCAAAATATGATTGGCAATGGTTAAGATCTCCTGCGGGCGCCTTTCCTTTAAATAAGGAGTATAACGTTCGCTACCTATCGCAAATAATAGTGGATGAACTCCAGCTGCATCCACGGCATTAACTTCATGCAAGCCATGTATTTCATGGGGCAACGCTGAACCTGAAATCTCATGAATCAAAGCCCCAAAGCTTGTATCTTCCTGAGGTGGCCGGCCTACCACTGTAAATGCCCAGATCGGGTTATGTCGGTGGTAAACCTTATGAACTTTCATTAATGGGAATGGGTGGGTTAAACTATAATAGCCAAGGTGGTCGCCAAAAGGCCCTTCCGGCTTATTTTCATGCGGGTAAACAGTACCTGTTATTACAAAATCGGCATCAGCTGATATACAAAAACCTTCTTCATCATAAAAGTATCTGAACCGCCTATTACCTAAAGCGCCGGCAAAGGTCATCTCAGATAAGCCTTCAGGCAATGGCATAACTGCAGCCAAGGTATGCGAAGGCGGGCCTCCCACAAAAATACTTACTTTTAGCGGCTGGCCTTTAGCATTAGCCTTGGTTTGATGGATTCCAATACCGCGGTGTAACTGATAATGTAACCCAATTTCCTGATCTTGTAAATAATCATTGCCACCCAGCTGGATACGATACATACCCAGATTAGCATTCATTATACCTGGTTTCTCAATGTCCTCTGTGTAAACCTGGGGCAAAGTCACAAACGCTCCCCCATCCATCGGCCAATTTACAATTTGTGGCAAATCAGAAATTCTTGCGCGCCCGAAATTTATCGGTGCATTTTTACTTTGCTTTAAAGGCAAAGCCGAAAATGCAGTTAGCCCAACATTCAGATATTTAAAGGGATTTTTAGCTGCTTTGAGAGGATCTGTTTTTAGATCAACTAAGACTTTGATTTTTTCTAGGGTATCCCTGAAGACAAATCTGGAACGATCCAAAGTGCCAAATAGGTTCGATACAGCCGGAAACTTGCTACCTTTTACATTTTCAAAAAGAAGTGCCGGGCCTTGATTTTCGAAAACCCGCAAATGTATGGCCGCCATTTCCAGATAAGGGTCTACTCCTTCTTTGATTCTTATTAAATGATTATTTTGTTCAAGATCAGCTATACACGCACTTAAATTAGGATATCCCATTGCAGAAATTATTTAGGCCAAAAGTATTGAATTAGGATTTATTGTTCCATAAATAGCACAGCTGCTAACATAGTAATTGAAATTATGTCAATACATACCCACAAACATTACATTTTTAACACCCCCCACAAAACAACATTTACCATATTTTCAATAAATTAATTCCAGCTTTCAAAATCGCATTATTAAATCCGCAAAAAAAAGCCGTTATCCAGTATAGATTTTTAAAAAGACAAAAATACCGCATGGTCATTATCAAATTTTCATAAAAATTAAATTTTATTTATCAGTTTAATATATAGATGGTATTTTTGTCATGAAATCAATACCAAAGCACATGAAAAAGTTATTATTCGCTACTCTATTAACAATTGCTTCAGTAGCCGGATTTGCAGCTGGGAAAGTTGAGAAAAAAGACGATTCGAAAGTTACATATAGCGCAAAAAAGCAATTTGAACAAGAATTTGAAAAAGCTCAGAATGTAAAATGGAGCGTTACTGAAGACTATCAAAAAGCAAGATTCACCCTGGAAGGAAAAAACCTTACAGCAATCTACGATTTACAAGGAAACTACCTTGGCGCTACTGAATTTGTAGAGTTTGATACTCTTCCTGAAGGCGCAAAGAAACAATTAGGCAAACACTACAAGGATTACAATTTCTCTGAAGCTATTCTTATTGTAGGACGTCCTTCAAACTCTTACCAAACCGACGACGTTGGCTCTTACTGGATCAACCTTGTTAAAGACGATAAACAAGTATACCTTACATACAGCGACAGTACAGGACTTAGCCTGTTTAAAACAGTAACAGCCTCAAAATCGGCAAAAAATTAGTTTAGTTTAGTTTTTAATATATCTATCTAAGCGGTTGGCATAAAGAATGCCAATCGCTTTTTTTATTAAAAATACAGTTGGTGCGCCACTCTGAATGTATTACAATGTGCATCTACAATATCCTGAATTTTATGCGAGTAGCCACCTCCCATACTTGCTTGCACAGGAATCGAAAGACGTTTGCAATAATCAAACACCAAAAAATCTCTGTTTCTACAAGCCTCTTTACTCAACTTTAAATGACCTAACTTATCAGTAGCTAAAACATCCACACCAGATAGGTAGAATACGAAGTCTGGTTTGGTTTCGAGAAATAACTTTTCAAGTGCAGACTCTAAAATTTTGAGGTATTCATCATCTTCAACCCCTTCCGGCAGGCCTATATCCCAATCCGACTTCTCCTTTCTGAAAGGGAAATTCTTCTCGGCATGGATGGAAAAAGTGTACACAGAATCATTCTTCCTAAAAATTTCAGCAGTGCCATTGCCCTGGTGGACATCAAGGTCGATAATTAATATTTTTTGAGCCAGACTATTTTTTAAAAGATAATTTGCCGCGATGGCCTGGTCATTTAAAAGGCAGAAACCCTCACCCCAGTTTGAGCCTGCATGGTGAGTTCCCCCAGCTACATTAAAAGCCACCCCATTTTCAATTGCAAACATACAGCCATCAATGGTACCTTGGGCAATACGAATTTCCCGATGAATCAAAGCTTCAGTTAGAGGAAACCCTGTACGCCTTTCCTCTTGCGGAGAAAGTGCAAGGCTTTTTAGTTTAATCCAATAACCTTTCTGATGTGTTAACAGAATATCTTCATCGCTTGCAAAACCTGGAGAAAATAAGTTTTCTGATTTTATCAAGCCCTCATATAACAATTGCTCTGGAATCAATTCATATTTCAGCATCGGAAAGCGATGCCCCTCTGGCAAAGGGTGGGCGTAGGAATGGTGAAAAGCTATTTTTAGCACAGTATTAGATTACTACTGGCAAATTAAAACAATATATAGCATTTATTTGGCAGACAGAAGGCTTCCGAAAACTAACCTTATTACTCCAGCTTTATTTGGCGGGGTTCGGTTATCACGATTTGCGGTTTACCTGCATACTCTGTTATCCTACCGGTTACACATACGCGCCTACCAGCAAAAACATCCTCCGGTTTAAAATTGAACTTGCTTCGGTCAGCACCTTTTATTACGAGCGTTAAAAGCTGGTTCGGAAACTCCTTTCCAACGTTCATCATAGTAAGGGAAATTCTTTCCAAGTATCGAGCACCATATACTTTATCGCAAATAGTGACAGAATCACCCATATGGCTTGAAATTTCTGCAGATGGGATCCTTTGTTGTCCAAGAGACTTCAGACTAAACAAAAAAAGAAATATAGGTATGATTTTCTTCATAAGTGATTGCTCTAATGACGCACAGTCAAGCCGCCCTTTGTTATTGAACAATCTGGCGGCCAATAAGTGCTAATTAATTCAGGTTTGAAAGACGGATCAGCTAGATATCCAAATATAGGAATTGAGGCTCATCTTCTTTCTACTACCATGAATTGAGTTATACCCGGCGGAGACTATGAATGTTTCCTTAAATTACAATAACTTAACTACATCACATTTCTGCAATCTTCGCACCGAATGTCATTTTTCCCTTTAAGGCTTTAGCCCCCCCCTACCTATAAGGGGCCTCATCCCCTTCCTCTCTCCAAAAGACAGGAGTCTTGCTAATTTATTTCAGCATCCCATCAAATATTTTATCTGGACACTTGCTTAATACCCTTGCAACTTACTCAGTTAATTCTCCCTTAATCATTTTACCGAATTAAAACCGCGGTTTACCGAAAAGTTAATAAGACTAACCTAATTGTAATTTACAAGCGTCTAAATCCGTGCTAGATTTGACTCAACAATCAAGAAATAAATTAGTCACTATCTAATACAACGAATATGAAAACTTTAAGAACTTTCGCAACAGCCTTATTAGTAACCCTATCAATAGGAGCTTTTGCCGCAACAGAAACTAGAGCTGAAAATTTGGCAATGGATTACACTGTTAAAACCTTTGTCGATGCTATTAGCTTCGGAAAAGTTAAGAACCTGGGGGCTGTACTTGACAACGATTTTAAATACACAATTACCCGGAACAATGAAATTTGTAATTATGGCAAACGCGAGTGGCTGGACTTTATGAAAAGCTGCGAGAATGTTGAGCAGAATTGCAGTACCGAATACAAAATTATCGAACAGAACCAAAGCCAGTCAATTATTAAAGTGTCCATGAAATACCAGGGCTTTACTAAAGTAAATCTTGTTAACATGGCTAACACGAGTGCTGGTTGGAAGATCACCAATATTTCTACATCAATTACACAATAGTACATTTAGTAGCCTCAAAAGCATTCTTCCCCATGGTGTTAATAATTTACTTTTGAGGCTTACCTTTAATTTAATCCAATTCCTGCCAATTGCGTTTTTTTACCCACTCTGTTTGTTGGGCTTTGCTTTTAAAAGTCCAGGCCAGAATTCTGCTTACCTTTTGCCCTTGAGACATTGAAATTGTGCGTACATCAGAAGCTTTGAAATAGTGTAAATTACTATAGAGCGGCTTTAAATGTTCTTTCTTCGATATAAGCGTAGTAAACCACAAAAAATTATCTGCAAAATCAACACTTTCTTCAATCATTTTTCTTACAAATACAAGCTCGCCACCTTCACACCATAACTCAGCACTCTTACCGCCGAAGTTTAATATCGGGCCGCCACTTGCAAGATTACCCAGGTTTCTATTTTTTTTCAAGCTTCCTGCAGATGCCTGTTTTCCGGAGCTGTGAAAAGGAGGATTACAAATACTGAAATCAAATTGCTCGCCAGCCTTTACTACTCCTTTAAATACATTGCCTGATGATTGTTGCAAACGGCAATCAATAAATTTTGTTAAAGATGGATTAATGGCAACAATGTTTCGCGCTGACTTTATCGCATCTCGGCATATATCCGATCCGGCAAAGCTCCATCCATATTCACTATTTCCCAATATCGGATAGATGCAATTGGCACCAACACCAATGTCAAGTCCTTTTATCGTTTTTCCCCGAGGAACAATTCCTTCGTTGTTTTCCGCTAATAAATCTGCCAGGTAATGAATATAATCTGCCCTGCCGGGGATAGGCGGACATAAATAATTAGCAGGGATATCCCAATATTCGATTTTATAGAATTGCTTTAATAAAGCCTTATTAAGCAACTTAACTGACTCTGCATTGGCAAAATCAATAGACTGATTACCAAACTCGTTAAAGAAAACATGGGCAGCTAGCTCCGGAGTAAATTTAATCAGCTCATTGAAATTATAAGGGAGCCTGTGTTGGTTACGTGGATGTAACAGTTCTTTCTCAACCTTATTAAATTGCCCCGCTTTCTTCATTTTTATGAACGAACCTTCCTTTAAGTACCGATAAAACTAAATAACCTTAGCTAAGTGCCAAGGTTATTTAGTTTTGCAAAGGTAAGAATTAACTCAATGCCTCTGCATATGGCTTAATCCTGTTATACCATGAATTTTCGAATATAGCCTGGGAAGGATTTGCAGCAATAATCTGCTGGTAACGCTGTTTTCTCAGCGAACATACAGCATTATATAATGCCTCGGGATTTTGCATATTTGCCGCTGCAATTGTTTTGGCCCCAACCTGGGCATCAACTACCAGAGTATTAGGATGGATAGAGTTTACAGCCTCCTGCAAAAACCTGGCGGCAACGGCAGTACCCATGTTTACCGCCGCATCAAAAAGCTGATTGGCGGTTTGTTGATTATTTAAAGAATCCAGTGACTCTGTATCCCAGAAATTTTGCTTATAAAAGGCTAATACTAGTGATTGCAATTCTGCACTGGCAGATAAGGCAGAATTTAGATTTGTAGGTTTGTGGGCTTTTATTTCGTCAACAATGTTCCAGCCAGCCCATGAAGGCCAAAAGTTTCTAGCAATACCTTTCCAGGTCTCTCCGCCATGGTCATTCGGGTTATTACTATAGCCACCCTCATTTCCCATTGTAATTTCAAATGCTTGATTAAACTGTGCCATAATTAAATTTTATTGATTAGAAATAATATTAAGTTGCAAAGCAAAAACTTAACGCAAGTTAAATACCTAATCATTAAACCTTATTTGCGCATTTTGTTTTTGCATTTTTTGAGCGATCATACTGGCTGTAATCAATTGCAAGGCATGATAAAACATCAGGGGTAAAAGCAAAATTCCCACAGTCAAGCTATTTTCAAAAAGCACTTTAGACATTACTGTGCCATGTACCAGTGATTTTTTACTCCCGCAGAAAACAGCCGCTATTTTATCTACCCTGCTAAATCCCAACCATCGGCTCAAAATAGATATCAGGATAAACACGGTAAAGAACAGAGACAACATCAGACAAGCTAAAACGATAATTTCCCAAAAACTAAGCGGCTTAAACAGATTTTGGCTAAATGACTTACAAAAAGAGGTATAAATTATGCTCAGAATAACAATCTGATCAAAATACTTGAGCTTTTGCTTATTATTTTCGGCCCAATTGCCAAATTTAGAATTCAAAGCCATTCCCACCATTACCGGAAGCAAAACCTGGAGAAAGAGTTTTCCTACAACCGGCCCCATTCCCTGGCTACCAGTTTCTGAACCCAGGACCAGGCTACACCAAAGCGGAGTCACTACAACACCCAGTATTCCAGAGATGCTGGCATTGAATATAGCGGCTGCAATATTTCCCTCCGCAATTGAAACCATTACTACTGATGATGAAACAGTGGATGGAAGACTTGCAAGAAAAAAAGCGCCCATCCATAACAAATTTGCTTCAGTATATATAAATAATGGCTTTACTGCCAATATCAACAAAGGAAAAAGAATAAATGTGGCTCCCTGAATAGTTAAATGCAGCTTCCAGTTATATAAATCTGCCCTTAATTTTTGGCGGCTCAGCCGTAAGCCGTAAAAGAAAAATATCAGGGATACAGCGTAACCGGAAATCTCTGTTAGCGAAAAAACACCTTCGCCAAGCCCTCCAAAAGGATAAACCCAGGCCATCCCGATCATACCTAACAAGCCAATGATGAAATAATCGAAGCCAAACCTGGCTAAAAATTGAAAAAAGCCGCTTATCAATCTCATGAGTTTTCAAATCTGCATAAAACTTAGCAGATATCTTAAGGAAGAAAAATTCTGAAGCAAGAACAAAACACCAGCACAAAGTGCACATTTTCAGTACATTTATCAGGAAAACTAGTTCACAACAACACAAAAACGGCAAAGAATTAGTATTTTTAGTTGTCAATCTATTAAAAAACTTCGCCTAGACCCTCTATTTTTTCACCGAACACCAAATTTTTGGTTTAAAAATTCACATTTTCAAAAAAATATCGATTTTTTAAAACTTTTATATTGCGGAAATCATGTTTTTAAAATGATTTTACATAAATTTGCTGTAATTCATATTAAATAAACTCAAAAACAAATTTTTGGCTAAATAATATGAACAAAACGATGCTTTAACAAAAGAAATTCTCATGCTAAACGAAAAACCAACAATTGTCGTAGTCGGAAATGGAATGGTTGGCTATAAGTTTTGTGAAAAACTAGTAGCAAAGACAGATGCATTTCAGATTGTAGTCTTTGGAGAGGAACCAAGGCCTGCTTACGACCGTGTTCACTTAAGTGAATACTTCAGCGGAAAGACAGCGGATGATTTATTGATGAACACGCTGGAATGGTACAACGAAAACAAAATCACCCTTCACCTGAACGACCCGGTTCAGGAAATTAACCGTGAAGCTAAAACAGTACATTCTTTAAAAGGCGCAGTTTTAAAATATGACTACTTAGTTTTAGCGACTGGTTCATCAGCTTTTGTTCCTGATATTCCAGGAGTTGAAAAAGAAGGTGTTTTTGTATATAGGACAATTGAAGACCTTGAGCTGATCTCCGAATATGCTAAAAAAGCTAAAAACGGAGCGGTTATGGGTGGTGGATTACTTGGGCTTGAAGCTGCTAAAGCTTTAATTGACCTTGGAATCAAAGAATCGCATGTAATTGAGTTTGCGCCTCGTTTAATGCCAAGGCAAATCGACCAGCCAGGAAGCGCAATGCTTCAAATGAAGCTGAAAGAGCTTGGCCTGCAAATTCACTTAAATAAAAGCACATCAGAAATTGCTGGTGATGGAAAAATCACAGCTTTAAACTTTGCTGACGATACTTCTTTACCAATCGACATGTTGGTAATTTCGGCTGGTATTCGCCCAAGAGATGAGCTAGCTAAATTAGCCGGACTTGAAGTGGGCACCCGTGGCGGTATTGTTGTAAACGAACTTATGCAAACTACCGACGCCAATATCTTTGCGATCGGGGAATGCGCCCTTTACCATGGCATGATCTATGGACTTGTTGCTCCAGGCTATGACATGGCTGAAGTAGTTGTAAGCACAGTTACCGGTGGCGACAAGCAATTTCATGGCTTCGACATGAGCACCAAGCTTAAATTAATTGGTGTTGACGTTGCCAGCTTTGGAGATCCGTTTATCAATGAACCGGATTGCCGCACAATCGCCCTTGAAGACACAAGCAAGGGTGTTTACAAAAGAATCAACATCAGCAAAGACGGAAAGACTCTTTTAGGAGGGGTACTTATCGGCGATGCTGAAGACTATAACATGTTACTGCAAACCACTAAAAATGGACTTGCATTACCTCCAAACCCTGAAGATTTAATCTTAGGCGCAAGAGGTGGAGAATCTGAAGGTGGCGCCGGCGTAATGGCACTTCCGGACGATGCACTAATTTGTTCTTGCGAAGCGGTAACTAAAGGCGCCATTTGCTGCAAAGTAAAAGACGAAGGCGTTACCACTTTAGACGGAATTAAAAAAACAACCAAAGCCGGAACCGGTTGCGGAGGTTGCGTTCCGATGGTGAAGGATATTATTAATGGCACTCTTGCAGAAATGGGTACCTATGTTAAAAATGTTATTTGCGAACATTTTGACTACTCTCGCCAGGAATTACTTGACCTTATTAAAATGAATAAGGTTAAAACTTACGACGAAGTACTTGACCATTATGGCAAAGGCGATGGTTGCGAAGTTTGTAAACCTGCTGTTGCAAGTATCCTTTCCGGTTTATGGAATGACCTTATCGTTAAGCAACAACCACTCCAAGACAGTCACGACCGCTACCTTGCTAATATTCAAAAAGGTGGTACTTATTCAGTAGTTCCACGTATCCCAGGAGGAGAAATTACTCCAGAGAAACTAATTGTAATTGGCCAGGTTGCTCAGAAATACAACTTAT
>Ga0307412_10001296_pt1 | contig 14021 bp, 12 predicted proteins | sample DK1Cmetagenome_3_FD_203823 | JGI IMG/M metagenome (GOLD analysis project Ga0307412, IMG submission 203823) | Maize rhizosphere microbial communities from greenhouse at UC Davis, California, United States - DK15-C-1 | ecosystem: Host-associated > Plants > Roots > Rhizosphere > Soil | place: USA...
CTGATTGTCGAAAGCTCACCGAGAACTGCACGCAATATCTGAAATCCGATCCGCCAGGGAGAACCACCGTGGATTTGTTGTTTCTGGGCACGTCTGCCGGCGTGCCGACCCGCCAGCGCAACGTCAGTGCGACGGCACTGATCGCGTCTGCCGGCAAGGGCTGGTACCTGATCGATTGCGGTGAAGGCACCCAGCATCAGGTGCTGCGCACGCCGCTGTCGCTGAGCGAGTTGCGGGCGATTTTCATCACTCATGTGCATGCCGATCACTGCCTGGGCTTGCCGGGTCTGCTGGCGAGCACCGGCATGTCCGGACGCACGCGACCACTGGACATTATCCTGCCGACAGCGCTGCATCCCTGGCTGAAAATGAGTCTGGAGGTGACGCAATCGTATCTGCCGTTCGAGATCAACCTGCATGCTGTGGAAACGCTTACAGAGTGGCGCAGCGTCAACGTTCAGGTGCAGACCGTTGAGTTGTCGCACCGCGTGCCGTGTCATGGTTATGTGTTCACCGAGTCCGACCCGGAACCGCGTCTGGACGTGCAGCGCCTGGATGCCGAGGGTATCGAACGCGGCCCGCTCTGGGGTCAGTTGGCCCACGGTCAGGACGTGGAGGTTGACGGACGGATGCTGCACGCTCGCGACTATCTGCTGAGTTCACGACCTGATCGACGCATCATTGTCTGCGGCGATAACGATCGGCCGGCACTGCTGGCCGAAGTGGCGCAATCGGCAGATGTGCTCGTGCATGAAGCGACATTCGTGCAGGCAGCGATCGACTGCGCTCGTGCCAGTTACGGCCACAGCAGCGCCGCCGCTGTCGCCGGTTTCGCCGAATCAGCCGGGGTGCGCAATCTGGTGTTGACGCATTTCAGCGCGCGCTATCAGGCCAATCCGGCGGTGAGCCCGTCGATCGAGGATGTGCGCAACGAAGCGGCAGCGTTGTATCACGGCCAACTGATTCTGGCGCGGGATCTGCAGCGCTATCACCTCGACCGTTTGGGGCATTTGCAGCCCGTAGCGATCGAGCGCAAATCTTTGCAAGTCACCAAGATTTCACAGTGATTAACCGGGGCGCGCCGCCTGATGTCAGGCGCGCGCCCCATCAAGCGCTCATAGACGATCTTCGCCCGTGCTTCAGCTGCGATGTTGGAGCGCATGTCGGCGGTAGGCTCACCGACGGTGTCGATATACGCCGCCGTCCATGGCACGCCGGCCGAGACTAACGCAGCAAATGCACCACCAACCCAACCAACGCACAGCCCAGCAACACCTGAATCACTCCGCGCTTGAAGCGAAACAGCGCAATGGCCGCCGCAAGCGCAATCAACGCCGACGTCCAGTCCAGGCTGCCGCTGAAACCCTGCGGCCAGAGCACGTGATAGCCGAAGAAACACGCCAGATTGAGAATCACGCCGACCACCGCGGCGGTGATGGCGGTCAGCGGCGCGGTGAATTTGAGTTCGTCATGCGTCGACTCCACCAGCGGGCCGCCGGCGAGGATGAACAGGAATGAGGGCAGAAAGGTAAACCACGTCACCAGCGCGGCGGCGACCGCTCCGGCGAGGAACACCTGATCGGCGCCGAACACCTGCGTCACATAAGCCCCGACAAAACCGACGAACGCCACCACCATGATCAGCGGCCCTGGCGTGGTTTCGCCCAGCGCCAGGCCGTCGATCATCTGTGTCGGGGTCAGCCAGCCGTAGTGACCGACCGCACCTTGATAGACATAGGGCAACACCGCATAAGCTCCGCCAAAGGTGAGCAGCGCTGCCTTGGTGAAGAACCAGCTCATTTGCGTCAACGTGCCCTGCCAGCCGAATAGCGCGGTCAACACGCCCATCGGCATTGCCCACAGCGCGGCGCCAATCACGGCGAGCATGGCCAGTTTCGTCCAGCTGAAACGGGCATGGGCCGGTGTTGGCGTGTCGTCGTCGATCAACGCCGGACCGAAAGACTTCTTTGCCGCACTATGCCCGCCGGCCCTGAATTTCTCCGGCGCCATTCGACCGCCGAAATAGCCAATCACCGCCGCGCCCAGCACGATCAGCGGAAACGGCACATTGAACGCAAAAATCGCCGTAAACGATCCCGCCGCAATTGCCCACAGCCAATTGTTCTTCAGCGCCCGCGAACCGATCCGATGGGCCGCCTGCACGACGATGGCCGTCACCGCAGGCTTGATCCCGTAAAACAGCCCGGCCACTACCGGCACCTCACCGAAGGCGATATAGAGCCACGACAGGAAAATCAGGATGAACAGCGAAGGCAACACGAACAACGCCCCGGCCACAATCCCGCCCCAGCTTCGATGCATCAGCCAGCCAATGTAGGTCGCCAGCTGCTGCGCCTCCGGCCCGGGCAGCAACATGCAATAGTTCAAGGCATGCAGAAAACGCCGCTCGGAAATCCAGCGCCGGCGCTCGACCAGTTCCTGGTGCATGATCGAAATCTGCCCGGCCGGCCCGCCGAAACTGATAAAGCCCAGCTTCAACCAGAACCAGAACGCCTCGCGCAGACTCACGCTCTGCGGCTTCACCTCGTCATCACCCGCCAACGGCTGAACTTCACTCATCGAGCTGTTCCTTTTATGCAGTCGGCAGGTTGTACCCGAAAAGCATTGCGAACAAAACGCCAGAAACGAAAAAGCCCCCGTAATCAGCAATGATTACGGGGGCTTCGTCTTGTTCAATAATGGCGGAGAGATAGGGATTCGAACCCCAACAGCCTCCTACGCAGGCCGCTGTGGGCCTCAGAAATACTCACCCAGCCATTTGTGTCGCGGCCTGTAAAGGTCTATGCCGGCCCTACATATGCCCTAAATTTGCCCTAAAATGGACGCTTCCGCTCCAGCAGCCAAAGGACGGGATTTCTGCCCACGCCAATTAGAGACACAAGCCATGTCAAGAGAACACATTCCAGCATCGGTGCAACGAGAAGTACTAGTGGAGGCAGGGCATCGATGCGCAATCCCGACCTGCCGATCAACTACTACAGAGATTGCCCATATCGTTCCATGGGCCGAGACGCAGGATAACTCATTCGAAAACCTGATCGCACTATGCCCAAATTGTCATACCCGCTTCGACCAGAAAAAGGACATCGACCGCCTTTCTGTTCGTAGGTACAAGCAGAATTTGGGCATTCTGAACAACCGTTACGGCGAGTGCGAACGACGCCTTTTTGCGATCCTGGCGAAAAGTGGGGAGCGCATTTTTGTATTGGGGCCAGGCGGGGACGTACTCGTGGCAAATGCGGTTCAAGACGGCTTCTTTGAGGACAAACAGGTTAAAGGCATGTCCTTCGACATAACCTCCTCTGATGGCTTCTCCAAGCAGTTCCCGATGACCTTTACGTACTGGGTTACGGATGCGGGGATGGCCTTCATAAAGCACTATATGGAAGGCTCCGAACTCAACTGATCAATATCTTCAACACACTCCGATTGTGCTGGAGTATTTTGGTCATTAAGCCCCGACCCCATGTGTTTAGGGAGCTCAGCGCATATCACCACTGCATGCACAAACGCATGACTCGCATTGAATGGCATGGATTGGCGTACGGTTTGCCCCATTTTTGCCCCATCCTCACCCGCCACACTGCCCTACTTCACGGTGACGCCAGGTAGTCGACGGCGCATGTACCAGTTTCGTACCAACTCAATTTGCTTAATACTAAAAACCTGATCAGGCCTGCGGGTTCGGGTACCCGAACATCAAGGTACCGCCCTGCCTTGGCCATGTTCAGCTTGGTGTGGCAGTGCAGAAAAGAAGAGCTATTTAGCGCGCAGGCGTGGTGGGGGGATGACGGCGCGCGCCAGGCTTGAAGCACGTCAGCCCCCACCACGGCGCACCAAATCGATATAGATATGGATATCGCAGGCGAAAAAAAAGCCGCCTCATCGGGCGGCTGCACTGCGTCAACTACCTATCGACACGAAGCACGCCACAACTGATGAAGTCGGGTCGTGTAGTTATGGCTCATCATCTCTCGCGACATACCCACATCGGTATTGCTTGGGACCAAGCAGTCCGTAGTGTGCCCCTACCCAGCACCCATCGATCTCATCCAAAATGCTCATGACTCTGAAAGAGGTCGCAGGTTGAAACGCGTAAACTTGCATGCTTCCCCCTTCAATCATAATCAGGTACAAATGTGGTGCCCGCCTGGGTGGCATAAAGCTACCGTTTTGTCAAAATGCTTGCCAATTCATGATGGGGATTTCAAATATGGGACAACTCTCACCAGATCAGATAATCGATCTTTGCGAAAACTATCGAAAATGAGCGTTTGCCCGCCCTGGTGAGGCGAGCTTTGGGCGCGAATCCGAAAGCTTTCGACTTCTTGCGCACAATTTAAAATTCCACGAACTAAACTTCGATGAGTTAATCGCATCAATAATTGGATTAACCAACACTTTATCCATACCCAATCTCACAACAATCTCTCCAGACCATATTGCTTTATGGTCATGGTGTGGAGAGTTTCTATTTGGAATAAGATCCGTTTTTTACTACGGTGAAAATCCGGATATAAAGCCGCTGTTCAAAACTGCAATCAGAGCATCTATTACCGCAGGATCCAGAGCTTACAACCCTCGCGAACTTGATTTTTCCCTGACGCTCTCTTACGTTGTATTTCCGTTACTTGAGGCTATTCTTAAGCGAGCATCAGTCGAATATATGTCACCGGACGGAACAGTAATTAAGCATTTTAAAAAGCTAAACCAAAAATGCGAGTACAAGGTAGGGGGTAGATGCAGCAATGTAGGTGAAATGCTGCACCTACATTATGAGCATGTTGCTTCGCCTGAGCTAAAAATGAGTATAGATTCATTCAGAGCACACATTGAAACGCTCGACAAAAATAGGATTCCGTTTAAAATGATCTTTTTCTGGAGGAATGATACCCTCCATGGAAGTGCAAGCTATCCGACCATCGCTGGCACCTTGTTCAACTTATGTTTGCTCATCACCCTTCACGAATTCAAAGATCAATATGAAAAACGGCGAGACCTGATAGTTGAGCGCTTCGATTGGGTAGACACAAGTGTATTCCCTGACGCTTTTTATACTATCCGCCACAATAACTTTATGAAAATTCTATATAATCTCTAGACGCCAATTCGAAGTGGAGCGAATCGAATCACCCAAGGAAAATGGGGACAGATTTATTTACTCATCTACTCCCTGAATCCTCCGATCCCTGTGTCCACTTGCCCTGAACAATCGCAACAAGGCTCGCCGAAGCCCTGCAACCCCAATCCTGATAAACTACCACCTCCCAGCCTCACCCATCTCAGAACCCCCAATGCCCCTAATCACTACCACACCCGCCCCGCTCCAACCTCTCGATTCCTAGGGATTCAACCCCCTTCCGTTTGACTAGAGGGACCGCTCCAGGCTTCCAAGCACGTGCGCTTGTAGTGTCGCGTATGGCCTCTGCGGCCTATAACGTCCCAATTTGCCCTACCTAAACTTTTCCACCTATGCAGAGCTTGTCTGACTGTCGAACCGCGGTTTTCGGTTGCAACTCGAAACGATGGTCAATATTGGTCGCCCGCTGATATCCAGTGATGGATTGGAAGAATTCTTCATACAGCTTGCATATTTTTAGGGTTGTAGACCAATATAAATTGGGCTCACCAATTTTGCCTTGATAAAAATCAGGGCAAGTCTAACGTACAACATCTTACAGCTTATTAATACCTAACTTCAAAGGTCCCACTGTCAATTTTGAACACCCACCAGGCGACTCAAAATCTATACGCACGGCTGTTACGTCTTCACTCTCAACCCATGACGCCGCACTGGAGAGATTGACAGAGGTTAAACCTTGATACGCGATAAAGCGAAACCTGCGATCTTCAGAGAAATCCGAGTTATTTGTACGCCAGAACATCTGAACAGGCACTTGATCCGTACCATTATCACACTTAAGATCAACAACTAACTGCTCGGATAGCTTAGCTTTGATAGGCTTTTGGAGTTTAAAAACCAGGTACGGATTCTCGCCCGCCGTACGATAAGCCCCATCACCCTCCATAACAGTAATGTCCTTTTTTGCGACGACCTCACCTCGCGTATGAGATACAAATGTCTCTTTAGGCCTCGACAAAGATAGCGGTGGGAATGCCTGAAAATAATCAATCCTAGAATTTCTTTCAGCAACTGTAACAATTACATAGTCCGGGTTAAATTTTTCAAATATATGACTGTAAAATTCAGAATTGGCCACGCCGTAGTGCATTTGCAAAACATCACTAAAAGTAGCCATCATATATGGAGACATGACAGAACCAAACGAATCACGCAACCACAAAACCTTTTTATTGTTAAGAGCCTTTACTGACTTAACCATAAGCGGCTTATCCGGAGCACCCAACTCTAAATTAGAGCCAACACTTATTAGCCTCCCCGAATTAAAGTCATATTGTTCAATAGGCAGTGAAGCGAACATATCCATCTCTACATACTGGTCTTTCAATAGACTACGTACGCGTTGAAATTTCGCTAAATCCCCTCCTGCCCACGGCACTACCTTAGGATGATCACTCACCTCAACAGAAGGAAAAATCAGATCTGGACGTGCGCGGGACAGGCTTTCTGCGAGTTCATTGAAGGCCAGCCAACCACCTAAGCCGTTCCAGTGGTGATCCGTTTTAAAATACAGAGGCACATCGTATTTTTGCTTTGCCTCTCGTAACGCGCCCAAGCCATTAACAAATAATTTTGAATCCGCTTTATTAACAAGCGCATCGAAAGTTGGATTGGAACTCGGCTTTGCCCAGTCAGGAAGAAACTCCGGGTAAACCGTATCCTTATCAGGTCCAATAATAATGCGATATTCCTTAACCCCGTGGTGCTTGAACCACTTATCCCAAACAGCCGCCGCCCCCATTACTTTAGCTGCCACAACTTCATCTTGAGGTGTCACGCCTATTCTTTTATTCGTTATTGACCCTCCGTAGACATCCCCCAAATACAGCCACCCCTCCTTCCCAATCACGACCTGTTCCGGGGCAATTGAAATTCCGAGCAAATAGTAAAAGCCGCCCAAAACAGGCAGTACAAAATCCAAATTATATAGTTCTGATTCTTGCCAGTCGCTCCAATGCTTCGACTTACCAGATGAAAAATTAACAAGCGGAGCGACCAGCATAATTAACGAAACCAGCGCAAGTAAAGCCAGTACTTTCTTCTTCATACACGCACCACTTAAAAATTAAAATACAGAAAAACGGTACTAATCGTTTGAATACTTGAATACATAGCAATAGGAAACAGAGTTGCCACCCATGCGATCTTCTTCCATCCAAGATAACCTTGGATTGTCAAGTCGTATGAGTTCCTTTGCGAAATTATGAAAAACCCAAGAAGGATCATAAAGTAACAAGCCGCATTGGTTGCAATCCCAACAGGTAGAATTGCAAGTAAAGTATCGGACAAAGTTCCGCCCCATGCCAAACGCTCGGTGGCCAATGTCGAGGTAGCCACATCCCGAGCAGAAGAAATATCAACCATACCCGCGAGAATAGTGCTGGCATCAGCTAACGACTCAGCCCTGAAAAAGACCCACGTAACATTCACAAACATGAACGTCGTAATCCATGCAAGTACAGCGGGCATGCGCATGCCGAGTTGGCTCCAAATACGATGAATTACAAGGGCTCCACCATGTAGCGCCCCCCAAATCACGAACATCCAACTCGCTCCATGCCAAAGCCCACCTAAAACAAAGGTGAGCATCAGATTCACATATAGCCGAATTGGAGAGCCACGATTACCACCAAGAGGAATATATAAATAATCTCTCAAGAAGCGACTAAGCGTCATATGCCACCGACGCCAAAAGTCTTGAATATCTAAAGCCTTATAGGGAGAGTTGAAGTTTATCGGCAGCCAGATATTAAACAACAACGCAGACCCAAGAGCCATATCGCAATAGCCGCTAAAATCAAAATACAACTGAAATGTATACGAGAGACTGGTTGCCCAGGAACTGTAAAAATCGTGCACGGCCCCTTCTGCAAAACCTGCATCAGCCCAGACCGAGAAAGTATCAGCAATCACGACCTTTTTGAAGAAACCGATACTGAAAATAAATAGACCCATAAAAACGTTACGATATCGAACAAAGCAAGTCCATCTCGACTGGAACTGCCCTATCATTTCCTTGTGATGCAAGATTGGACCTGCAATCAAGTGAGGAAAGAACGTCACGAACAACGCGTAGTTAATCAGATCATACTCTTTAACTTTTCCGCGATAACTATCGACTAAAAAAGCAATTTGCGTAAACGTGTAAAAACTGATTCCAAGAGGTAGCACCAACTGTTGAAAGTCATACAAAGAGCCCGAGATCAGGTTGATATTATCAATAAAGAAATTTGCATACTTAAAATAACCTAGCAAAGATAGGTTGGCGACAATACCGAGCGTGAGCAACGCCTTTTCAAAGCGATGAACTCTAATCTTAGAAGACGGAGAAAATAACCCTCCGATAAAAAAATTGCACAATATCGAACCAATGAGCAAAGGCAAATAAGCCACGCTCCAATACCCATAGAAAAACAGACTCGCAGCCACCAACCAAATCTTACCAAATGTAATAAAACGCCATCTATTCAATAAAAAATAAACCGCAAAAACCACTGGTAAATATGCAAAAACATACATTGGAGAACTAAAAATCATCGCATGCACTCTCAATCACGAATTCGTCGCCACACGCCACTAACGACGAATCCAACTATTATAATCAATCAACCACTCACACTAGCAGGCTAGACACCTAGTCAGGGCCTTACTGAGAAAGCTTGACAATGAATAAAACTTAAGCAAAGAGATGAACATTAGAACTTGTCCTTAAGATCATAGATGAACGCTGTTGAAAATTTTTTTCTCAAACTTGGAATCTGCGAAGATGATCGTTTGAAAAGCACGACAAGTTTATCTTGCTGCAACCTTTTTCGATAGCAAAATACCATTAAAAAGCAATAACCCTTCCTAATTTTCCAGTAATCCGCCTGCGTTATTCGGTTTTTCTGAAGCTGGTTCACCACCGCCGCAAATGTAAGCCCATCAGAATAAACCTCCCAATGCCCCCGGCTCCCAGTTCATGATTATCAATTCACCGCTGACGGCTGCCCTACCTTGGCGCTGGTTGGTTGTGCTGTAGCGGATGTCGAAGGTCTCAAAGTGATAGCCCTCGAACACCCGACGGATGTCTGGGTGATCGTTAATGCTGACCATCACCTTGCCTTGGCAGCGACGCATGAAGTCGGCCATCCGCTCGTAGTTCTCGAACGGAAAGTCCACACCATAGCCGGCGGTCTGCCAGTAAGGCGGGTCCATGTAGTGAAAGGTATGAGCACGGTCGTAGCGCTCCGCGCATTCGAGCCAGGGCAAGTGTTCGATGTAGGTGCCGGACAGGCGCTGCCAGGCGGCCGAGAGGTTTTCCTCGATCCGCAACAGGTTGATCGCTGGGCCGATGGTAGCGGTACCGAAAGTCTGCCCGGTGACCTTGCCGGCGAAGGCATGGTGCTGCAGGTAGAAGAATCGGGCCGCGCGCTGGATGTCGGTGAGGGTTTCGGGGCGGGTCATCTTCTGCCACTCGAACACCTGGCGCGAGCTGAGCGCCCATTTGAATTGGCGCACGAATTCTTCCAGATCGTTCTGCACGACGCGGTACAGCGTGACCAGGTTGCCGTTGATCTCGTTGAGGACTTCAACGGGCGCGGCCTGGGGTCGCATGAAGTAGAGTGCGGCACCGCCGGCAAACTTCGACGTAGCATTCGTGAGGCGGAAAAAGCGGGATGAGGCGGTCGGCCGGGCGGTGTTTGCCGCCCATCCAAGGGACGATGGGTGTGGACATTGAGAGCAAGACCTTTACTGTATGGATAAACAGGTGCTAGGCTCGCCGCGCTTCGTGCACGGAGCAAGAGCCTTGGCTGGACTTGCAGAGACAATTTGCAGGGACGGCGGTCGGTCTGGATGTTGACGCATCCGGACTGGCCGCTCTTTTTCACTTCGGGTTTGAGACTTCTTTGGCGTATGCCTGACAGGCTGCGAGGGCAATCAGCCCCCGGTCGCCGGCGTCGGTGATGCCGATAATTCTTTGAGCATGCGTTGGGTCAAGTTCGGCTCTTGCGGGGCCATGAACCACGCCGCCGGCGCTGGCAGCGGCTGACACCCCGTCACAACGGCCGGGATCGCTGCCGGCGTTGAGTAGGACTGACAGCCTGACATCAGCAGTGGCAAGGCGATCAGACAGGCGTTCCTGAGCTGTTTGCGCATCGGATAGATCCTTGTAATGGGTTTTGTCGTTGTCTTCCAGGCGCCGCTCCAGCGCCAGGCGCTTGTCCTGCTCGATCACTAGCGCGCCCACCGTCGCCTCGGCGGACTTCCGGGCCTGTTCGGCCAGCGCGTTACCGTAACGCCAGTCCTGTATCGCCCAACTGCCGGCAGCGCCGGCGCTAGCGATCGACAGCAGTACCAGGGCGATCGCCCAGGACCGCACAGGTGCCGGGATCAGATCGAGGATTGACATAGCACCGCCTTGGCCATGGCCCACAGCTCGCGGCGATCGGCTAGACCGACGTCGCCCCCGTTGATTTTCCGGCTGATACCGTCGAACAGGCCGGCGTCGGCCAGATCGTTAAGGCTTCGATCCCACCAGTACCAAGCCGCCGACAGCGCGGCATAGTCCGGCTGCTCCAGCAGCTCGGGCCGATCGAGCAGAGGCAGGCCGAGCGCTTGACCGCACAGGCGGTAGTTGTCGCGCCCGGTGATCTGGATCAGGCCGCGCCCTCGATAGCGGTAGCCATCGCCAGAGGCCTCGGGACCGTTGCCCATGCGATTTGCATAGACGCGGTTGGCCAGCTTTTCCGAGTTGCACAGATAAGCCTTTGCGGTCTCGACCTCGGCCGGATCTACCCGGCCGTTACGGTTGTCATCGAAGCCCGACTTGAACAAGCGCGCTACGCGCTCGGCGTCCCGGTAGTAGAGGCTTTCCGACAACTTGGACAGGTGCTGCGACTCGTGCCCGCACTGGGCGATAAACGCCGCCTCGCGCACCGGCGAGGTGATGCGAAACCGCGCCATGGCCGTGACCAGCGCAGACACAAAAACGCCCGCGACTGGGCGGGCGCTGGGGAGGATCTGCAGCAATTGCTGCTGAGTGATCGGCATGTAAACTCCAGGCACAAAAAAGCCGCTCAAGGCGGCGGGATGGGGTGCGCTTTCGCACTATTTGAGGCTCACGACCTTGACCGGCTTGGCGGGCTTTTTGCCCTTCTTACCTTTGGCTTTGGCCTTGCCGTTCTTGCCGCCATTGCACTCGACAACGGTGGTCCAGCCGGCTTGGGTGTAGGTCTGCTGCACCGACTCGGCCAGATACTCGCCATCAAGTCCAACCTTGAAGCCCTGGGCGATGATTGATCGTTCGGCAAACAGATCGGTACGCCCGGCCATTTCCAGCCGCACGCCGGCGGTGGACCGGTTGAACGCAGCCAAGCGGGCTTTCGCCGCCGCCTCGGCTGCTGTCTTGTTCGGTTGAATATGGCGATCGGTATGCACCGCCGGTAGACCGGCCGGGGCGTCGTCGTTCTCCCGCGACACCACAGCAAGCTTGCCGGTCTTCTTGTCTTGATGCTTGGCCCCAACCGCCTTGTGGCTGCTGCGATCGCCAAGGTGGAACTGCCAGCGGCTGACGTCTTCGCGCGTGATCACGATCGGCGCAAAGGCCTTCACCACGCTGGAGTTGGCCGCGCTGCAGAGCCTGGTTGAACCAGAAGAACAGTTCGAGCTGGACGGCTTGAGCGATCAGGCATGGCGCGAGCGGATTGGCAACGCGGTACCGCCGGCAGCCGCCGAAGCAATCGCCCATGTGATGGGTACCACCCTACTGCTTGCCGAAGCCGGCGAAACATTCATGCTGAGCAACATGCCGGTTTGGGTGCGCCCTGTTGCAGTGGGATTGAGTGTGAGTCAGAGGGAGGAGGCAGCATGAGCGCTGCAGAGAAAATTGATTTTCAAATAACACCAGGCGCTTGGTTCCGCCAAGACCTGCTTTATCCAGTGTTCGGACTCAGCACAGAAGCTGTCCGTAAGTATCGTTCTCGCGGTCTGTGGCTGGAGGGCAAACACTACCGTACCGACCCCGCCAATGTGCTGGTTTACAACAAGGAAGCAATTGAAAAGTGGATGGCAGGTCAACCATGAGTGACAAGATGCCCACAGGTGTCGAGATGAACGGCAAACAGCTGCGCATCTGGTTCATCTTCAATGGCCAGCGATGCCGGGAACCACTTGAGGGGATCTCGAAGGTTAACAAAGCTGCGATTGCCTATGCCGACAACAAACGCCGCACAATCCTCGCAGAGATCAAAGAGGGCCGCTTTGACTATGCGGCCCACTTTCCCAAATCTCCCAGGGCAGCAATGTTCACCGGGACTGGCGGACCATCCCTGAAGCGCACCGTGAAAGAAGGTATCGATCGATGGCTGGAGGTTCAGCGCGCACTCAAAGCATCAAGTACCGTTGTTAACTACGTCAGCAAGGCCAAACACGTCGAAAACAAATTCGGTAAACGCCGAATCGTGGACATCAGCAAGAGCGATATAGAACTGTTTCAAGCGCAACTGCTGAAGCAAGGCCTATCCCCAAAGACAGTAAACGACATCTTTACCGTCGTCCGAGGCGTCTGGGCTGACGCCTTCGGCGATGGCATCTTGAAATCCAACCCACTGGATCGAATCAGCAACGTCGGCTCGGACGTCGACCTTGAGCATGCCGATCCCTTCAGTCGCACCGAGATTGATTTGATCGGTAAAGCGGATCCGGAACGACGACCTGATACCAGGATGATTGAGTTCAACTGCTGGGCCGGACTATCGCTATCCGAACTCATCGCACTCGCTTTTGAGGACGTAGATCTTGAAGCCGGTCTGGTACATGTTCGACGGGCATTGGTGGTCGGCGAATTCAAAGTCCCCAAAGAACGATCTAGGGTACGAGTCGTCGAGCTGATAGACCCTGCCCTAGAATTAATGCGGGAAATAGTGGCCTCCGCCAGGGACGCAGTAGCCGAAGAGATCACGGTTATCCAACGCGATAACATCACGTCAAAGAAGATGAAAGTTAGGTTCCTATTTCGTAGTTCGACCAGCGGTTTACTCTGGAGCGGCAAGACATTAAGCAACTGGTTTACTGCCCATTTGAAAAAGGCAGAGGTACGCCATCGCGGTGCGAACCAGTGTCGCCATACCTTTGCCAGTCAGATGCTGTCGAGCTACGTTCCGGTCGAATGGGTGGCCCGGCAACTTGGGCACGCCGACACTACTATGGTGCGAAAGCACTATGGGAGATGGATACCAAAGGATACCAAGAGCATGGCGGGTATCGTATCGAAAATGTTGGGGTTTAGAAAAAACTGATCCGCCTCAGATGAAAGGTCAGATATAAGTCTGACCTACTGCTTTCAATGAAAACAGAAATCGAACTCAGGACAAGACGAATACAACCTATCGTAAAGCGCAACTTCATCAATCAGCTCGCCATGATAGCCAAGATCTAGGTAGTACTTGAGCCCTTCGTGTACACCGTAAATAATCCACTCACCAGAGATTTTCCTCTTGGCCCTTCTTTCGTCGTAGCCGCTGACAATTTTTTTAGCAATGACACCTGCCTCACTCCACATGTCAGCGTGCTGCAAATCAGCTTCAATTGCTTTTCGCAGTAGCGCGTTAGGGTGAGAGGGATCTTCTTGCAGATCAGCCCGCCCCCAATGCAACTCAATATTCTGAGCAATATCGTCCGAGGTCGAATAATGCGTGTGGTAGAGCCGGCCAAGAACGTCACCAGAGAACTTGCTCTGTCTTTTGGTGCGAGTCACCTCTGAGATATTTTCCAGCGCATCAATCTCACTCACAACGCTAGTGAACACCTTCGCGTTTTCCTCGAGCAGCGACTCGACGATCTTTTTGCTCAAGCGATCATAATAGGGTTTTCCCTC
>Ga0307412_10001298_pt1 | contig 14011 bp, 9 predicted proteins | sample DK1Cmetagenome_3_FD_203823 | JGI IMG/M metagenome (GOLD analysis project Ga0307412, IMG submission 203823) | Maize rhizosphere microbial communities from greenhouse at UC Davis, California, United States - DK15-C-1 | ecosystem: Host-associated > Plants > Roots > Rhizosphere > Soil | place: USA...
CGCATAGATGAAGGGCTTCAGCGTGGAGCCGGGCGAGCGTTTCGCCAACGTGCCGTTGACCTGCCCCTGGATCGACGCATCGAAATAGTCGGCGGACCCGACCATGGCCTTGACGCCCATGTCGCGCGTATCGACCAGGATCGCCGCCGCGTTCCGGATACCGCGATCGCCGCTGCGCTCGACGTACTGGCGCACCTGACGCTCCAGGCTGTGCTGGAGGCCGAGGTCGAGCGTCGTCGCGACACGCATGTCGCTGTCGCCGTCCAGACGACGTTCGGCAAGCACCTGCTCCACGAAGTGCGGCGCCTCGAACGGCAGTTGCGACAGCGGACGCAGGCGCAGGGGAAGATCGAACAACGGCCGCGCGCTCGCGTCGTCGGGATGCTTCGCGATCCAGCGCGAGAACAGGCGGTCGCGCGACAGCTTGAGGCCCTTGCCGATCACGGCACTACCGTCCACATGGCCCGGCAGGCCTCGCGACGGCTCCTGCGGGATGACGGCAAGGGTGAGCGCTTCGGGCAGGCTCAGCCGCGCGGGCGCCTTGCCGAAATAGGCGAGGCTGGCCGCGCCGACGCCTTCGACGTTACGGCCGTAGGGCGCGGCGTTGAGGTATGCCTCGAGGATATCGTGCTTGGAATACAGCGACTCCAGCTGCACCGCGCGAACCGCTTGCACCAGTTTGCCGCCCGGACTCCGCGTGTCCAGGCGCCACATCAGCCTGGCGAGCTGCATCGTGATCGTGGAGCCGCCTTGTGCGTTGCCTCGGCGCACGTAGGTCATCCACGCGCCGCGCACGAGGCCCCAGGCACTGACACCGGGATGCCAGCGGAACCAGCGATCCTCATGCAGGAGGACGGCGTCGACGAGCGCCGGGGAAACATCCTCCAGCGGCACCCACAAGCGGTACCGCTGGTCGCTCGCCAATGTCAGCCGAAGCAGCCGGCCATTCGCGTCGTACACGGCCGTGGATGAGGGAAACCACATGCGTAGATCGTCGTGCGGCCACAGGCGCAGCCCGACCGGTACCGCCACGAGCAGCAGCAACGCCACGAGGGCGTTGTGCCACTTGATGCGGTGGAAGAAGCATCCAACCTTTATGGCTTCCGCTCCACCGTCATCACGCCGCCGCCAGGGGCGCGTGCCTGCACACCGCGGTCGTAAAGCGATTCGACCAGGGCCGGGGGAATGACGAACTTGCCGGCGTTGGTCGCCTTGATCCGATAAACGAACTCCTGCACGTCACGGCTGGCGTAGCCATAGACGACCACGCGATCCTCGCGGACATCGGCGTACTCGGGTTTCCAGGTGGATTCCGGGCTGCCGATCGGCGAGCGCCATGCGGGCGTCCCGTCGACCTCGCCACCGTCCTCGCCCTGGGCCGCTTCGTCTCCCTCGGCACCCTCTTCCGTGGCCGGCGCCGTCTCGTCGGATGAAGCCGTTGCCGCTTCCGGGGGTGCCGCTGTATCGAGCACGGGTTCGAATCCACCGGGCAGCAAGTCGACGATCGCGATGTTGTCGACACCTTCGTCTTTCGTCGCGCGGATGCGCAGGTGCACGTCGATCTCGTCGCCGGTACTCACGCTGCCCACCGACTTGCCCTTGGTGTCCGTGTAGGTGCGGGTGATCTCCAGGCCATCCTTGCGCGTGTCGCCGGCCGGCTTGCGGTCGAAGCCGGTCTGCGCCACGCCGTACCAGCCGGTGGAGTCCGCGTCGTTGACCAGCCGGAGGCGTTGCGTGCCGGCGGGCCAGTGCCCATCCAGGATCGACCCCTTCGCCGCGCCGATCGGCGTGACGGTGCCATTGGCCGCTACCGCACCGATGGAGAGCTTGGCCGGATCGCCCCCCGCGTCCTTCGCCCACGCATCCAGCGCGAGGATGATCATCGCCGAGGAGAGGGTGTTGTAGTGCCCCATGCCTAACGGACGAACCAGGTTCTCGACCGTCTCCGGCGGCAGGGCTTTCGCCAGATCGGGGAAGTGCCTCGATAGCAGGTACAGCACCGTGGCATCGCGAATGGGCGCGTCGTAGTAGTCGCCGTAGACGTACGACTCGTCCGTGGGCTTGCGCACGAGGATCTTGCGCGGCCCGGCGATCAGGTCGCTGGCCAGGCGATCCTGGTGGAGCAGCTTGTACGAAGCCGCCAGCCACGCGGCGGCGAGGTCGTTCTTCCACTCGTTCGCATGCACTTCCTGCAAGCGGCGTTGCAAGGATGCGAGGTCGTTCGTGGTGACATTGCCCTGCCGCGTCAGCAGGTAGATGGCGTATGCCCTCTGGCGCATCTCCACCAGCGAATCGCCGCTGTCGTTGGCGGCGATCTGGCGGAGGGCCTCGTCGGCCGAGGCCAGCATGTCGCGCGGCACGATCACGCCGCGATCGCTCGCCTCGACGAGGTAATGCACGGCGTAGTCGGTGGCGAAGGTATGCGTGTCGGGCGTCGCCGTCCACAGGCCGAAGCCGCCCTGTCCGTTCTGCCTCGCGCGCAAGACATCGAACAAGGCTGCGACCGGGTCCGACGGGGGCGGCGCGTCACCGGACATCCGGGCCGGCTTCACATCGCCGAACTCGGGGTTCCGCCCGAGGATCAGGGCGGGCATCGCCGCGCTGATCACCTGCTCGGTGCAGTAGTGCGGGAAGTCCACGAGGTATGCGGCAAGTCCGCGCGCCAGCACGACCGGCACGGTGGAGAAGGCCGCGTCGCGCTTGGCGTATTCGTCGTGCATGTCGCGCAGGCCGGTCACGTCGCCGCGCGAGTGCGCATCGACGTGACCGAAGATGAGATCCGTGCGCATGGGCGATGCGGGGCGCACCGACAGGTCGACGCCCTGCTTCGCGGACTTGCCGTTATAGCTCGCCGTGAAGCCCAGGTTGCCCGAGCCCAGCTTGTCCGTCGCGCGCACGCGGAAAATCGCCACGCCCTCGCGCATCTCGCCAAGGTTCAACGTCTTCGTCGCGTCACCCACGATCTGCAATTGCGGGCCCAGCTTGAGGCCGACCGCGACGGGCACTTCCTTTCCGCCCAGGCCGGTCAGGTTGTTCGCCACGCCGACGCTGATTTCCGCCTCGTCGCCCGGGGCGAGCGTGGTGGGCACGTTCGGTGAGAGGACGAAGTCGCCGCGGACCGTGGTGGCCCCTTCGAACGTGCCGATGCGTTCCGGCGACACGCTGATCGCCATGACCCGGAGCTTGCCGTTGAAGTAGTCGGGCACCTTGTAGGTCAGGTCGCGGGACCCGTCGACATCGACGATGCCCGACCAGTAGGCCACCGGCTTGTCACGCTTGCGCCGGAACGGATTCAGTTGGCGGCCGATCGCGCCGTCGGCGTCGCCGCCCGGCGCGGCCATCGCCATCAGCTTCTGGAAGTCGGGAATGATGAGGTCGAGGATCTGCGACGTGGACACCTCGAGCATGCGCTTGCGGAAGAAGTACTGCAGCGGGTCGCCCAGCTTGTAGCGAGCCACTTGCAGGATGCCTTCGTCCACCGCGAAGACCACGGCGCGCGTCGGGTGGGGCGAGGTGACGTGGAAGGTGACGGTATCGCCTGGCTTCACCAGGGCCGGGGCTTCCACGGCGATGCCATTGCGGCGCGCGTCCATGTTCACCGAGAACGGCACCACGCCGAACGACAGCGGGCTCATGAAGATCTCGTCCGAGGAAGGATCACGGACGTACTGCACGTTGATGTAGCCGTTGCCTTCGAAGTCCGCGGGCACGGTGATGTGCTGTACCGTGCTCGTGGTATCGGCGTGGAACCAGGCGTGCGCGTAGACCTTGTCGCGCTCGATGGTGATGAGGCCACTGCCGGCATAGGGGGCACGGATGGCGATGTCGACCGTTTCGCCCTGCGCATAGTCGGTCTTGGACAACGTGAGTTGCAGTTCGGCGTTGCGTTCCAGCGACCGCGAGACGTTGCCCTCGCCGGCTACCGACCACGCCACGCGATTGACTTCCTTGCCGTTGGCATCCTTCACCACCAGGGCGAAGTTGCCCGGCTTGTCCGTCGGCAGCGTCACGTCGACGCCCGCGGCGGGAATGCTCAAGGGTACTTCGGACAGCGTCGACTCGCGCGCCTTGGATTCGTACTTGAAGACACCCGAATCCTGCTTCGTGAGGACGGAAACGTAACGCGTCTCCACGATCGCCTGCTTCAGCCCTGGCAGATCCATGCGTTTCGCATTCGGATCGATCGCCACGAGGTTGACGCTGCGCTTCGCGTCACGGCTCACGTAGTCGAGGTTGTCGACGGCTTTGTATCCGACGAGCCAGTCGTTCGACGACACCATGCCTTGCGTGGCCGCGGCGACACTGCGGCCACCTTCCGCCTCATAGGCCTTGGCCAGGAAATACAGCTGGTAGGTGGCGTCGGCGTACTTGGACAGGTCCAGCGCGAACTCCGCGTGGCCCTTGTCGTCGGTCTTCACATCGGCCAGCTTCTCCTCGAAGCCTTCCTTCGCGCGGCGTACGTCGTAGAAGTGGTAATCCTTGTAGCTCGGGAACGAGGGGAACGCCGGGCGCAGGGTCAAGGAGCCTTCCACGCGCCGATCCGCCGCGGGTGTGCCGAACAGGTTCCGCACGTCGACCAGCGCTTTCAGCTGCGTGGGCTTCACCCAGCCTTCGGGCACGGCCGTCGACAGTGCCGCCGAGACCTTCATCCGGTCCGGCTGGAACTCCTTCACCTGGACCGTGGTGCTGCCGATCTGCGAGTAGGGCTTGCCGTCCTTGGCGATGTACAGGTTCACCGTCCAGTTGCCGGTCGGCGAGGTCTCGGCCGTGGTGTGGTCCAGTTCCGCGAAGCCCGCGGCGTCCATGGCCACCGTCTGCTGGCGTACCGTGGTGCCGCGCGGGTCCACCACCTCGGCGATCAACGGCATGCCCGCGACGCTTCGCGTCCAGCTGTTGGCACGCACGATCATGCCCACATGGAAGAGGTCGCCCGGCCGGTAGATGCCGCGATCGGAGAACAGGTATCCCGACAGCTGGCCCTGGCTGTGCGCGTTGGGCTCACCGCCGATGTCGAAACGGGAGAAGTCCAGGGTGCGGTCGTACGAGGTCACCGGCAGGAACGACAGGTCGTCACCCTGGCGCACCACGTACATCGCCGGCGCCTTCTCTTGCGTGAAGCCCTTGAGATTGGCGAAGTGCGCGCGTCCATCCGCACCCGTGTTCTGGGTGAACAGCGTGCTGCCGTTCTTCGCGATGACCGCCACGGAGGCGCCGCCCACCGGCGAGCCGCTGCGGATGGATTGCACGAAGATATCCTGGCTACCGTCCAGTGACTTCTTGGCGATGACGCCGAGATCGGTGATGACGACGAGGCGCTCGTCCTTCGGCCAATCGTAAGGCGCCGTATCGATGTCGTCCTCGGACGCGGCATCGGCGGCCGCGGTGTCCGCATCGCCTCCCGCCTCGCGTGCGGCAGCCTCGCGCGCGGCCTTCTCGCGGCGCTCGCGTGCTTCCTGCTCGGCCTTGGCGTCGTAACCCGAAAGTTTGAGAAGGAATACGCCGCGCTTGCCGGCGGCCAGGTACTGGCCCAGGTCGAAGCCTTCGTAGTGCGCCTTGCCGGGGCCTTCGTCCGGGAAGGAAACCTTCTTCACGAAGCGGTCCACGATGTGGTCCGGCGTGAAGCCATACATCTCCGGCTTCGCATAACTGCCGGAGTTGAGCGACACCAGGTGCTGCAACTGGTCCGGCAGCACGCGGCCGACCTCGACGCGCATGCCGGGGATGTTGCGCGACACCACCGAGACGCGGCGATCGCCGCTGAGCGAAAGCAGGGATCCATCCGCCATGAAGCGAAGCAGGCGCGGGTAGTCGGGCACGGTGAGCATGTCGGCCCGCGCCTTGGGCATCACGTAGCCGCCGAAGGAAGTCATGCCCTTGTCCACGCGCACGTAGATACGCTGGCCTGGCTGGGCGTGGTAGCGGAAGCTCTGCGTTTCCGACCAGTCGTTCTCGGTGGGCACGACCTCCGGCTTGAGCGGGGTGAAGGACCGCAAGTCGGCCTCACCCACTTGCGACACCGAATAATGCTTGTCGTCCCCTTCCGGCACGGCCCATACGTGCAAGCGCTTGGCCAGCTCGTTGTCGCTCACCGGGCCGCCGAAATGCATCACCACCACTTGTTCCGGCTCGAACTTCGCGTTGTCCACCAGCGTGGCCGAGACCTCGTCGAGCTTCAGGCTGTACTGGCCGGGCACGCGCACCGAGGTCTCCAGCGCCTCTTCCGTGCCTTCGCCGCCGCGGCTGCTGCGCACGCCGTCGTCCAGCTTGACACCCACGGCACCGTCGTCCCTGGGCAGTTGCAACGGTTGCGAGTGGACGAAAGCATTGAGGCGGCGCTCGTCGTAGGTGACGCTGAACTTCAGGGCGGCCCCGCGCTTCTCGTCGCCATTGCGCAGGTCCAGCGAAAGGCGCTTCTCGAACTGCGCCGCGTCCACGGGGTAATTGAAGCCGAACTGGACGATCGTCTTTTTCTTCGTCGGGTCCTGCGGATCTTGGTAGAACTCGCCGTTGACGACCCTCGCGGTGAAGGGCGCGGTGCTGAAGCTGAAATGATCGTCGGCCAGCAATACCTGCGGCGCGAACACCTTCGCCTTATCGAAGCTCACATCGATCTTGCGGCCGACCGGCCAGTCGCCCGCCGGGACGAAACGCAACACGCGATCGTTTTCCCATGCCCATTGGCCGGGCAGTTTCGGGTCCATGGCGATGCCGTCGGTGACCGGCTTGCCCAACGATTCGAGCCGGGCCGCCGAGCCGGAGAAGGTCACGGTCAGGGGATGGATCGTCACCGGAACGTGCTCGTAATCGCTGATCGACGGTGCCGGCGCCTCGAAGCTCACCCGGTCCGGCTCCGCGGGCCTGGGCCTGTTCTGCCACCACTGCCAGCCGAACCATCCGCCGGCGATCAGCAGCAGCGTTCCAGCGATGCTGCCGGTGAACTTCAGCGGGTGGCTGCGGGCGACCCGGGCGGTCGCCGGCACCCAGCCGGGCGCCGACCAGGCCATGTTGCCGAAAATGGGCCGGAACAACCGGCCCAGCAACCAGAACAGGCCGCGCACGAAGCGCACGGGCAACAGGGCGATGAAACGAAGCAGATCCATGTGTCCCTTTCCGATCCCATAAGATGACGGCGCAGTCGTCGCCGTGCCGCGGATACGGCAAGGCCCGTCCCCCGCATCCGCGGTGAACCGGCCTTCGCTTCGTATCCCCAATGACCATGCTGCGCGCGAACGGTGTCGCGGCTGCGACGGAATTCTGGCACAGCGCGGGACACGATCGGGGCTTTTGCGGGCATGTTGCAATAGAACGATTCTGAAAAAGCTTTCCGATCCGATATGACGTGATCCGCCTCACGCATGCCGGGTAACGGCATGTAAAGGGCGCGAACATTGCGCTATGGTCGCTACATTCGCCGACAACGTGAACCTATGAACGACGACGCGACGGGTCCGATCGAGAGGGCGATCGCCACGGGCGACCACGAATTTCGTGAGTTGGCCGACTTCGCGCCCGTGATGATCTGGCGATCGGGGCCGGACAAGCTCTGTGACTGGTTCAACAAGCCCTGGCTCGACTACACCGGCCGCGACATGGCCGCGGAAGTGGGCGATGGCTGGGCCACGGGCGTGCATCCGGACGACCTGGAACGCTGCCTCGACACCTATGTGGACGCATTCGACGCGCGCAAGCCGTTTTCGATGGAATATCGCCTGCGCCGGCACGACGGCCAATACCGCTGGCTGCTCGACAACGGCGCGCCTTTCCATCGCGGGGGATCGTTCGCCGGCTATTGGGGCAGCTGCGTGGACGTGTCCAACCATCGCGATGCCGAGCGCGCCCAGCGCATCGTCATCAACGACCTGAACCACCGCATGAAGAATGTCCTCGCGGTGGTCCAGGCCATGGCGATGCAGAGTTTCACCGACGATCGTCCGCTGGACGTCTCGATGGGCGCCTTCGGCAGCCGGCTGCGCGCACTGGCGCGCGCGCACGATCTGCTCCTGGACCCCTCGCGCGACGACCTCACCCTGCACGGGGTGATCGAATCCGCCGTCGCCCCGCACGATCCGGGGAACGCCCGGATCACCTTCGAAGGTCCGCCCCTCGTGCTGGACCCGGAGGCCGCCGTGGCGATGGCCATGGCCATCCACGAACTGCTGACCAACGCCGCCAAGTACGGTGCGCTGTCCACGCCGTCGGGCACGGTGGCGATCGCCTGGACGTACGTGGGGACGCCCGGACCGGGCAAGGCTCGCCTGGAGTGGAAGGAGCGCGGCGGTCCGGCGGTCGCTGCCCCCATGAGACGCGGATTCGGCACACGATTCATCGAACGGGTGCTGTCGGGCCAGTCCCGCGGCCAGGCCGCCATCCGCTTCGAGCAGGACGGTGTCCGCGCCGTCTTCGAAGCCGCCGCCGGACTGCCCTGGTCCCGTCCGCCCAAGTAGAACGCTCCGGGTTGAATAAATGTCGGTCGCCCTTGTCGATAAGGTCGGGCCACAATCGACGTCTCCATGAACACCGGGAGTCCTTTCCGGTGACCAGCAAGGAGAACGGCGATGCGTTTCATGGTGATCGTAAGGGCGAACGAGGATTCCGAAGCCGGCAAGATGCCGAGCGAGGAAATGCTCACGGCCATGGGCAACTACAACGAGGAACTGGTCCGGGCCGGCGTCATGCTGGCGGCGGAGGGTCTCCACCCCAGTAGCAAGGGCGCCCGCGTGCGCTTTTCCGGCAATCGTCGCGATGTCATCGACGGCCCCTTCGCGGAGGCCCGTGAACTCATCGCCGGTTTCTGGCTCATCCAGGTCCGTTCGCTCGACGAGGCCATCGAGTGGGTCAAGCGCGCACCCAATCCATTCGAGGGCGAATCCGAGATCGAGATTCGCCGCATCTTCGAGGCCGAGGATTTCGGCGTCGAGTTCACACCGGAAGCGCGTGCCCAGGAAGAACGCCTGCGCGCCGAGCTCGCTTCACACCATTGACCCACGACAGACGGAGTTCGTCATGAAGATCCAGCCTTACCTCTTTTTCAACGGTACCTGCGAAGCGGCTTTCCGATTCTATGAGAAGGCGCTTGGCGGCAAGATCGGCGAATTGCATCGTTTCAAGGACATGCCGCCACAGGAAGGGTCCGCCAACGACGGCTGCGGCGGCATGACGCCGGAGGCGCTCGCGGCGATGGGCGAGAAGGTCATGCACGTGAATCTCGTCGTCGGTGACCAGATGATCATGGGATCGGACAGCCCCGACGATTCCAAGGACGGCATCCACGGCGTCACCATCACGTTGGGATTCACCGACGTGGAAGAAGGCCGCAAGGTGTTCGAAGCGCTTTCGCAGAAGGGTGACGTGCAGATGCCGTATGGCGAGACCTTCTGGGCCAACGGTTTCGCCATGTTCAAGGATCAGTTCGGGGTGCCCTGGATGATCAACGCCGGTGACAAGCCCAGCCCGTGAGGAGCCAACCATGCAATTCCTGATAATCCGCAAGGCGGACAACGATAGTGAAGCCGGCGCACGTCCCACGCGCGAGCTCATCGAAGCGATGGGCGACTATGTGGACACGCTTGCGGCCGAGGGCCGTTTTCTCGCCGGCGAAGGCTTGAAGCCCAGCCGCGAAGGGGTGCGGGTCACCTTCGGGCCGGACCGGAAGGCCGTGGTACAGGACGGCCCCTTCGCCGAAACGAAGGAACTGGTCGCCGGCATCAGCATCATCGAGGCCGGATCGATGGAAGAAGCGGTCGACTGGGTGAAAGGCTGGCCGGCGGAAGATGCGCACGGCGATGCCGTGGTGGATATCCGGCCGATCGGCTGCCCCGGCGGCCTGGGCGGCTTCGGCGATCCCAGCGAAGCCGATTCCCCCCAATCCCGTTACGTCGTGATGTTGAAGGCGAACGAACGCAGCGAAACCGACTGGAATCCCGGTCCCGAGATCCTCGGCCGCATGGTCGAAGCCAACCGCGCGGGGAACGAGGCCGGATTCCTCATCGCCGGACATGGACTGTCGTCCAGCCGCCACGCCAAGCGGGTGGGCTTCAGCAAGGGCAAGCCCACGGTATTCGACGGCCCCTTCGCCGAGATCAAGGAAATGGTCGCCGGTTTCTGGGTACTGCGCGTCGACAGCCTGGACGACGTCATCGCCTGGACGGAAACCTATCCGTTCCCCGACGGCAACGACGCCCGGCTGGAAATCCGCGAGCTCTACCGCATGGAAGAACTGATGCCCGTGGCGTCCTGATTGCCGCAACGCGGCTTGCCACGCATGACGGCGGATGCTGTCATGCGTGGCCATGACGAAACACGACACCCATCGCGCCATCGATGCGATCTGGAAGATCGAGTCGCCTCGCCTGATCGCCACGGTCGCACGCATGGTGCGCGACCTCGACCTGGCCGAGGAACTGGCCCAGGACGCGCTCGTTTCCGCCCTGGAGCAGTGGCCGCGTGAAGGCGTGCCGCGGAATCCCGGTGCATGGCTGACCCAGGCGGCGAAGCATCGCGCCGTGGATCGCATCCGGCGAGAACGCATGGCCGGCCGCAAGCTCGAAGCCCTCGGCAAGGACATGGAGGGCTTGCTCGAGTCGGACGACGACCGCCTGATCGATGCGCTCGACGACGACATCGGCGACGACATGCTGCGGTTGATCTTCACCGCCTGCCATCCGGCGCTGTCGATCGAGGCGCGCGTGGCCTTGACGCTTCGCCTGCTCGGCGGACTCACCACCGACGAGATCGCACGCGCTTTCCTCGTTCCCGAAGCCACGGTCGCCCAGCGTATCGTTCGGGCCAAGCGCAGCCTGGCGGATGAAGCGGTGGCCTACGAGGTGCCTCGCGGCGAGGCCTTGAAGGAGCGCCTCGCTTCCGTGCTCCGCGTCCTCTACCTCATCTTCAACGAGGGTTACGCCGCCACCACCGGCGGCGACTGGATGCGCCCCGCGCTCTGCGATGAAGCGCAGCGCCTGGGCCGCATCCTCGCCGAGCTGATGCCCGGTGAAGCGGAAGTCCACGGGTTGGTGGCGCTCATGGAAATCCAGGCGTCCCGCGCGGGCGCACGTACCGGGCCGGACGGCCAGCCGATCCTGTTGCTCGACCAGGACCGGCACCGCTGGGACCGCCTGCTGATCGGACGCGGCCTCACCGCGCTGGAACGCGCCGAACGCCTGGGCGGAGCGCATGGCCCCTACGCGCTGCAAGCCGCCATCGCGGCCTGCCATGCACGCGCCACGCGTGCCGACGATACCGACTGGCCACGCATCGCCGCGTTGTACGCCGAACTCGTCGAGGTCGTGCCCTCGCCGGTCGTCGAACTCAACCGCGCGGTGGCGGTGTCGATGTCGGAAGGACCGGACGCGGCCTTGCCCATCGTCGAGGCCCTCATCGGGGAACCCGCTCTGCGCGACTACCACCTGCTGCCCAGCGTGCACGGCGACCTCCTGTTCCGCCTCGGCCGCATCGACGACGCGCGCGAAGCATTTCTCCGCGCGGCGCGCATGACACGGAACGAACGCGAACGCACCTTGCTCGAATCACGTGCCCGGGCCTGCACGAGCGCGACGCCGGATTGAGCCTGCCGACAACGTTGCGCACGAATTCCCGAACCGTGTTAGCCTGCATCGCAAATGCAATGCAGGAGCGCGCCATGAAGACCGCCACCATTCCTTCGATCCGCGTGGAGCCCGCCTTCCGGGAGAAAGCCGAAGAGGTCCTCGGCAAGGAGGAAACCTTGTCCGCCTTCGTCGAGACCGCCATGGCGGAAGCCATCGAGCGTCGAACCATGCAGCGTGAGTTCGTCGCCCGTGGCCTTGCCTCACTGGCGCAGGCGGAGCGGACCGGCATCTATCACGCCGCGCAGAGCGTACATAAGGAGGCCGCCGAGCGAATCGCCGCCGCGCGACGAAACAAAGGAAAGGAATGACTTACGAGGTTCGCTACACGGATGGCGCGCGATCCGACCTCCTCCGCTTCACCGACTTCCTCGCCGGCCACGATCCGGACCTGGCCGAACGGGCGCTCGCGACGCTCGTGCGCGCCGTGCGGATACTCGAGGAATTTCCCTATACCTGCCGCAAGGCCGAGGCGAACAATCCCTTCCTCCGCGAACTCGTGATTCCTTTCGGCGCCCACGGCTACGTGGCGCTTTTCCATATCGGCAAGGAACACGTCGCGATCGTCGCCATCCGCCACCAGCGCGAGGACGACTATTTCGCCTGATCCGCGCTCAGTGCGTGATGTCGATCTTCACGTTGGTGCCGTCGGGCACGTCCTGCAATTGTTGCAGTACCGAACCGGTCAGCTCGAAGTGCTCCTTGGCCGGCACCGGGTTCAGGTTTTCGACCGTGTATTCGCCCTCGGCGAAGACCGGCAAGGTGACATAGGTGTAGCACTCGCCTTCCGCCCGCGTCTTTCCCGCTTCGATCAACGCTTCGACCAGCGGCGGCAACAGCCAGTCTTCGGCGATTTCCTCGCGCAACAGGTTGTTGAATCCCGGCACACTCTCGGCGACACGCTCGATCTCGGCGGTGCCCGTGTTGAGCCAGAAGATGCCGCCTTCGTCCGCCTCGTAGAACATGTCGCCCAGCGCGGTGAACAGCAGGGGCGTGAAGGCGTCGCCGATGCGCCAGCGCCAGGATTCGGCGAGCGCGTCGATGGCGTCCTTGTCCGGCGTGCAGATGAGGTCGTTCCAGGAGAGGGCCATGGGGGGCGCCTTTTTCGATCGGGGCCGCCATTTTAGGCCTTCTTCGCGCGCGATGCCTCGCGAACCGGCCCGACAAGGCTCAATGACCGGGCGCGTCGTCCACGGCGCGGTTCACCGCGCGCACGAAGGCTGCCCGCGCCTTGGCCTGCGCCTCGTCCGTCGCCACGGGCCACGCCGCCAGTTGCACGATGACGAGACGCCGCTTCGGATCGACGTGCAACAACTGGCCGAAGATGCCGATGCCTTCGAAGCTGCCATCGTCGTATGCCCACCACTGGTAGCCGTAGCCACGTCCCTTCACGCCGATCGCCGCATGCGTGTGCGTGGCGTCTTCGATCCAGCCATCCGCGAGTACCGCCTTGCCGTCGGCCATGCCTCCGTCGAGCAGGAATTGTCCCAGCCGGGCATAGTCGCCCAGGGTGGCGGAGACGCCGGAGCCACCGGCTTCGGTCCCATCCATGTCGTCCTTCAGCCAGAGCGCATCGGCCGCCATGCCATAGGGTTTCCAGATCTTCTCCGACAGGTACGATGCCAGCGTCTTGCCCGTCGCCCGCGTGACCAGGATGCCGATCAGGTCGGTCTCCCCGGTCTTGTAGACCCAGCGCTCGCCGGGCGCGAACTCCCGTGGCAACCGCGACATGTACGAGACCAGCAAGGGAACGCCGGGCTGGCGCGCGCCTTCATACATCATCGCGACGTCCGAATGCGGATCGGTGTAGTCCTCGTTCCAGCGCACGCCCGAGGTCATCGAAAGCAGTTGCCGGATCGTCACGTCGCGATAGGCGCCAGCGGCCAGTTCGGGGATGTACCGCGTCACCTTGTCATCGAGGCTGTGTATCGCACCGTCGCGCAAGGCGGCGCCCACCAGGGTGGAGGTGAACGATTTGGCCACGGAGAACGAAGTCCAGCGAGTAGCCGGACCGGCGCCGAGGCCGTAGCGTTCAATGCGTACCCGGCCATCCTCGACGACCATGACACCCGCCACGTGGTGGGCGGCCATGTAACGTTCGAGCGTCGAATCGTCGTCGAAACGCGGTGACAGCGGCGCGCCTGCGGATAACGGATGCGCCTTGCCATGCCGCACGATGTTGCTCGCATAGTGAGTTTCCATGGCGCGGAACGCCGCTTCGCGCTGCGGCTGGTTCCAGAACAGCACGTCGGTGCGGCGCGCATGCGGCGCCGCGCATCCCGCAAGGAACGCGAGGACAAGCAACAACCCCAGGCCCGGTGGGAGCCGAAAGCCCAGGCTTGGTGGGAGCCGACCCAGTCGGCGATGGGACTCGCCGTAACCTCCAATCGCCGACAGGGTCGGCTCCC
>Ga0307412_10001302_pt1 | contig 13994 bp, 13 predicted proteins | sample DK1Cmetagenome_3_FD_203823 | JGI IMG/M metagenome (GOLD analysis project Ga0307412, IMG submission 203823) | Maize rhizosphere microbial communities from greenhouse at UC Davis, California, United States - DK15-C-1 | ecosystem: Host-associated > Plants > Roots > Rhizosphere > Soil | place: USA...
GGCCGATCGCTATGATCCGGCGATGGCGCGGCTGATCGACAACCTCGATCTGCTCGCGCGCGGGGCGATCCCGCAGCTGCGCCGGCTGTGCCGGGTCGACGAGGAGGATATGGCCGACATGATCCGCGAGCTGCGCCATTATGACCCCAAGCCCGGCCTGCGCTTCGGCGGCGAGCCGGCCGCCCCGATCACCCCCGACATCTTCATTGCGCGCACGGCCAATGGCTGGGCGATCGAGCTCAATTCGGCAACCCTGCCGCGGCTGCTGGTCAACCGCGCTTATTATGCCGAGCTTGCGAGCGGCACCCAGGACAAGTCGAGCAAGGCCTGGCTCAGCGAGTGCCTCGCCTCGGCCAACTGGCTGGTCAAGGCCCTGGACCAGCGCGCTCGCACCATCGTCAAGGTCGCGCGCGAGATCGTCAAGCAGCAGGAGGCCTTCTTCCTGTACGGGGTCGACCATCTCCGCCCGCTCACCCTGAAGACGGTCGCCGATGCGATCGGCATGCACGAATCGACGATCAGCCGGGTCACCTCGAACAAATATCTGATGTGCGAGCGCGGGCTCCACGAACTCAAATATTTCTTCACCAGCGGGGTTTCCGCATCCGATGGCGGCGACGCGGTGTCGGCCGAGGCGGTCAAGAGCCAGATCGCCAAGCTGATCGCTGCCGAGGGCGACGACATCCTGTCCGATGACAAGCTGGTCGACCTGCTCCGCGACAAGGGTTTCGATCTCGCCCGCCGCACGGTAGCCAAATATCGCGAGGCGATCGGCCTTGGGTCCTCGGTGCAGCGCAGAAGGCAGCGGGCGATGAAGGCGGCGTGACCTTGCAGTTGTCCATCGCGTGCCAGCGGCGGGGAATCAGCCCGGGATCAACAGCCCCGCCAGCGCCGCCGACATCAGATTGGCGAGGCTTCCGGCGATCAGCGCCTTGATGCCGAGCCGCGCGATCGTCGGGCGCTGGCTGGTGGCAAGGCTGCCGGTCGCCGCCATCTGGATCGCGATCGAAGAGAAATTGGCGAAGCCACACAATGCGAAGGTCACCACCGCGATGCTGTGCGCGCTGAGCGCCGCCTTGATCTGGCCGAGATGGGCATAGGCAACGAACTCGTTGAGCACGACCTTCTCACCGAAAAGTCCCCCGGCGAGCTGCGCCTGGTCCCACGGGATGTTGAGAAGCCACATCACAGGCGCGAAGACAAAGCCGAGCAGCTGCTGCAAGCTGATCCGCGGATAGCCGAACCAGCCGCCGATCCCGCCCAGCAGCCCGTTGGCAAGTGCGACGAGCGCGACGAACGCGAGCACCATGGCCCCGACCGCCACCGCGATCCTGACCCCGGTCTGCGCGCCGAGCGAAGCCGCCATGATGATGTTCTCGGGCCTCGTATCCGCTTCGTGCGCTTCGGCAACGGCGATGTCTTCGCCGTCGTCCGGCGCCTCGGGATCGGGCATGATGATCTTCGCCATCAGCAGCGCCCCTGGCGCCGACATGAAGCTGGCAGCGAGCAGCAGGTCGATGCTGATACCCATCGCTGCATAGGCGGCAAGGATCGTGCCCGCGACTCCCGCCATCCCCGTGGTCATCACCGCGAACAGCTGGTGCGGTGCCAGCCCGGCCAGGTAGGGGCGGATGACCAGCGGCGATTCGCTCTGCCCGACGAAGATGTTCGCGGCAGCGCACAGCGATTCGACCCTCGAGACGCCGGTCAGCCGTTCGATCGCGCCGCCCACCCAGCGGATGGCGAGCTGCATCACCCCCAGATAATAGAGGATGGAGACCAGCGAGGCGAAGAAGATGATCACGGGCAGCGCTGCGATGGCGAAGCTGGTGCCGCCGATCCCGGGGCTGGCGATCGGCCCGAACAGGAAATCGGTGCCCGCCTGGGCATAATCGAGCAGGCTCGACACCCCGCCAGCCAGCCAGGCGAGCGCCGCGCGGCCCCAGGGCACATACAGGACCAGCAGCGCGATCCCGGCCTGCAGTCCGAAGGCGGCGCCGACCACCCGCAGGCGGATCGCCCGCCGGTCCGACGACAGCGCCACCGCGACGAGCAGGATGAGCGCTATGCCGGCCAGGCCGGTCAGCAATTTGGTCATGCCGGAGGATCCCCGAGGGCGGGCTGCCCAGCCGTACCATGGCGAGCGCTCAAGGACGGTCAAGCGCCTCTTTCACAGCGCGGCTAAGCCTGAGCTTTCACTCGACCCGCTCCTCGGCTAAGGGCGCCGCATGCCGACCGATAACAGTCCCGATCCGATCCTGCTGGCCAAGGCCGAGACGCTCGTCGAGGCGCTGCCCTATATGCAGCGCTACGCGGGCGAGACCTTCGTCGTCAAATATGGCGGCCATGCTATGGGCAATCCCGAAGCCGCGCGCGATTTCGCCGAGGACGTCGTGCTGTTGAAGGCGGTCGGGATCAACCCGGTCGTCGTCCATGGCGGCGGGCCGCAGATCGGCAAGATGCTCAAGACATTGGGAGTCGAGAGCAGCTTCATCGACGGCCTGCGCGTCACCGACGCCGAGACCGCCAAGGTCGCCGAGATGGTGCTGTGCGGATCGATCAACAAGGAGATCGTCTCCTGGATAGCCCAGGCCGGCGGCCGCGCGGTCGGGCTGTCGGGCAAGGACGGGCGGATGGTGATTGCCGAGAAGGTGAGGCGGACGCGTCGTGATCCCGACAGCAATATCGAGCAGGCGGTCGACCTCGGCTTCGTGGGCGAGCCCGCCGATATCGACCGGCGGGTGATCGACACCATCTCCAAGGCCGGGATGATCCCGGTGATCGCCCCGATCGCGATCGGCGAGGACGGCCACACCTATAATGTCAACGCCGACACCATGGCCGGCGCGATTGCGATCGCGCTCGGCGCGGCGCGGCTGCTGCTGCTCACCGACGTGCCCGGCGTGCTCGACAAGCAGAAACAGCTGATCCGCGACCTGACGCCCGCCCAGATTGCCGAGCTTCGGACCGACGGCACCATCTCCGGGGGGATGATCCCCAAACTCGAAACCTGCGTCGATGCGGTCGAGGGCGGCGTCGATGCGGCGGTCATCCTCGACGGTCAGGTGCCCCATGCGATGCTGATCGAGGCCTTCACCAAGCGCGGCGCCGGCACGCTGGTGTGGATGGGGTGATGATCTGTCACGCCGTTGCCTGAAGCGTGCCGCATCATTACATCGGCGAACTCGCTCCTCAAAAGGGTAACGGATGCTTCTCCTTCTCCTGCAGATTGCAGACCTCCTGCTCGGCGTGCTGCGTTGGATCATTATCATTCAGGCGATCCTGTCATGGCTGGTCGCCTTCAACGTGATCAACACTTATAACGACTTCGTTCGTCAGCTGCTGTACGCGCTCGACCGGATCACTGCGCCGATCTACCGGCCGATCCGCAGGGTGATGCCGGATTTCGGCCAACTCGATCTGTCGCCATTGGTGGCGCTGCTGTTGATCATCATCCTCCAGATGGTGATCGGCCATGCCCAGGCACAGGTTGTGATGGCGGGCGTCTGACTGCCTGGAGCATCACCGACAAGGGCATCAGCCTTGCCGTGCGCGCCAGCCCCAAGGCAGCGCGCAATGCCATTGCCGGGATCGTTACCACCGACGACGGACGCGACTGGCTCGCCGTCAAGCTGACCGCCGCACCGAGCGACGGCGCCGCCAATGACGCGCTGGTCGGCCTGATCGCCAAGGCGCTCGGCGTGCCCCGACGCGACGTGACGCTGGCCAGCGGGGCCGCAGCGCGACTAAAGAGGCTTCACATCTCGGGCGACCCAACCAATTTGGCGGCTGCGCTCGAGCAGATCATCAGGGGTGGACCATGAGCGCGGACATCATCGACGGCAAGGCCTTTGCGGGTGCCTTGCGCGCAAGGATAGCCGAGATGGTGGCGGCCTTCCGCCAGGCTTCCGGCCGCGCGCCGGGGCTGGCGGTGGTGCTGGTCGGCGAGGACCCGGCAAGCCAGGTCTATGTCCGCTCGAAGCACAAGGCGACGGTCGAGGCGGGGATGGAGAGCATCGAGCATCGCCTGCCCGCCAGCGCGACGCAGGAAGAGCTGCTCGCGCTGGTGCGCCGGCTCAATGCAGACGACGGCGTCGACGGCATCCTCGTCCAGCTGCCGCTGCCCGCGCATATCGACGAGAACGTCGTGATCGCGACGATCGACCCCGACAAGGATGTCGACGGCTTCCACGTCATCAACGCCGGTCGGCTCGCGGTCGGCCAGCAAGGCTATGTCCCGTGCACCCCGCTCGGCTGCCTGATGCTGCTCAGGGACCGGCGCGGCGACTTGTCGGGGCTCGAAGCGGTGGTGATCGGCCGCTCGAACATCGTCGGCAAGCCGATGGCGCAGCTGCTGCTGGGCGAGAACTGCACCGTCACCGTCGCCCACAGCCGGACAAGGGACCTTGCCGCCGTGGTGCGTCGCGCCGACATTGTCGTGGCCGCAGTTGGGCGGGCGGAGCTGGTCAGGGGCGACTGGATCAAGCCCGGCGCCACCGTGATCGACGTCGGCATCAACCGGGTCGCGGCCGCCGAGCCCGGCAAGACCCGGCTGGTCGGCGATGTTGCCTATGCCGAGGCCGCCGCGGTTGCCGGCGCGATCACCCCCGTGCCCGGCGGCGTCGGCCCGATGACGATCGCGGTCCTGCTGCGCAACACGCTCGTGGCCGCGCACCGGCGTTGCGGCATGCCTCTCGCCGACGACGCGATCTGATCCGGGCCGAGGCGCGGTGACGATGCCGGGGCGTCGTTAACCCGGATTAAGGATTCCGGTCGTAGAAGCGCCTCCGGGAGAACCCTTATGGGAATAGATGATCTCGCGGGCGGGCTGAAGAAGGTTGAGCGGAGCCTGGCGAAGCGGGTTGAGCAGCTGAGCGCGGTATCCGTGCACTGGCGGATGAGCCGCAAGGTCATGGCGGTATGCGGCGTGATCTGCGTCGCCATGGTCACGCTCGCGCTGATCACCACCGCCTCTTTGTTCGCGATTCGCTCGAGCGTCGGTCGCGTCACCGATCTGGCGCAGGCCAACCAGGCCGTGCTCCGCGTTCAGGCACGCTCGGTGGCTGCTCAGGGATTGCTCAAGGATTATGTCATCCGCCCTGACGACAGGCTTGCCGAGGAAGTCACCACCACGCTGAACGGCGCACTCGATTCGCTCGATGGCGCCACCAACGCCGCCGATGCGCTGGGGCAGGCCAATGCCCTGAACACGATGCGATCGGCGCTTCGGGGTACGCTCGATTCGGCCGCCAGGATCGTCGCCGCGCAACATACGATAGGCGCTCAGGTCACCAGGGAACTGGACGTTCGCGGCCCCGTAATCGCTGAAAGGCTGCGCCTTATAACCGAGCGGTCACACACGGGCGGCAAAATCGACGCGAGTTACGCCGCGGGGATAGCACAGGCTCGTTATCTCGAGATGCGTGTCAACGTCACCCGCTTTCTCGCGGCTCCAAACCCCGCGACCGCGAAGCTCGCGAGGGAGAATCTGCTCGATCTAGAAGACGCCATGAACGAGCTTTTCGAACAGCTGCAGGGTTCTCCGCTGATGCCAACGGCGGACAAGGTGATCGTGGAGGTGGTCGCTTACGACAAGGCATTTGAGCGGGTGGTCGCCGCAACCACGGTGCGCAATCGCGAAGTGGATCGCAGCCTGCGCGTCAGCGGCCCGGCACTTGAGCTTAATGCGAAGCGAATCGTGAGCGCGATTGATCGGGTACAGGGCCGCATGACGTTCTATGCGCAAGCTGCGGCCTTTGGGGCCATAGCGATCGTCATCCTGAGCTCGGCGGTCGGCATCGCGATCGCGCTTCTCGCCGGGATACTGATGCAACGCCTCGTCACGCGGCCGATCGCGCGCATGGCCGACGGAATGAACGCGCTCGCCGCCGGCGATCTGGGGATAGACGTCGCCGGGATGGACCGTGGCGATGAGGTCGGTGACATGGCGCGCGCGGTTGAGGTGTTTCGATCCAACGCACGCGAAATCGAGGAGCGGCGTTCCGCCACGATCGCCGCCGAGCGCCGCGAGATCGAACGTGGGCAGTTGCAGGCCCGAGAGCGGGAGGCCGAGCGCGCCCGCGCGGAAGCCGAGCGCCGGGCGGCCATGCTGGCCTTGGCTGATGGTTTCGAATCGAGCGTTCGGAGCGTCGTTGAAACGGTTAGCGCCCTCGCCGAGCAGATCGAGAGTGACGCGAGACTGGTATCGCAAACTGTCGACCATAACGGCAGGCTGACAGCCGACGTCGCGATCGTCGCCACACAGGCCAGCCAGAATTCGCTGGTCGTGGCTGACGCGACGGAGGAGATGTCGCTGTCGATCGCGAAAGTCGCGCAGCAGATCGGCAGCGCGGCGCAGATAGCGCAGCAGGCATCCGAAAGCGCATCGGCGACCGACGCAATCGTCTGCGACCTGATCGCCGACACACAGACCATCGAGGATGTCGTCACGCTTATCGCCACGGTCGCGCGCCAGACCAATCTGCTCGCGCTCAACGCTACGATCGAGGCCGCGCGGGCCGGCAGCGCGGGCAGGGGGTTTGCGGTGGTCGCCGCGGAGATCAAGAATCTCGCAAGTCAGACCTCGAACGCGGCGAAGGAAGTGGCCGACAAGATCGCGCGCGCCCGAGGTTCATCTGGCCTGGCGGCGAGTGCACTCACCGACATCGCGCGCACGATCGGGCAAATCCATGCCATCGCCGCCAGTGTCGCCAATGCCATGGAGCAGCAATCAACCACGACCGGCCAGATCGCCGAAGGCACCAGCCAGGCTGCCAGTGGATCGCGGAACGTCGCGCATATCATCACGCAGGTTCATGACGGGGTGGGGGCAACCGGACGCGCGGCGCAGGAGACGCTGAGCGCGGCAGCGGATCTCAACCGCCAGGCTGATGCGCTGAAGGTCTCGGTGAACGACTTCCTTGCGACGGTCCGGGCGGCGTGAGCCGGTAAACATTTGTTGACGATCCTATGTTAGCCCCGGCGCCGAAGAGGATGTATATGAACGCGCGTCGCAACAGTCTGATCGGCATGGCGGCGCTTGTCACCCTTGGGATTTCGGGCCCCGTCTGTGCCCGAGATGCGGGGTGGGAGGCGAAGGTCACCAAGCTTGTCATTGCCAAATACACCTATCCCCGGTCGGCTGAGCTCCGCCACGAGGAGGGGCGCGCGGTCGTCAAGATCGTCATCTCCGGCAGCGGAAAACCGCTCTCGATAGAGCTGGTGGAGAGCTCCGGCTCGCAAATCCTCGACCGCGAGGCGGTCCGTCTCCCGGCGAAAGTGGGGACCTTCCCCACCCCACCGGGCGGAGCGAATGCCACTATCACCCTTCCGATCAGGTGGCAGCTGGGCTGACGGCGTTGCCGCATCCATGCATCGCGCGCTCCCGCATATCTGATTCGCTCAGTCGATCCGTCGCCACAATCTGAACGGCGAGTTGGCCGGTAGCTCGACCTGCTCGAGCCACGCGGGCACCTCGCCCGCGATGAGTTGCGTGTAGAAGCCGTTCTTCGCCTGCGCCTGATAGATGGTCGCTTCGGCCATGCCCGGACAGAGCAGCAGCATCGTCGCCCCCCGATGCTTCATCACCGCATGAGCGATCTCGGGCGATGTCGCGCGGAACGACTTCTGTACGTCGAGGATCGCGTCACCATTGCGGTGATAGGGGCCGGCGATCGCGCTGTGGCGGGTCATCGTGATCAGCCGCGGCCCAAGGTCGACGAAGGTGAGCATCGTCGCCGGCGGCAGCGCGTCCAGTTGCTGCAGTGCGGGAATGGTGAGGCAGCGGCGGGGGTTGCCGGCGACACGCAGTTTTGCGCCGGCCTTTCGCGTCTCGCCGGCGGTTTGCGGCAGCATCGCGACGAACTGCGCCGCCTGACCCGACAGCGCGAAGAAGGCGCACAGCGTCCCGCCGATCCGCAACAGCGACGATCCCGAGTCGAGCAGCCGGGGCAGGATGGCCCAGGCCAGCGCGGTCGCGCCAAGCACTCCCAGCAGCTGAGCCTGCGGCCCGAAGCGCGATTGCCAGGCAAGCCCAAGCGTCGCGAACAGGCTGAGCAGCGCGATCGAGGCCCAGGCCGCGCCGATCGATTGCGCGCGCGCGCGCCACGCGGCAACGACTGCGCCGATCGTGCCGATCACCGGCAGATAGGCGATCACCAGCGCCTCGCGCCACGGTTTGGTGTAGAGCGGCTTGACCTCGCGGATATTGGCGAACCACATCCGTTCGAGCTCGGGCGAGATCTGCTCGGGCCTGCCCAGGCATTGCGGGAAACTGACCGCGAACAGGCCGGCGATGACGCCGCCCGCAATGAGCAGCAGTGTACAGCGCAGCAGCCGGTTGTCGGTGCGCACGAAGCTCAGTGCGAGCAGCAACGCGCTGATGAGGAGCAAGGTCGAGAGATAGACCGGCGACAGCACGTCGCAGACCATCTGCCGGTTGTCCTGCGAGGCGAAGGCACCGAAGGCAACCGCGCAGCCGCCGCCGAGCGCAATCGCATAGGCGGCCATGCGCTCCGCCTGGCTGCGATCCCAGGCCCAGCGGATCGCTATGGACGCGCCGGCGATCGCCATCATCGGGATCAGCTCGAGCCCGATACCGAAGGAGGCGGCGGTGGCGAGACCGGCCACGGCACCGCCCCGCCGCGCGTCGGGATCAGTCAGTCCGGCAACGACGAGCATCAGCGTCGCCAGCTGCCAGCCATGATGATCGATCCTGAGCGGCATCCACATCAGCAGGGTGGTCTGCGCGCACATCAGGATCGCGAAGGCGATCGGATAGGCGCGGGGATGGATCAGCCGCCGCACGCTGAGGATCATCGCCCACAGCGCCGGGCCGAGTGCCAGCATCGGCGCCACCGCACAGGCGATCTGCTGCGACATGAAGTCTCCGACCAGCGGCCGGAAGACGATTATCAACCCCGCGATCGGCAGGTCGACTATCCGCGACCAGTGGATATTCAGGCCATAGGGTGGAGCGAGCTTGTGCTGCCGCAGGTCGAACCAGCCCTGTCCGCCGAGCCACGCCTTGACCTCGGCCAGCCGCATATTGTCATCGGTGTCGCTGAGCGCGAGCCAGCGGATCTGGCCCCATTTGTAGAACAGGAAATAGGCGCACGCTCCCACGAACAGCAGCCAGAAGACCGTGCGCCACCGGCGCTCGATCCACATCATCGCTCGTTCTTCGAACTGCTCGCCGCCGTCCCGCATCCGGCTTCGCTTAGGCGGGCTTCTGTTGCACCGCAACGGGAGATGTCGAGAGCCCTCTCCCGCGAAGGCGGGAGAGGGCAGAGCACGACCCAGCTTGAGGCGGCGGCGCTTTTATGGAAGAGCGCGCGGACCATGGCCGACATGCCCTCTTTGACCCGCGAGCGGGCTGCGCTGCTTGGACAGCTGTTCCGCTACGGGATCACGGGACTTTTCTCCGCGTTCGTCAATATCGGCATCTATCATCTGCTCGTGACGAACGCCGGGCTCGATCCCAACCTCGCCTGGACGATCGGCTTCGTCGGCGCCGCCGCGACTGGCTATGTCCTCCATGGGCAATGGAGTTTCCGCAACCATGGCGGCCGCGATCGCCAGGCGGTCCGCATCACCCGCTTCGCCATCGTCGCGCTGATCAGCTTCGCGCTCAACAGCCTGTGGGTCTGGCTGCTCGTCCAGCATTTCGGCCTGCCGATCTGGGCGCCCTATCCGCCGGCGATCACCGTGACCCCGCTGCTGGTGTTCTGGCTCAACCGCCAATGGGTGTTCGAATGACCGAGCCGCAAACGCCGTTGCTGTCGGTCATCGTGCCGGTCAAGGACGAGGAGGATGCGATCGCGCCGTTCGTCCGTCGGGCGACGGCCGTGCTCGATGGCCTGCACGACCCGCAAGGTGCGGCGGTCGGCTGGGAAATCATCTTCGTCGACGATGGCAGCACGGACCGGACGATGGCGGCGATCCTGACCGCGCACGACGCCGACCCGCGCATCGGCGCGCTGTCGCTGTCGCGCAATTTCGGCAAGGAGGCGGCGCTGTCCGCCGGGCTCGACAATGTGCGCGGACAGGTGGTGGTGCCGATCGACGTCGACATGCAGGATCCCCCCGAGGTGATCGGTGCGATGATCGAAAAATGGCGCGAAGGCTATGAGGTGGTCTATGGCGTGCGCCGCAACCGGCTGGCCGACTCGCTGCCCAAGCGGCTTACCGCCGATCTCTACTACCGCGCGCACAACTGGCTCTCGATGGACAAGATCCCCGAGCATGCCGGCGACTTCCGTCTGCTCGACCGCAAGGTCGTCGAGGTGATCAGGCGCATGCCCGAGCGCAATCGATTCATGAAGGGACTGTTCGCCTGGTCGGGATTCCGCCAGACCGCGGTCGACTATGACCGGACCGAGCGCGCGATCGGCACAACCAAGTTCAACTACTGGAAGCTGTGGACTCTCGCGATCGACGGGATCACCTCGGCGTCCACGGCCCCGCTTCGCGTCTGGTCCTATCTCGGCGGGATCATCGCGCTGCTGGCGCTGGTCTATGCCGTGTACATCGGGGTCCGCACCCTGATCCTGGGCGCCGACGTGGCGGGTTATCCGTCACTGATGGTCGCGATCCTGTTCATGGGCGGCGTCCAGCTGCTGTCGCTGGGGATCCTCGGCGAATATGTCGGCCGTATCCTGGTCGAAACCAAGCACCGCCCGATCTACATCATCCGCCAGAGGGTCGGCTGTACCGACCCGTTCCAAAACGAGACGCGGGTCGGCTGCCCCGAAGGAACCGAGGACAGCCGCTGATGGATCGCGCGACCTATGACCGCATGGCCGAGATCGACCGCGACCATTGGTGGTTCGTCGCGCGCCGCCGCATCATCGCGAGGCTGATCGAGCGCCATCGCCCGAAGCCGGGGCCGCTGCGCATCCTTGAGGTCGGCGCGGGCACCGGGTCCAATCTCGAGCTGCTCAAGAGCTTCGGCGAGGTCGATGCCATCGAGCCCGATGATGGCGCGCGCGCCTTCGCCGAGCAGCGCAGCGGGCTGACCCTGAAGGGTGGCTACCTGCCCGACGTCGCGCTCGACGATGGTGCTTATGACCTGATTGTGCTGCTCGACGTGCTCGAGCATATCCCAGACGACCAGGGGGCGCTCAGGTATCTGGGCCCCAAGCTCGCGCCGGGCGGACGGATACTGGTCACGGTGCCGGGAAGTCCGTGGATGTGGAGCGCGCATGACGTCGCCCATCATCATCAGCGCCGCTACACCAGCGCCGCCCTCAAGCGGGTGTTCCGTGAGGCCGGTCTGCGCCCCCGCTTCATGACTCATTTCAACAGCCTGCTGTTTCCGCTGATCGCCGCCGTCCGGCTGGCCGGCAAGCTGACCGGTCGCGAGGGTGGCGACGACGCGATGCCGTCCGCGCCGGTCAACGCCGTGCTTACGGCGCTGTTCGGCGCCGAGCGTCACTGGATCGCGACATTCTCCATCCCCTTCGGGGTGTCCATGGCGATCGTCGCCGAACCGACGATCCGGTAGAGCGCACCCCGCTCTCCGCCATTCCAGATCATTTTCAGCGTGGGATCGCTGCCCGGCCAATGATCGGGCGCGGTGTTGATCAGCCAAAGATAATCGAATGCCTGGCGCGGAAACAGCGCAATCGAGCTTTCGATCGTGCGCGCGGTTCGCATCCGGCAGCGCTTGGGCCGCATCACCTGGGTCGGGTCTTCGGCATAGCCCTTGGCGGGGGCATATTTGATGCTGAGCAGCTGGGCGCCCGGCATCGTCCACTGGCCGTTGACGAAAGCCTCGCGCCGCACGATCGCCATCGCGCCGAGATGTTCGAGCCGCGGCGATTCCCAGCGGGACAGGCAGGGCAGGTCGACCAGCGCGAACACCCGGCTCTGCGGCGCTATATGGTCAAGCGCGGCGAGCTGCTTCTCCTGCCAGGTCGAGAAGGCGATGAAGCGCTCGGTCGACTGGTAGATCCGCACCGCGAAGATGATCAGGGCCAAGCCCGCGATGGTGTTGAGCGCGATCCGGTTGGTGAAGCGCGGCACGACGCCGATGACCCCGATCGCGATCACATAGGGCGCCAGCCGCATGTCGGCATAGGCCGACCCGATCACGATCCGCGGCATCAGTATATAGGCGATGACCAGCACCAGGGTGGCGACGCCGACGGTGCGCCGCATCCGGAATCCGAACTGACGCCAGCCGATCGAGGTCAGCCCGAACAGCACCAGCAGGATCAGCAGCCCGACCAGCCCGATGTCGAACTGCATCCAGTGGTTGCGCAGCGACGAAACCAGATAGACATATTTGGCGATCCAGTTGAACCAGTCGACCGTAGCCCCGCTGACGTCGCCCGAGCGCCACAGCAGCATCAGCGCCATCGGCGGCGCCAGCGGCAGGCAGTGGATCGCGCCGCGCCACAGCGATTCGAAATAGCCGCGCCCCTCGACATCGCGCATCCGCACGATCTCGGCGGAGAAGGCGAGCAGGCCGAGCACCCCCCAGGCGAAGCCATGCGCGAGCCAGACCAGCGCGCCGATCGGCACGAACAGCACCGCGCGCAGCCTGAGCCGTCCGATCCGCGCCAGATAGAGCCACAGCGCGAAGACGTTCAGCACGAGCGCCATCGCCAGCACATAGTTGATGAAGCCCCACTGGAAGGGCCAGCAATAAGCGAAAGGCGCGACCAGCCCCGCGGTCGCCGGCAGCCGGCCGTGCACCTCGCGGGCGATCAGCAGCAGCCCGGTGATGGTGAGCGGCGGCACCATCATCACGATCAGCTTCACCCCGAGCTCCAGCCCGAAGATCTTGGCCATCGGGATGATCAGCAGGTCGACGCCGAGATTGCCCATCAGCGCCCAGTGGAAGCTGAAATAGCGGGTCAGCAGCTGGGAGGAGGGATCGGCCAGCTCGACCCGGTAGCGCCCCATATGCCCCATCAGGTCGATCAGCGGCGGCACCTGGGGCCACAGCAGCGGGATGATCGAGATGATCGCGAGGAAGGCGACGTACCAGCGGCGGGTCCACCAGCCGGCGGGTGGGGTTATTGGCGGGGTCGACCGGAACATCGGCCCCGCCCTTATTTGGCCGGGGGTGCCGCTGCAAGGGGAAGCGGGTCAGACGCAGGATCGGGACGGCCTTGCTGGGGCGGAACCAATCTGACATGTTCGCCATATGTTCGAAAAAGGGGCGGCAATGGCACGCCTTTCAACCGCTGACGTGCAGTTCCAGTTTCCGGTGCTCGGCTTCGAGCCAATGGAGATCCCTCGGCCTTCACTGACATCGAATGCATGACGAGATGTCACCCAGCGATCGTCGAGCAGGGCCGGCCGCTTGGAATGGAGCTGATCGACAGCGGTGATCGCCGGTGGATCGTCCATGCGCTGCATCTCAAAGCCCCGCTGCAGCGCCGCCGCTGGTGGCAGCTGTTCGGCGCGCCTTATGCCGAGTTCGAGCTTGAGCTGGACGAGGTCGAGCCTGTTCCGTTCGAAGATCTGCGCGACCGGTTAGTCGTCTTTGCGAAGAGCATCGATTATGACGAGGACCTCCCGGAGGTGCTCGAAGAGCTGCGGGCCGCGAGCGACATCCACGGTCTTATCGAGGCTTTGGCGCTGGAGAGCGGACCAGGTTTTTAGCGATTATTTGGGCTTGGTCTTCCCATGTTCTCAACGAGAACATGTTTCACCATCGTGCGAAGAACCTGCTATTGGCTAGCTGAAAAGGGCGGGGGATCAACTATGCTGGACTGGCGGAGAAGCTGGCGACAATTCGCGTCAACGGGAACGAACGCAACGTTAACAACAAGATCAGCCGGGGCTTCACGGCTGCCCTCTTCCTGCAATGCCTAGAGGCTGTCGGCTCGCGGTCATTGCGGCTTTCGGACTAGCTCTAGTAGGTGCTGCGCCAAACGATGATCGAGGCAATCAACCCCATCAAGCCGCAGCCGAACAGGAAATAGCCGGCAAGCTTGACCGCATTGCTACGGCTGTCGAAAACCCGCCAAGCGCCCCAGCCC
>Ga0307412_10001303_pt1 | contig 13992 bp, 13 predicted proteins | sample DK1Cmetagenome_3_FD_203823 | JGI IMG/M metagenome (GOLD analysis project Ga0307412, IMG submission 203823) | Maize rhizosphere microbial communities from greenhouse at UC Davis, California, United States - DK15-C-1 | ecosystem: Host-associated > Plants > Roots > Rhizosphere > Soil | place: USA...
CGTGGCAGGCGTTCCTGCGCATCACCCTGCCGCTGTCGAAGGCGGGCATCATCGCCGGCTGCATGCTGGTGATGATCCCGGCGATCGGCGAATTCGTGATCCCGGAAATGCTGGGTGGGTCGGAAACCCTGATGGTCGGTCGCCAGCTGTGGAACGAGTTCTTCAACAACCGCAACTGGCCGGGCGCCTCGGCGATGGCAGTGGCGATGATCCTGTTGCTGCTGGTGCCGATCCTGCTGTTCAACCGATCCCAGCAGCGGTTGCTGGAAGGGAAGCAGGCATGAGCCCGCGTTCTGCCAAGGGCCTGGGCCTGGGCGTGCTGCTGCTCGGCTTCGCTTTCCTGTACCTGCCGATCCTGCTGTTGATGTTCTATTCGTTCAACAGCTCGCGGTTGGCCATGGTCTGGGCCGGGTTCTCCACCCGTGCCTACAGCGACCTGTTTGCCGACCGCGCGCTGATGGATGCGATGTGGACCAGCCTGGTGGTCGCGTTCTGGACCGCCTGTACCGCCACCGTGCTCGGCACGCTGGCGGCAATGGTGATGACCCGCTTCAAGCGTTTCCGCGGCAAGCCTTTCTTCGGTGCGCTGGTGACCGCGCCGCTGGTGATGCCGGATGTGATCCTCGGCTTCTCGCTGATGGCGCTGCTGGCCTCGATGGGCGCGATACCGGGCTTCCCGGCGCGTGGCCTGGCCACCATCTGGATCGCCCACGTCACCTTCACCCTGTGCTTCGTCACCGTGGTGGTGTCCTCGCGCCTGCAGGAGATGGACCTGTCGCTGGAAGAAGCGGCGATGGATCTCGGCGCGAGCCGGCTGACCGTGTTCACCCGCATCACCCTGCCGATCATCGCCCCGGCGCTGGTGGCCGGTTGGCTGCTGGCGTTCACCTTGTCGCTGGATGACGTGGTGGTGGCCAGCTTCGTTGCCACGCCGGGCTCGACCACGCTGCCGATGAAGGTGTTCGCCTCGGTACGCATGGGCATCAGCCCGAAGATCAATGCGCTGGCCACGCTGCTGGTGTCTGCAGTATCCATTGCTGCGGTGATCGGCTGGTACATCAATGCGCGTGCGGAGAAGCGACGCCAGCGCGACCTGCAGCTGGCCCGCCAGGACAACGGCTGAGCCGGCAACATCCGGCTCACGGCGGCCGGCGCACAATGGGGGTCTACCTGATGGAGACCCCCCATGACCGTCGAGATCATCAACCCGGCCACCGGCCAGGTGACCTACCGCCATGAGCTGATGGATGCCGCTGCCATCGAGCAGCGCCTGCAGGCCGCAGCCGAGGCGTTCCCACGCTGGGCCGAGCGCTCGCTGCAGGATCGCGGGGCGATCCTCAAGCAGATTGCCGGCCAGCTGCGTGCGCGCCGCGATGACCTGCAGCAGGCCATGACCAGCGAGATGGGCAAGCTGAAGGCCGAGGCCTTGGCCGAAGTGGAAAAGTGCGCGACCACCTGTGAGTTCTATGCCGACCATGCCGCCGACTATCTGAAGCCGCAGCTGATCGATACCGAGGCCCAGCGCAGCTACGTGCGCTATGAACCGATCGGCTGCGTGTTCGCGGTGATGCCGTGGAATTTCCCGATCTGGCAGGTGTTCCGCTTCCTGGCCCCGGCGTTCATGGCCGGCAACGTGGCGCTGCTCAAGCATGCCAGCAACGTGCCGCAGTGCGCCGACCTGATCCTGGCGGTGTGCCGCGATGGTGGCCTGCCGGACGGTGTGTTCGACGTGCTGCACATCGACAACGACCAGGCTGCCGACGTACTGCGCGATGCACGGGTGAAGGCAGTCACCCTGACCGGCAGCGAGCGGGCAGGGCGCTCCATCGCGTCCAACGCTGGCAGCCAGTTGAAGAAGTCGGTGATGGAGCTGGGCGGCAGCGACGCCTTCGTGGTGCTCGATGATGCCGACCTGGACAAGGCGGTTGCCGCCGCGGTGAAGTCGCGCTTCGACAACAGTGGCCAGACCTGCATTGCCGCCAAGCGCTTCATCGTGGTTGAAGCGGTAGCCGATGAATTCACCCGGCGCTTCGTCGAAGCCGCAGGCGAGCGTCAGTACGGCGACCCGAACGAGCGCGGCACCACGCTGGCGCCGATGGCCCGTGCCGATCTGCGCGACGAACTGCACAAGCAGGTGCAGGCCAGCGTCGCCAAAGGCGCGCGGGTGCTGATCGGCGGCGAACCGATCGCCGGTTCGCATGCGGGCTACCCGGCCAGCGTGCTCGACCAGGTGGGGCCGGGCATGCCGGCCTATGACGAAGAACTGTTCGGGCCGGTCGCTGCGGTCATCCGGGTCAAGGATGAATCCGAAGCGCTGCGCGTGGCCAACGACACCCGCTTCGGCCTCGGCGGCAGCGTGTGGACGCGTGATCCGGTGCGTGGCGAGTCCTTCGCCCAGCGCATGGAATGCGGCGCGGCCTTCGTCAACGCCATCGTCAAGAGCGATGCGCGGTTGCCGTTCGGCGGCAGCAAGGAATCAGGTTTTGGCCGTGAACTGGCCGACCACGGCATCCATGAGTTCATGAACATCAAGACCATCTACGTGGCTTGATGTTCAGCCAATGCGCCACGACAGGTACGCTAGGTGTCGACCGTCGTGGCCTACCGGTCCGGTGGGTATCGACGGTTGGTGGCCTACCGGTCCGGTGGGTATCGACCGTTGGTCGATACGCCCTACAACCACTTCACCCGCTTGAACAGCCGGTACAGGCCAACGCAGATGCCACCGACAGCGACGATCATCAGCGGGTAGGCCCACGGCTGGTTCAATTCCGGCATGTGGCTGAAATTCATGCCATACCAGCTGGTGATCAGCGTCGGTGCGGCCAGCAGCGCGGCCCAGGCACCCAGCCGCTTCACCGTCTCACCCTGCGCCAGCGTCACCAGTGACAGGTTCACGCTCAGGGCCGTGCCCAGCATTTCGCGCAGCGTGTCGATGACATCGCTGATGCGTACCGCATGGTCGTGCACGTCGCGGATATACAGCTTCACTTCGTCCGGGAACAGCTCGCCCTGGTACCGACGCAGCTGTGCCAGTACATCCTGCAGTGGCGCCACCGCCATCCGCATCTTGTTCAACTCGCGCTTGAGCTCATACAGGCGCACCACCGTGCTGCGCTTGTAGCTGTCGGCGAAGATGTCCTTCTCCAGCAGTTCCAGGGTGTCGCGGAAACGGTTGGTGATGGGCAGGTAATTGTCGACCACGAAGTCGGCCACGGCGTACAGGCAGTACGAGGGGCCCATTTTCAGCAGTTGTGGTTCGCGCTCCACGCGCGCGCGCACCGGTGCGTACGAGAGCGAGGCGCCATGGCGAACGGTCACCAGGAACCGTGGGCCGAGGAAGGCGTGGGTCTCGCCGTACTGGATGCGCTCGTCGACCATCTGCGCGGTGGTCACCACCACGAACAACGAGTTGCCGTAGGCCTCCACCTTGGGGCGCTGGTGCGCGTTGCGCGCATCTTCGACGGCCAGGTCGTGCAGGCAGAATTCTTCCTGCAGCTTCAGCAGCACGTCTTCGTTCGGATCGTACAGGCCGACCCAGACGAAACCATTGTTGCTGGCGATGACATCGCTGATGGCATCCAGGCTGATGTCGTGGCGTTTGCCGTCGTCATCGTAGTGGACGCAGTTGATGACGCAGGTGGGATTGGCTGCGGCGGAGGCGGCAGCAGGGGCGGGCAGTGGGGCGGGCAATGACATGCCCGCCATCGTGCGTCAGTGCTGCGTTTCCGACAAGTGAGGACGGCGCCCCAGCACCCAGGCCAGCGCCGCGTGGACCGGCAGCAGCAGCACGATCCACTGCACGTTGTACTGCGCCTGCAGGCTCAGCCAGTGCAGCACCAGGGCAGCCACGGCCTGCACCGCCACCAGCCACAGCACGATCCTGAACATGCGGCCGGGCACGCGCCGCCGCAGCAGGCTGATCGCCCCCGGCAACAGCAGCACGCACAGCGGCGACAGCAGCAGCAGGTTGCGGTTGGCCCAGGCAGCGTAGTGCGTGCTGAAGCCCCACAGGAACACCAGCAGGCCACCGGCGATGGTGCACAGCAGCCACAGCGGCAAGGCCAGGCCGGCCAGCAGGCGCGTACGCCTGCGCAGCGCCAGCACGCCGACCGCAATCACCAAGCCACACAGCAGCCACGGCCACCAGTGGCGCGCGAATTCCTTCGGTTCGGGGTCGATGCGGTGCGGCAGCAGTTCCTGCTCGGACTGCACCAGCGGGCGGCCGTCGCTGTTGCGGGCCTGCCGCAGGGCATCGGCCAGGCGCATCGGCACGAAGGCTTCCTGCCAGCGCGAGAGCGGCTGGTCGGCAAACGGGCCCAGGCCGATATCGAAGCCCAGCCACATCCACGGGGCCGGGGACGCCAGCCGTACCGACTCGCTGCGATAGGTGTTCCCACGCGAACGGCCCGACAGCTGTGAATGCAGGCCGCCGCCCAGTGCCTTGTCCAGCGTGTCGCGCACCATCGTGGCGCAGTTGGCGGTGTAGTAATCGTAGTGGTAGCGCGCGTTTTCCGGCTTGGCCCGTTCGGCCAGGTCTGCGGCCAGCGAGCGTGCCTGGTCAGGGGTGATATCCAGCCACTGCACGCTGGCACCGCGGCCGGTCTCGTCGTAGTACGACAGGTCCTGCTGCAGTGGCAGCGCCACCAGGTAATACATCATGTCGCCACGCACGAAGCGGCCGATGAAATCCTGTTCGGACGGATCGAAGTAGCCGAAGTTGTACGAGATCGCCTCGCCGCTCACCGGGTCCAGCACGACGATGGCATCGTGGCCGAAGCGCTCGAAGAACACGGTGCCGGGCTGCATGGTGACCACACCAACGCGCGGGGCAGGGGCGTCACTGGCCGTCGAAACGGCCGGTGGCGCCGCCTGCGCGAACGCGGTCAGTGGCAGGGTCGTGGCCAGCACGCAGAGTGCCAGCCACACCGTCAGGATCAGGCCACGGTGCTTCAAGCGTCGTCCTGCGCGTCCGGTGCCAGCACCGTTACATGGAAGGCCTGGACCCGGCGCGCATCGGCGCGGGCTACGCGGAACATGAAGCGGTCCAGCGCCAGTTCGTCACCGACTTCCGGCAGATGGCCCACCGCTTCGGTCACCAGGCCACCGATGGTGTCGTAGTCCTCATCGGAGAAGGTGGCACCGAAGCGCTCGTTGAAATCGCCGATCGGCGTGAGCGCATCCACCACGTACTGGCCATCGGCCTGGATGGCGATCTGCGCCGAGAAATCCTCGGCTTCGTCGTGCTCGTCGTCGATCTCGCCGACGATCTGCTCCAGCACGTCCTCGATGGTGACCAAGCCGGCGACACCGCCGTACTCGTCCACCACGATCGCCATGTGGTTGCGCGACAGGCGGAATTCCTTCAGCAGCACGTTGAGCTTCTTCGCTTCCGGAATCAGCACCGCCGGGCGCAGCAGTTCACGCACGTTGCCCGGACCGTTGTCGGCAACCACGCCGCGCAGCAGGTCCTTGGCCAGCAACACGCCGAGGATGTCGTCCTTGTTTTCGCCATGCACCGGGAAGCGCGAATGGCCGGACTCGACCACCTGCTTCATCAGCTCCAGGAAGGGCGCCTCCACCGGCAGCGAGACCATCTGCGAACGCGAGATCATCACGTCGCCCACGGTCAGCTCGGCCACCGAAATGGCACCTTCCATCATCTTCAGGGTATCTGCGGCGATCAACCCTTCTTCCTGCGCGGTGTGCAGGACAGCGACCAGCTCGTCGCGGGTGTGGGGTTCGCCGGAAAAAGCAGACGTCAGGCGTTCAAGCCAGCCGCGCTTCTTTTCACTGTGCTCCACGGAGGAGCTACTACTGTCGTCTTCTGACATCTCTGGAAAAAAGGCACCCGGCAGGCCGGGCGATGACCCAAGTCTAGCAGGATGTGGGGGCCTGTCAGTGACCGTCGGCCGCCGGGGCGGTGGCGGCCGGGCCCTCGTCCTCGGCCGGCAGGTCCAGGCTGTAGGTGCAGCCGGCCAGGGTCCTGCCCGGGTGACTGGCGACGGTGGATACGCTGAGGATGATCGACTCGATCTGCGCCTCCCCGGTCTTCGGGTCGGTCACATCGCGGCTGACCAGCTCGCGCCCGGCCATGAACTTGCCGTCCTGGTCGTAGCCGATCTCCAGGGCCAGCTGCCTGGCCAGCGGCCGCGGATCGGCCTGGTCGAGCACGGCCATGATGCTGGCGCCGGCCACGGCCACACGCTCGGTCTGCTGGCCGAACACGGTGATCGGGCTGGCCAGGCGGTACTCGCTCATGAACTGGTTGCCCTGCGGCAGCGGCTGCAGGCCATGCGCCACGGCCTTCAGCGGATCGGCCAGCAGCGGTGCCAGCGCGGCGTGCTCGGCCACGCCCTGGCGGCATTCGATCAGCGCAGGCAGGTCCAGTGGCGCGGCGGAAGCGGTTGGGGCGACGACCAGCAACATGGGCAGGAGACGCAGCGGTGACATGGCGGGAGCACCCCGTCGGCAGGATGGAAGCGGTGCATGGTAACGACGATGCAGGCGGGCGGCGAGCAGGGAGCGTGGGTCACGGTGGGTAGCGTTGACTGGAGGCGGGCTGCCAGCGGACCCTGACCGGGAAGCCCAATTGCGCTTCCAGGTGATCACGAACGGTGGTCACCGTTGCCCGGGACTCATGGCCCTCTTCCACATCCAGCACCAGCTCGCCGGTTCTGACGTCCAACGCCAGAGCGTCCAGGTGTGGGATCTGACTGCGGATCCAGGGGTGTTGCGCCCGCATGCGGCGCTGCATCTCCGCCTCCGTCAGCGCGGCGCCGGTGCGGAAGTGCACGTACTGCGGGCCATCTGCGCCGCCATGTACCTCATCTGCTACCGGTTCATCGCCGGTCAGTCGCACCACGACGTGCCAGCCCGGATCGTTGTCCACCCAGATACCCGCCAGCCGCGCCGCGTGCCTGGCTTCCAGGCGCTCGATCAGCGCCCGTTGCTGGGCGGTGGCGACGGTGTTGCGGGTGTCCTGCTCGCTGCTGCCGAAAAAAGCGCGCAGCTCGGCGACCTTGGCACTGATGTCGGCCTCACTGTCGCTGGCGGGAAACGGTGAGGGCCGGTCAGGATCGGGCATCAGGCCTGCCCCGGACTGCAGCAGGGTGGAGAGCAATAGTGCGGACATCAAGGTCATTGGTGCTCCCGAGGCAGCATCACCCGTTGCAAAGGGCGGTGTCAGCCCTGCGGTGTCCGGTGCAGCAGCGCCCGCACACGTCGTACCGAACGATTGGCCACAGTGCGCAACGCCATCGCCGGCAGGGTCAGCATCGCCGAGAGCAGTGCCACGTGGACCAGTTGCATCACCGCGCGGACCGCAACCGGCAGTGCACCCGGTTCCAGCAGCCAGTCCGGCAGGTTCGTGCTCGCCAGGTGGATAGTGCTCATGTACACCACAGCGAGCAGGAACAGCGCCCACAGCTGCGCACGCGTTGCGTAAAAGAACGGCAGGCTGCCGCTTGCGCGCCCGAGGCGCTGCTGCAGGACCACGCGCCAGCTCACCGGTGCGGAGAGCGCGCCGATCAGGATCAGCACCATCGCGGTCATCCAGATCGCCGACGTACTGCTCACCGGCCCATTGCCGCTGAGCAGGTGCGGACCGACCACGCCCACGGCTACGCCTGCCAGCAGGCTGGTGGGCGACAACAGGGCCAGTGTGCCCAGCAGCCAGTGCCGGCCGTCGGGGTGGTTGGCGCTGACGCGGCGCACCACGTTGGCGGTCACGACCAGCAGCAGGGAGAAGATTGCACTTCCGGCCAGCAGCGGCCCCATGTCGCCCATCATCATCCATGTCTCCGGGGAGGTTGCAGGCGCAGGATAGCGCTGTCCCCGGCTCAGCGCTCGCCCGCGTACGGGTCGTCTATGCCAAGCTCGGCCAGGATCTCGCGCTCCAGCTGTTCCATCGCCTCGGCTTCCTTGTCGTCCTCGTGGTCCCAGCCGAGCAGGTGCAGCACGCCGTGCACGGTCAGGTGCGCGTAGTGGGCGTTGAGCACTTTGCCCTGCTCCTCGGCTTCACGCGCCACCACCGGTGCGCAGATCACCAGGTCGCCCAGCAGCGGGAACTTGACGCCCTTGGGCAGGCCCTCCGGCACGTCGGCCGGGAAGCTCAGCACGTTGGTGGCGTAGTCCTTGCCCCGGTAATGCCGGTTCAGCGACTGCCCTTCCTTGCTGTCGACCACGCGGATGGCCAGGTCGGCCTCGCGGATGCGGCCCTTCAGCGCAGCCGCCACCCACTTGCGGAAGCTGACGGCCGAGGGCAGCCCGGCGCGGGGCAGGGCGTAGCTGACGGCGACATCCAGTCGTACGGGACCACGGGTCATGGAGTCGCTCCAGGTTGGATCTCATGCAGGTCGCGGCGGTCGTAGGCACTGACGATGCGTGCCACCAGCGGGTGGCGGACCACGTCGCGGGCTTCGAAGAAGGTGAAGCTGACGCCCTCCACGTCGCGCAGCACGTCGATCGCATCGCGCAGGCCGGACTTCACGTGCTTGGGCAGGTCGGTCTGGGTCAGGTCGCCGGTGACCACGGCGGTGGAACCGAAGCCCAGGCGGGTCAGGAACATCTTCATCTGTTCGATGGTGGTGTTCTGCGCTTCGTCCAGGATCACGAACGCATCGTTGAGCGTGCGGCCGCGCATGTAGGCCAGCGGCGCGATCTCGATGACGTTCTTTTCCAGCAGCTTGAGCACCTTTTCCACGCCCAGCATTTCATACAGGGCGTCGTACAGTGGGCGCAGGTACGGGTCGACCTTCTGGCTCAGGTCGCCGGGCAGGAAGCCCAGCTTCTCGCCGGCCTCGACCGCCGGACGCACCAGGATCAGGCGCTGTACGCGTGATTCGTTCAGTGCTTCCACCGCGCTGGCCACGGCCAGGAAGGTCTTGCCGGTACCGGCCGGGCCGATGCCGAAGTTGATGTCGTGGCTGACGATCTGGTGCAGGTAGCGGCTCTGGTTGGAACCCCGCCCGCGCACGGTTCCGCGCTTGACCTTGATCGCCACGTCCTGCGCTTCGTAGGAGCGGTCGGCGATCTGTTCGATGTTGGCCGCGTTCAGCCGCAGGTGAATGGCGTGGTTGTCGAAGGTGGTCTCTGCGGCTTCTTCGTACAGCGCCTCGATCAGTTTCTGCGCCTCGGCGCTGGCCTCGGCCGGGCCGCTGATGCGGAACACGAAGCCGCGGTTGGCGATTTCCACGCCAAGCTTCAGTTCGATCTGGCGAAGGTGGCCGTCGAACGGGCCGCACAGGTTGGCCAGCTGCGCGTTGTCTTCCGGCGACAGGGTGAAGTCTCGATGCTCGATGCTTTTCATTGCTTGGGGTGGGGCGGGGTCGCCGTCCACCGCGATGGAGTCAGGGACGACAAGGGTAACCCGCAAGCCGGCATGACGACAGTTCTCCACACCGGGTGTGGACCGGCGCCGAAGAAACCTGTGGATAGACCTTCGCAGGGCTTGTGCCACAAGGAAGATGATGCCGTGGTGAAAATTGTGCCAGTGCCTGCAGGGTTTTCCACATGCGGTGTGGACGGTGTTGCCACGAACCTGTGGATAGGTGGCAGCGAGCCTTGCGGCAGTGGCGTTGGCAGCGGCTGATTAATTATTGGCCAGCGCTGATCTGGATCATTGCGGGTGCACAGGGAGCATGGCACCGTGGCGCCATGGCAGGAGGTGGCGCATGGCCGTGGGCACGTGGGTGCGCAGGATGGGGTTGCTGGGCAGCAGCCTGCTGGCGGGGTGCGGCGAAGCACCACCAGCAGCACTGGGTACGCTTGAATGGGACCGGATCAGCGTGCCCGCACCGGCGGCTGAAGTGATCAGTACCGTTGACGTGCGCGAGGGGCAGGCGGTCAAGGCGGGCGCGCTGCTGATGCGCCTGGACCCTGTCCGTGGCGCAGCCCAGCTCGACGCCGCACAGGCCGAAACGGCCCGCGCGCAGGCACAGCTCGAGGAACTGCAGGTGGGCCCGCGTCCGGAGCAGATCGCCCAGGCGCAGGCACAGCTCACCGCGCTGCGCGCGCAGGCGGCGGAAGCCACCGCTTACTACCGCCGGGTGCAACCGCTGGCCCGTCAGCGGTTGGTGGCTGCCGCTGATCTGGACCGGGCCCGCGCGGCCGCCGACAACGCCGTGGCCAGCGTGCGTGCTGCCGAACAGGCGTGGCTGCAGCTGCAGCGCGGCAACCGTCGTGAGGACATCGCCCAGGGCCAGGCCGCCTCCAGGGCGACACAGGCACAGGAGGTCGTGCAGGCCGTCAACCTGCAGAAGCTGCAGCTGCGCGCGCCGCGCGATGGCGTGGTCGATGCGTTGCCCTACAGGCAAGGCGACCAGGCACCGATCGGTGCACCGTTGGTGGTGATGCTGGTGGGCGAACGGCCGCATGCGCGCGTGTACCTGCCGCAGCCGTTGCGCCTGCAGGTGAAGGTCGGGCAGGCCGCGCTGGTGCAGCTGGACGGCGCCAACACCGTACTGAAAGGGCATGTGCGGTCGATCCGCAGCGAACCTTCCTTTACCCCCTATTACGCGTTGACTGGTGATGACGTCTCGCGGTTGAGCTACCTGGCCGAGATCGAGATCGACGACAGTGCCGACATGCAGGCGCTGCCCGCCGGGCTGCCGGTGCAGGTGCGCTTCTGAACCCGGTCGATGACATCGCCGTGCGTGCGCGGGGCCTGAGCCGCCGTTTCGGCGACCTGCTGGCGGTGGACAACGTCGATCTGCAGGTGCCGCGTGGGCAGGTATACGGCTTCCTCGGCCCGAACGGCTCGGGCAAATCGACCACCATCCGCATGCTGTGCGGGCTGCTTGAGCCGAGCGCGGGCGAGATCGACGTGCTGGGCCTGGCGATCCCGGCGCAGGCCGAGGCGTTGCGCCGCCGCATCGGCTACATGACCCAGCGTTTTTCGTTGTACGAAGACCTGTCGGTGCGGGAGAACCTGGAATTTCTTGCCGCCATCCAGGATCTGCCACGCGCGCAGGCGCGGCAACGGGTCGATGCGCTGCTGCTGCAGTATCGCCTGCAGGACCGCCAGGTGCAGTTGGCCGGCACCCTCAGTGGTGGGCAGAAGCAGCGGCTGGCGCTGGCCGGTGCGGTGATCCATGCGCCGGAACTGCTGTTCCTGGATGAGCCGACCAGTGCGGTCGATCCCGAGTCGCGTCGCGATTTCTGGGAGGCGCTGTTCGAACTCGCCGATGCCGGCACCACGGTGCTGGTGTCCACCCATTACATGGACGAGGCCGAACGCTGCCACCGGCTGGCGATCCTTGATCGCGGTGCCCTGGTAGCCGATGGCACGCCGGCCGAACTGTGCGCGCAGCTGCAGGGCCGCACCCTGGCCGTCACCACCGCGCAACCCCGGCAGGCCAGCCGCGCGCTGGCGGCGCTGCCTGGCGTGCTCAGCGTGGCGCAGATCGGCACCGAACTGCGCGTGCTGTGCAGCGAGGGCGCGGCCGATACCGCCGTGCTGGCGCAGGCCCTTGCCACCGCCGATGCGCAGGCCAGCATCGAACCGGTGGCGCCCAACCTGGAAGACGTCTTCGTTGCCGCCACCCGTGGCCGTGGTCGGGAGCCGGCGGCATGAGCCTGCGACGGCTGTGGGCGATCATGCTCAAGGAGCTGCGCCAGCTGCGCCGCGACCGGATCACCCTGGCGATGATCATCGGCATCCCGGTGATGCAGCTGCTGCTGTTCGGCTATGCGATCAACCTCAACCTGCGGCACCTGGATGCCGGCATCGCCGACCAGGCCAACAGTGCGGCTTCTCGCGCCCTGGTGCAGGACATGGTTGCCACCGGCGTGATCGCCCCGCGCGCACAGGCCTATACGCCCGACCAGCTGACGGAGGCGTTGCGACGGGGCCGGATCAGCGTGGGCATCGTGATTCCCGCCGATTTCGAACGACGCCGCTACGAAGGCCGCGAAGCGGTGCAGGTGTTGGTCGACGGCAGCGACACGGTGGTGCAGAGTGCGGCGATCCAGTTGGCGCAGGTGCCGCTGGACACGCGGCCGACCAACAACACACGGCCGCTACGCGAAGGCAGCATCGCCAGCGGGCCGGTGAGTGTCATCAGCTTCTATAACCCGCAACGACGGTCAGCGGTGAACATCGTGCCCGGCCTGATCGGAGTGATCCTGACCATGACCCTGGTGATGTTCACTGCAGTGGCGGTGGTACGCGAGCGCGAACGCGGCAACATGGAGCTGCTGATCGCCACGCCGGTATCGCGCAGCGAACTGATGGTCGGCAAGGTATTGCCATACGCAGCGATCGGTCTGCTGCAGACCACCCTGGTGCTGCTGCTGGGTACGTGGTTGTTCGAGGTCCCGATCCGCGGCAGCCTGCTGGATGTCTATCTTGCCGCCGTGCTTCTGGTGCTGGCCAACCTGGCGCTGGGCCTGTTGATTTCAACCCGGGCGCGTTCGCAGTTCCAGGCCATGCAGATGACCCTGTTCCTGTTCCTGCCCTCCATCCTGCTGTCGGGCTTCATGTTCCCGTTCGCCGGCATGCCCCGGCCGGTGCAGTGGCTGGCTGAAGTATTGCCGCTGACCCATTTCCTGCGCCTGGTACGCGGCATCATGCTGCGCGGGGCTTCGCTGTGGGAGCTGTGGCCGGACGCGCTGGCACTGCTGGTGTTCATCGTGGCGATGATGACCCTGGCCATCCTGCGCTTCCGCAAACGCCTGGATTGAAGCACGCCGACCAACGGTCGGCATCCACCCCGGTAGGTGCCGACCGTTGGTCGGCACACCTTATTCCGTCACCACGCGCCCGCGCAGCGAGTTGGTCATCGCTTCGGTGATCACCACGTTCACGAACTGGCCGATCAGGCGCGGGTGCGCCGGGAAGTTCACCGAACGCATGTTCTCGGTCTTGCCAGTCAGTTCGTTCGGGTTCTTGCGCGAAGGGCCTTCCACCAGCACGGTCTGTACGCTGCCGACCATCTTTTCGGAGATCTGCGCGGCATGCGCGTTGATCCGTTCCTGCAGCCGCGACAGGCGCGCATGCTTTTCCGCGTCGCTGATCGTGTCTTCCAGGTCTGCAGCCGGCGTGCCCGGGCGACGCGAATAGATGAAGGAGAAGCTGTGGTCGAAGCCGATATCCTCGATCAGCTTCATGGTCTTCTCGAAATCAGCATCGGTCTCGCCGGGAAAACCGACGATGAAGTCCGAACTGATCGAGATATCGGGGCGCACCGCACGCAGCTTGCGGATCTTCGACTTGAATTCCAGTGCGGTGTAACCGCGCTTCATCGCCGACAGCACGCGGTCGCTGCCTGCCTGCACCGGCAGGTGCAGGAAGTTGGCCAGCTGCGGCACGTCGCGGAACGCGTCGATCAACGAATCGCTGAACTCCAGCGGGTGCGAGGTGGTGAAGCGGATGCGACCAATGCCGTCGATCTCGGCGATGGTGCGGATCAGCAGGCCGAGGTCGGCGAGCTCGCCATCACCATAGGGGCCACGGTAGGCGTTGACGTTCTGGCCGAGCAGATTGATCTCGCGCACGCCCTGTGCCGCAAGCTGTGCCACTTCCACCACAACGTCTTCGAACGGGCGGCTGACTTCGGTACCACGCGTGTAGGGCACCACGCAGAACGAACAGTACTTGGAGCAGCCTTCCATGATCGACACGAACGCCGACGCGCCATCGGCACGCGGTTCGGGCATGCGATCGAACTTCTCGATTTCCGGGAAGCTGATGTCCACCTGCGGGCGCTGCTGCTCGCGACGGGCGCGGATCAGTTCCGGCAGGCGGTGCAGCGTCTGCGGGCCGAACACCAGGTCGACGAACGGCGCACGCTTGATGATCGCCTCGCCTTCCTGCGACGCCACGCAACCGCCTACGCCGATGATGACCTCGCGGCCCTGGTTCTTCAGGCTCTTCCAGATGCCCAGCTGGCTGAACACCTTCTCCTGCGCCTTTTCGCGGATCGAGCAGGTATTGACCAGGATGACGTCGGCGTCCTCCGGGCGATCGGTCAGTTCCAGGCCATCGCTGGC
>Ga0307412_10001305_pt1 | contig 13987 bp, 11 predicted proteins | sample DK1Cmetagenome_3_FD_203823 | JGI IMG/M metagenome (GOLD analysis project Ga0307412, IMG submission 203823) | Maize rhizosphere microbial communities from greenhouse at UC Davis, California, United States - DK15-C-1 | ecosystem: Host-associated > Plants > Roots > Rhizosphere > Soil | place: USA...
CACGTCATCAGCACCCGCGGTTGGGTGGGGGACCAGGGACTCCTCGGCCTTGGCCCCATCGGTGTCACTCCCCGGCTGCAGCGGCAGGGCATCGGTTCGGCACTCATGCGGGAGACAATCGACAGGGCCAACGCCGCGGGGGAACGCGGCATTGTCCTGCTTGGAAGCCCCGACTACTATGCCAGGTTCGGCTTTGTCCCGGCGTCCACCTTCGGCATCCAGGCGCCCGACCCGGCGTGGGGCGACTACTTCCAGTTCCTGCCGCTCGCGCTATGGTCCGGCGGCGCCCACGGGACGTTCCGGTACGCCGAACCATTCTCACTCATCTGACGGGATACCATTGACCCGGCGCCCCAGTAGCCCAATTGGCAGAGGCATCGGACTTAAAATCCGCGTGTTGTGGGTTCGAGTCCCACCTGGGGTACAGAGAGAAAAGCAGGAGACCCTTCAGTCTTCGGCACGAAGCCGCCCGTATCCTACGGGCGGCTTCCGACGTTTAATTCCACATATGCAACGACTGTTATAAGGATGTGACCTCAGTCACTTATCTTCGCCTGTGATTTGCATTAGCTTGAAGCTAAATCAGGAATCCCTGATTTTTCGTGTCGAAGGCCGTTCGCACCTTTAGATCGAGGAGCTCGTAAATGACTTTATTCCCCCAGGCGGGAGCCCGCGCTGCCAAGCTGACAGCGCTTGGCATCGGCGTTGCCTTCATGGCAACGGCTTGCGGCGGTTCGTCCACACCCACGGCGACCGAAACCACCACTGGAGCAGCGGCGACCGGAATCGCGTGCCCGGCGCCGGGGTCAACCGGCGGAAGCAGCGCGGCGCCCACGAGCGCCGGCGGGGCCGTTCCGCCGTCGACCGGCAGTACCGAAACGCCGTTGAAGCTGGGCTCGCTGCTACCCACCACCGGCTCGCTTTCCTACCTTGGCCCGCCCGAAATCGCCGGTGTGAACCTTGGTGTCAAGGAAGTCAATGACGCCGGCGGTGTCCTGGGCAAGCCCATTGAAGTGGTCCACCGGGATTCAGGCGACACCAAGACCGATATCGCCACGCAGTCGACCACCGCCCTGCTCGGCCAGGGAGTCAGCTCCATCATCGGCGCAGCCTCATCCGGCGTGTCCAAGACGGTGATCAACCAGATCACCGGTGCAGGCGTGCTGATGTTCTCCCCGGCCAACACATCACCGGATTTCACCACCTGGGATGACAAGGGCCTGTACTGGCGCACGGCACCCTCCGATGTCCTGCAGGGCAAGGTCCTGGGCAACTACATGGCCACCTGTGGAGCCCAGACAGTGGGCATGATCGTGTTGAACGATGCCTACGGAACCGGCCTGGCCAAGAACATCAAGGCCGCCTTCGAGTCCGCTGGCGGCAAGGTTGTTGCCGAGGAGCTCTTCAACGAGGGTGACACCCAATTCAGCAGCCAGGTGGACAAGGTTATTGCGGCCAAACCCGATGCAATTGCCCTGGTCACCTTCGACCAGGCCAAGAGCATCGTGCCGCTGATCTCCGGCAAGGGAGTGAACCCCAACCAGCTGTTCATGGTCGATGGCAACACGTCCGACTACAGCAAGGACTTCCAGCCCGGCACCATGCTCGGGGCGCACGGCACCTTCCCGGGAACCTTCGCCAATGAGGCCTTCACGAAGAAGCTGCTGGAAATTGATCCGGCGCTGAAGGACTTCACGTATGGCGGCGAATCCTACGATGCCGTGAACCTGATCGCCCTGGCTTCCGAAGCCGCCGGAAGCACCAGCGGCCCGGAAATCGCCAAGCAGCTCAAGGCGGTCTCCGAGTCGGGCGAGAAGTGCAACGACTTCGCCTCCTGCGTCACCCTGCTGCGTGAAGGCAAGGACATCGACTACGACGGCCAGTCGGGCCCCATCACCTTCTCCGACGCCGGTGACCCCACCGAGGCGTACATCGGTATCTACGAGTACACCGCAGACAACAAGCTGAAGCCGGTCCAGTCGGAATTCGGCAAGCTCTAGCAATCGGCTGAACGCACACAAAGGAGCCCCCGTCCTGCCGGACGGGGGCTCCTTTGTGTCTTGCCCGCTGCTACTCGACGGTGTCGGCCAGGGTTCCGAGGTAAAGCTGGATGACCTTGGGGTCCTTCATCAATTCACGGCCGGTACCCGTGTAGGCGTCGCGGCCCTGGTCCAGGACGTAGCCGCGGTCGCAGATCTGCAGGCAGCGGCGCGCGTTCTGCTCCACCATAATCACGGACACCCCCGCACGGTTGATCTCGTGCACGCGCAGGAACGTTTCGTCCTGCTTGACGGGGGAGAGGCCTGCGGAGGGCTCATCCAGGAGGAGCACGGCCGGGTCCATCATCAGGGCGCGGCCCATGGCCACCATCTGCCGCTCACCACCGGACAGCGAACCGGCGCGCTGGGCACGCCTCTTGCCCAGCTCGGGGAAGAGGCTGGTGACAAAGTCGAACCGCTGAGCGAAGTCCTTGGGCCGCTGGAACATGCCCATCTGGAGGTTCTCCTCGATGGTCAGCGTGGAAAACACGTTGTTGGTCTGCGGGACGAATCCGACGCCGCGCGTCACCAGCTTGTTGGCCTTCAACCCGGTGATGTCCTGGCCCCGGACCACTACCGTGCCCGAGTGGACCTTCACCAGGCCGAACATGGCCTTCAGGAGGGTGGACTTGCCGGCGCCGTTCGGCCCGATGATGCCGATCAGCTCACCCTTGCGGGCCTCAATGCTGCAGCCGTTGAGGATGTTGACCCCGGGCAGGTACCCCGCCACCAGGTCGGTGACTTTCACAACGGCGTCACCGCTGCTGACAGGCTGGGCGGCCGGGGCCGCGCTCGTGCTGCTGCTCATTTGGTGTCCCTTTCCGTACTGCCGTGCCGGCCGCTGTGGTCCCCCTGGGGGCCTTCCGTGGTCCGGGGGCGGGCCTCCTCTTCCGCCACGGTGTCAAGCGAAATGATGCCCGCGTTTTCGGTGCCAACGATCGACTCTTCATCCGCCACAAGCTCTGCGGCAAGCTCCTTGATGCCCTCGGAGTCGCCGAGGTCGACGTCGTGGTGGGCGCCCAGGTACGCGTCGATGACTGCAGGGTTCTTCATGACCTCGCCGGGCGGGCCTTCCGCCACCACCTTGCCTTCGGCCATGACCACCACCCAGTCGGCAATGTGCCGGACCATGTGCATGTCGTGTTCCACGAACAGGACGGTCATGCCTTCTGCCTTCAGGTTCTTGATGTGGTCAAGCAGCGACTGGGTCAGGGCCGGGTTGACGCCTGCCATGGGCTCGTCAAGCATGACCAGCTTCGGCTGCACCATGAGGGACCGTGCCATTTCCAGGAGCTTGCGCTGGCCGCCGGAGAGGGATGCCGCGTAGTCATCCTTTTTGGCGTCAAGCTTGAACTTCTCCAGAAGCACGTTTGCCTGGGCAGTGATCTCCTTCTCCCGGCCGCCCCAGATGCCCTTGAACAAGGCCCTGGACAGGCGCTCGCCGGGCTGGTTGGCCGCGCCGAGCCGCATGTTCTCCATGACCGTCAGCTTGCCCATAACCTTGGTCAGCTGGAAGGTCCGCACCATGCCCATGCGCGCCACCTTGTACGGTGACACCCCGGCGATGCTCTTGCCCTCGAACTGCCACTTTCCGCTGTTGGGCGTATCGAATCCGGTCAGCAGGTTGAACAGGGTGGTCTTGCCCGCCCCGTTGGGACCAATCAGGGCCGTGATCTTGTGCCTGGGGATTTCGAGGTACTCCACGTCCACGGCGTTGATGCCGCCGAAGCTGCGGGTCACGTTTTCCGCGACGACGATGGGGTCGCGTTTCTTGCAGCCGGGACCCACTTCGCCGGCGGCGATCGGCCGGGTATCGGTCATGAAGTCCGGGGTGCTCCCGGCGGCTGCCGGTACTTCGCTGTGCATGCTCATGCGAACGCCAGCTCCTTCTTGTTTCCGAAGACGCCCTGGGGCCTGAAGATCATCAGCAGCATCAGTGCGACGCCCACCAGGATGTAACGCAGCTGGCCCGCCTGGACGGTGTTCAGCCACGTAATGGTGCCCGATTCGATCAGGCCGTAGAGGATGCCCTGGGTCAGTGACAGGACCACCCAGAAGATCATGGCGCCGATGACCGGCCCCAGGACTGTGGCCAGGCCGCCCAGCAGCAGGCACGTGTAAAGGAAGAACGTCAGTTCCGTGCCGTAGTTGGCAGGCTGCACCGCTCCGCGGGGGAGGGTGAAGACCATTCCGGCGAGAGCCCCGAGGACACCGCCGATGACCAGTGCCTGCATCTTGTAGGCGTAGACGTTCTTGCCCAGTGAACGGACCGCGTTCTCATCCTCGCGGATGCCCTTCAGGACACGGCCCCAGGGGCTGCGCATCAGCAGCCATACCAGCGTGCAGCACACGACCACCAGCCCCCAGCCGATAACCCGGATGAAGAAGTCGCGGTTGTTCATGCCGAAGTAGGACCCCTCGGGAAAGGGGTTCATGGCGTAGAAGCCGCCCTCGAACGCCGCCAGGCCGTTGGCGGAGCCGGTGACGGATGTGAGCTGGTTGGTGGTGACGATGTAGCGGACGATTTCCGCGGCCGCGATGGTGACGATGGCCAGGTAGTCCGCCCGGAGCCGCAGGGTGGGGATGCCCAGGAGCAGGGCAAAGATTGCCGAGGCGGTGATGGCTATCAGCAGCCCGACGAAGAACGGCACTCCGAAGGTAAGGGTGGAGATGGCGAACCCGTAGGCCCCCACCGCCATGAAGCCGGCCTGCCCGAAATTCAGCAGGCCGGAGTAGCCGAAGTGTACGGCTAGGCCGAGCGCGGCCAGTGCATAGGCGGCCGTGGTAGGGCTGAAGATTTCACCCGCGGCGCTGGCAAAAATGAATCCAAAATCCATGTCTGTTTCCTAACCCACGCGCTCGCGACGGCCCAGGATGCCCTGTGGCCGGAACAAGAGGACAACGATCATGATGAACAGGGCGCCCACGTACTTCAGGTCGGCGGCAAGGCCAAACACCGTGGTCAGCTCCACGAAAATACCCACGATGATCGAACCGATCAGGGCTCCGAACACGGTACCGAGGCCGCCCAGCGTGACGCCGGCGAAAATGAGCAGGAGGATGGCCGAGCCCATGTCGAAAGTGACGCCGGGCCGGTAGTAGGCCCAAAGGATGCCGCCGAGCGCAGCGAGCATGCCGCCGGTGATCCACACGAGCCGGATCACGGCGTCCACGTCAATGCCGGAAGCGGCGGCCAGCGCCGGGTTGTCCGCCACTGCGCGGGTGGCCTTGCCCAGCCTGGTCTTGAGCAGCACGATGCCGATCAGCGCGATCACCACCGCGCTGATGCCCAGCGACCAGAGGTTGTTGGGCGAGATGGATACCGGGCCCAGCTGGATTTCGGGGCTCTGGGCATACGGAAGCTGTTGCGTGGCGCCGCCGAAGTAGAACTGGATGACGTAGCGGACGGCCAGCGCGAGGCCGATGCTGACAATCATCATGGGCACCAGGCCGGTCCCGCGGCGCCGCAGCGGCCGCCACAGGCCCCTGTCCTGGGCATACCCGAACAGGGCACCGCCCAGCAGGGACAGGATCAGTGCCAGCCAGAAAGGCAGCCCGGCCGCGTTGAACGCGAACACCAGCACCGCGCCCAGCGTCACCATCTCACCGTGGGCGAAGTTGGTGAGCCCGGTGGTTCCGAAAATCAGTGACAGTCCCACCGATGCCAGCGCGAGGAGCAGGCCGAAGCTCAGTCCTGCCACGAGGCGGTTGAGCAGGTTCTGCCCGAAGTCCTGCTCCTGGACCACGATGCCTTTGCCGAAGGCAAAGATCACTGAGAGGTTTGAGGTCTGGCTGAAGGTGACCTCACGCGGGTTTTCCTGCCCCTCGGCGAGCTTGATGCCTTCAGGCAGGGTGGATTCGTCCAGTTCCACGGTGTAGGTGCCCTGCTCGGGCACGCCGATGTTCCAGGAGCCGTTCGCTGACGACTTGGCCGTGCCGGTGAAGTCGCCCTTCTTTGCCGTGATGGTCACATCCGCCAGGGGTGCGCGGGTGTCGTCGCGGAGGAAGCCGCTGATGTTGTTCTGGAAGGTCTGGTTCGACGGGGATGGTGTCGGTGCTGGGGAAGCGGCCTGGGTTGCCGGTGCTGCGAGGAGGAGGATCGCCAGGATGGTTGCACTGATGGCTCCCATGATTCCCGGCAACCCCCGGCGTCGTCCGGCCGGCTGGCCGTGGGGTGTACTTCTCAAAATGAAAAACCTCCACTTGGGGGCGGTCTCGACTGCGCCATTGCAGCCGCTGCGAACGGACGCAGGGCGGGGAGGCGCCATCTCGCCCGGCACCTTCACGCATGTGAGTTCCGTCACCCTGCTTGGCTTATGCTACAGCGCGCGGGATGCCGCAAATGCCGAGGTCCAGGCCTTGTTGGTAGCGATCAGGTAACAACTCCGGCGGCCCGGGCGCGGCAAACGGGAGGAGCGCCCCAAGAAACCTTTGTTGAGCCACGGTATTTTCCAGGCGGCAGGGTGCAGCAGGGCTTGGGCAGCGGCGCCGGCCAGCGTCACGGTTGCGTTGCATAGCTGCCCGTTCGGGAACTTTCAGGGGTGTATTGGCGTGGTAATTGGTACCGTAAACCTTAAGGTTCACATCACACCCACACGGAGGAATCCAGCAATGGCACTTGGCGGCAACCCGATCTTCAACGGAAAGAATTTCCGTGGAGCCACCCAGGCACCGCCTGTCCCGCAGGCTCCTTACGGCCAGGCTCCTTACGGCCAGGCTCCCTACGGCCAGGCCCCTTACGGCCAGCAGGGCTGGAACGCCCAGCCGCAGGGCATGACGGACGAGCAGCTGCAGCAGATGTACAGCCGGCCCTCCGCCGGCCCCGCTGACACCGGGCGGATGACGTTCGACGACGTCATCGTCAAGACGGCGGCCTGCCTCGGAGTGCTGCTCGCCGGTGCCGCGGTCACCATGGTGGTGGGCCTGAGCCTGGCATCCCTGCTGATGGTCGTCGGTGCGCTCGGCGGCTTCGTCCTGGCGCTCGTCAACACGTTCAAGAAGCAGCCGTCCCCGGCCCTGATTCTTGCCTACGCAGGCCTCGAAGGCCTCTTCCTCGGCGGCCTCACCCGCGTCCTTGACACCATGTACCCGGGCGTTGGCCTCCAGGCCGTCCTCGGCACCCTGTCCGTCTTCACCGTGACGCTTGTCCTGTTCAAGAGCGGCAAGGTGCGCGCCACACCCAAGGCCATGAAGTTCTTCATGATCGCCCTGATTGGCTACGCGCTCTTCTCCGTGGTCAACCTCGTCATGATGCTGACCGGCCTTACCTCGGAACCCTTCGGGCTGCGAAGCGGCATCATCGGCGTCGTCATCGGCATCCTGGCCATTGGCCTCGCGGCATTCTCGCTGGTCATGGACTTCACCAGCATCGAAGCCGGCGTCCGCAGCGGCGCTCCGCAGCGCTTCTCGTGGACGGCCGCGTTCGGCCTGACCGTCACCCTGGTCTGGCTGTACGTGGAAATCATCCGCCTGCTGGCCATCCTCCGCGGCGAGGAGTAACCGGCAAGGCGGTACCGCCGCCGGAACCCGAACAGCAACGGAGGGCCCCACCAGATTCCTGGTGGGGCCCTCCGTCTGCCTGCGCCCGGGCGTCCTGCGGCTCAGGCGATGCGCATCGCCCCGGCGGCGGGTGACACGGTGAAGATGTCCGGCTCCGTGAAGCCGGCCTCGGAAAACGCCCGCACGACGGCGTCGCGCACCTTGTGTTCGCTGGCGGCGGGGGTGAGTGCGATGGCTGCACCGCCGAACCCGCCTCCGGTCATGCGTGCGCCGATGGCACCGGCTGCCCGCGAGGTATCCACCGCGAGGTCAAGTTCCGGACAGGAGATCTCGAAGTCATCCCGCATGGACGCGTGGCTGGCGTCCAGCAGATGGCCGATGGCAGCGGGTCCCCGGTCGCCGAGGAGTTCCACGGTCTGCAGCACCCGGTCGTTTTCGGTGACCACGTGCCGGACGCGCCTGAACGTCACCTCGTCCAGCAGCCCGCTGGCTTCCGCAAGGTCGCCCACCTGCACGTCGCGCAGGGCTTTGACCCCCAGCACTTCAGCGCCCAGCTCACAGGCCGCCCGCCGGGAGGCATAACCGCCGTCGGCATGGGAGTGCGATACCTTCGTATCGATGACCAGCAGGACCAGCCCCGCGGGCTCCGTTTCGAACGGAACAAGGGTGGCGTTCTGGTCCCGGCAGTCCAGGAACACCGCGTGCCCGCGGGCGCCGCGGAGCGAGGCGGACTGGTCCATGATGCCGGTGGGGGCTCCCACGAAGTCGTTCTCCGCCTGCTGGGTGGCCAGGACCATGTCCTGGGCTTCCAGGCCGGCCCCGGTGAGGTCGTTCAGCGCCGTGATGACGGCGCATTCAATGGCGTGCGACGACGACAGGCCGGCGCCCAGGGGGACGTCGGAATCCAGCAGCAGGTCAATTCCCGGGACGTCGATGCCCCTTTGCCGCAAGGCCCACATGACGCCGAGCGGGTATTTTGTCCAGCCTTTGGCCGACCCCGGCTCAAGGGATCCGGTGGTGGTGGTTACCACACCCTGGTCGCCGTAGGTGGAAAGCAGCCGGACGGTCGAATCCGTGCGGACTCCTACGGCCACGCGGGCTGTCCGGTCGATGGCGAAGGGCAGGACGAAGCCTTCGTTGTAATCCGTGTGTTCGCCGATGAGGTTCACGCGGCCGGGCGCCTGCCAGATGCCGGCGGGATCGCTCCCGAACTCCTGGATGAAACGGGCAGCCAGGTCCCCTGCCGGGGCAGGGGCCGGCGCCGTGGCGCGATCAGGTGCGGTGCTCAAGCAGGGGCTCCTTCGGAGAGGCCGGCCAGGGCCGGGGACGCGGGCGACGCCGGAACGGTGACCGAACGCAGGCGCTCCGCCACGCTTTCCGGGGTGGTGTCGTTGATGAACGCACCCATGGCTGCCTCGGACCCGGCAAGGTACTTCAGCTTATCGGCAGCGCGGCGGGGCGATGTCAGCTGCAGGTGCAGGTAGCCGGAGGGCCGCAGGACAGGGTCCAGTGGAGCCTGGTGCCAGGCGGAGATGTACGGGGTGGGGGTGGGGTACAGGGCATCCACGCGTTTGAGCAGATCCAGGTAGACGTCCGCCAGTTCGTCCTTCTCTTCACCACTCAGGGCCGCGAGGTCCGGTACGTGGCGGTGCGGAACCAGGTGGATCTCCAGCGGCCACCGGGCAGCAAAGGGGACGTAGGCGCTGAAGTTCTGGCCTTCCATCACCATCCTGCTCCCGTCCTCCCGCTCAGCACGCAGGAGCGACCCGGTCAGGGTCTCCCGGCCGTCACGGGCGTCGTGGAACTTCCGGGCCGCGTTTCCCATCACGGCGGCGCGGGGCGTGACGTACGGGTAGGCGTAGATCTGTCCGTGCGGATGGTGCAGGGTGACCCCGATGTCCGCGCCGCGGTTTTCGAACGGGAACACCTGCTGGATTCCGGGCAGGGCGCTGAGGGCGGCGGTCCGTTGTGCCCATGCCTCAATGACGGTGCGGGAGCGGGTCCGGCTGAGCCCGCTGAAGGACCCGGTGTGCTCCGGTGTGAAGGACACCACCTCGCAGCGGCCGTACGCCGGACCTTTCGTTCCCCACGCCGCATCCTCCGGCACGGGGCCGAGCGCCGGTCCCAGGGAGGGAAAGCGGTTCTCGAAAACCACCACGTCGTAGTCCGCGGCCGGTATCTCGGAGGGGTTGCTGCCTGTGGTGGGGCAGATGGGGCACTGGTCTGCCGGCGGGAGGTGGGTCCGGGTCTGGCGGTGCGCTGCGACTGCCACCCACTCGTTCGTCAGGGCATCGAACCGGACTTCGCCCGGCTCACCCCGCGGGGGAAGGCCGCGGTGGTCCGTGGTCAGTTCGGCTGCCCGCGAAGCAGTAGTGCCGGCGTCGTCGAAATAAATCAGCTCCCGGCCGTCGGAGAGTCTGGTGCTGGTGATCCCTGTCATGCAAAAAGTCTCGCATATCCGATCAAAAAAGAATAGTTAAGAACAAAATATAACATTGACTATTGGTGCCGCCGGCGATGGCCGGGGTACCGTATGCCCATGACATCGTCTCCACACCAGGAATCCCCGGCCGGTTCGACTCCCCAGGCTTACGCGACGGGGCGGCAATATGAGCTGCGGCGCGGCGATGCCCTGGCCGTGGTTACCGAACTGGCCGCAGGCCTCCGCTCCTTCCACCGCGGCGGAGTGCTCCTCACGGAGACGTACGGCGACGACCAGATCCCGCCCGGGGCCACCGGAATCACGCTTGCCCCCTGGGCCAACCGGGTGGAGGACGGCACCTGGTTCCTGGACGGCAAGAAGCAGCAGCTGGACATCACCGAGGTTGGCCGGAACAACGCCAGCCACGGCCTGCTGCGCAATGCCGCGTACGCCCTGGTTGACGAGTCGGAACACTCGGTCTCCCTGGAGGCCACCATTTTTCCGCAGCACGGCTATCCCTTCCTGCTGCGGCACCGCGTCCAATACCTTCTGGACGACACCCTGGGCCTGGTGGTCCGGCAGACCCTTGCCAACCATTCCAAAGCTCCGGCCCCGTTCGTGCTCGGCGCCCATCCGTACCTCCGCCTGGGCGATGCGCCCATCGAGGACCTGGTGCTCACGGTGGCTGCGGACACCCGGCTGGTGGCCGATGACCGGCTCATTCCCCGCAGCGCAGCACCCGTGGCGGGAGACACCGACTTCCGGTCCGGCCGGCACATCGCCGAACTCAGCGTGGACGTCGCGCTCACCGGCCTGAAGCGCGTGGACGGCAAGGCCCGGCATACCCTGAGTGCCGCCGATGGGCGCAGCGTCAGCCTCTGGCAGGATGAAGCCTGCGAGTATGTCCACGTCTTCGTGAGCACCGAGTACCCCGGCCGCAGCCGCGCCGTCGCCGTCGAGCCAATGACCGGCCCGGCAAACGCTTTCAATTCCGGCGACGGGCTCCGCTGGCTGGCACCCGGCGAGGCCTTCACCATCGAGTGGGGGATCGACTACAGCGTCGGGGCGCAAGGCTAGCGGTTTCCCATTAGGGCACGGCTGCGGAAGTATTAGGCTATGACGCCAACCGGGGATGCCGAACCGCCTTCAACCGCAGCCTCCTTGCAGCAAAAACCCGCTCCATCACCACCGACGCTGCGGCTTCTCGCTGACCGTGAACTGGACCGCGACATTCCCTACGGGATCCGCATCGCGGCCTCATGGGCCTGGCGGCTGGGCCTGATCCTCCTGGTGGGCGGTGCCCTGGTGTGGCTGCTCAGCCACATCAGTTTCCTGATCATCCCGGTCCTGGTGGCCGCGCTCCTTGCCGGGCTCCTCAACCCGGTGGTGGGCTGGCTCAAGAGCTACCGGATACCTTCCGGACTGGCCGTGGCCATGACTGTGCTGGGCTTTATCGGACTCATTGCCGGTGCATTGGCTCTGGTGGGCAGGCAGCTCTGGACAGGTTTCGGAGAACTTTGGTCCGAATCTCTGGCCGGGGTAAAGAAGATCCAGGAATGGCTTTCGGACGGCCCGCTCCACCTCACGGCCGACCAGATGGACCAGTACTTGAAGGAAGCCACGTCGGCCCTGCAGGACAACACCAGCAGCATCGTCAGCGGCGCGCTCTCCTTCGGCAGCACTGCCGGCCACTTTGCCGCCGGCCTGATCCTTGCCCTCTTCATCCTGATCTTCTTCCTGCTGGAGGGCGACAGGATCTGGGTTTTCCTGGTGCGGCTCCTCCCCAGGAAGGCGCGCGCGGCCGCCTTTGGAGCCGGCCGCAAGGGCTGGACCTCCATGGTCAGCTACGCCCGCATCCAGATGTTCGTTGCGTTCGTGGATGCGCTGGGCATCGGGGTCGGCGCAGCAATCATCGGTGTTCCCCTGGCGCTGCCGCTGGCGGTGCTCGTCTTCATCGGCTCATTCATCCCCGTGGTGGGTGCCCTGGTGACCGGTGCCATCGCCGTGCTGCTCGCGCTGGTGGCCAACGGGCCGGTGAACGCCCTCATCATGCTGGGAATCGTCCTGCTGGTCCAGCAGCTCGAGAGCCACATCCTGCAGCCCCTGGTCATGGGCAAGGCCGTGGCACTGCATCCGGTGGCCGTCATCCTCACCGTTGCTGCCGGTTCATACCTCGCCGGCATCCCGGGTGCCCTGTTCTCGGTGCCCATTCTCGCCGTCGCAAATTCCGCCATTCGCTACATTGCCGCCAGAACGTGGGAACATGAACAGGTGCCGGTAATGCCGCTGGCGGCCGGCGCCCCGGCGGACAACACCATCAAGGACGTTGCCCGGCCGGCCGTGCGCCGGCACGGCAGGGACGCCGCAGCCGGCACCACAGCAAAAGATCCCGATGTCCGCAGCTCTCCCAAGCCGGGCGCCGGGGACGAATCAAGAGGAGAATAGTCCGTGAATATCCTTGAAACCCTTCCCGTCACACTGGACGATGTCCTGGAGGCGCAGAAGCTGCTTGACGGGATTATTGCGCGCACTCCTGTTGAATCGTCGCGGGCGCTGGGAACAATGGTGGGCGGCGACGTTTACTTCAAGTGCGAAAACCTGCAGCGTGCGGGATCGTTCAAGGTCCGCGGAGCCTACGTGCGGATGGCCAGGCTGTCCCCGGAAGAGAAAAAGCGCGGCGTGGTGGCGGCCTCGGCAGGCAACCACGCCCAGGGCGTGGCCGTAGCCGCCAAGAGCCTTGGAATCAAAGCCCGTATCTACATGCCGCTCGGTGTGGCGCTGCCCAAGCTGGCTGCCACCCGCAGCCACGGCGCGGAAGTTGTCCTGCACGGGCACAACGTCGACGAGGCGCTCGCGGAAGCCCAGCGGTACAGCAACGAGACGGGAACCGTGTTTGTCCACCCCTTCGACAACGTTGACGTCGTTGCCGGCCAGGGCACGCTAGGCCTGGAGATCCTCGAACAGGTGCCCAACGTGGACACTGTGCTGATGGGCGTCGGCGGGGGCGGGCTTTTGGCCGGTGTTGCCGTGGCCATCAAAGCCCGGGCAAAGGAACTGGGCCGGGAGATCCGCATCATCGGTGTGCAGGCTGAAAACGCCGCTGCCTACCCGCCGTCGCTCGCCGCCGACGCTCTGGTGCCCCTGAAGAAAGTATCCACCATGGCGGACGGCATCGCCGTGGGCCGCCCCGGCCAGCTGCCGTTCAGCATCATCCGCGAGCTGGTGGATGACGTGGTCACCGTCAGCGAAGACTCCCTGGCCCGGGCCCTGATCTTCCTGCTGGAACGGGCCAAGATGGTGGTGGAGCCCGCCGGCGCCGTGGGCGTGGCAGCGCTGATGGACGGCAAAATCGAGAACCCGGGAACCACGGCCGTGGTCCTGTCCGGCGGCAATATCGACCCCATGCTGATGCTGAAGGTGATCCAGCGCGGCCTCTCCGCGGCGGGACGCTACATGACAGTCCGGATGATGCTGGACGACAGGCCGGGTTCACTGGCCACCATCGCCAGGATCATCGCCGAGAACGATGCCAACGTGACCGGCCTGGACCACACGCGGGTGGGCGGCTCCATCAGCATGGGAGACGTCTCCATTACCGTGAACCTGGAAACCAAAGGCCACGAGCACGGAGCGCAGGTCCTCAGCGCCCTCCGCGCCGAGGGCTTCCAGCCGATCGTGGTGCACTAGGAGGTGCCATGGAAGGGCTGACCGGGGACGGGGGCATCAGGCAGCGCCAAACCGTGGCGGCGAGGGCCAAGGGAGGCCTGCTGGTCCTTGGCGCCTTCGTGGTCCTGCTGTTTGTCATCGAGCTCTTCAACATGGTGATGCTCCGCTCGCTCAACGCGACGTTCGGGCTCCGGCCCCGCAGCGCTGACGGGCTGCTGGACATCTTCACCTTTCCCCTCCTGCACGCGAACCTGAACCACCTGCTCTCCAACGGCCTGCCGCTGATCATTTTCGGATTCCTGGTGTTCCTCTCCGGCCTCCGGGTGTTCATGACCGCCCTCGCTTTCAGCTGGCTGGGGTC
>Ga0307412_10001306_pt1 | contig 13981 bp, 16 predicted proteins | sample DK1Cmetagenome_3_FD_203823 | JGI IMG/M metagenome (GOLD analysis project Ga0307412, IMG submission 203823) | Maize rhizosphere microbial communities from greenhouse at UC Davis, California, United States - DK15-C-1 | ecosystem: Host-associated > Plants > Roots > Rhizosphere > Soil | place: USA...
GGTAACTTCGGCTGCTCTTGCGGCACGAAGCGCGCGCCCGGCCCGGCATCGACGCGGTACCGCACGATGATACGCGACTTGCCGCGCAGCGAGCCGGGCCGAAAGGTTACATAATGGACATGCCCCGCCGCGGCGCTGCCCACCGGGAAATCGAACGACCAGCCGCCGCGCTCGGGTCGCGGCGCCGGCGGCATGCCTTGCGAATAATTTTTCCCGCGGATGACGGGGCCGATTTCCCACTCGTGCGCGGCGGGCGCTGCGATTGCCGCGGCGGAAGCAAGAACGGCGAAAGCCGCAGCTGGGAGGATGCGTTTTTTGTACATGGCGGGAAATTAGCACCTCCGCGGCATCCGGGCCTGAACGACGTGTTCAGCGGCCGGTTAGCCTAGCTCTCGACGGGCCCCTCGAACTGCTCGATCACCCAATCCTCGGCTTGCGCCCCGCCGATCCATTCCTGCATGCACGGGTGGCTGATCACCGCCTGGCAATAGGGCAGGGCAAAGCGCGGCAGCGGGATCGAATAAGTGACGAAGCGCGTGACGACCGGTGCGAACATGATGTCGGCGGCCGACCAGTCGCCGAACAGAAAATCGCCCTCGCCGCCGAAACGCGCGCGGGCTTCGGCCCAGATCTGCAGGATGCGGATCACATCGGCCTGCACTTCGGGAAGCAGCTCGGCGGCCGGGTAGATGCGGCGGATGTTCATGCTGTGATTGCGGCGGAGCGCGGCGAAGCTCGAATGCATTTCGGCAGCCATCGACCGCGCCATCGCGCGCGCCGCCATGTCTTGGGGCCAAAAGCCCTTCGTGCCGCCGGTCTTTTCGTTGAGATAGTCGATGATCGCCAGGCTGTCCCAGACGACGATATCCTCGCCGTCCCACAGGATCGGCACTTTGCCGCCCGATGGCGCGAACTCGTCGCCCTCGCGGCGGTTGCTCCATGCCTCGTCGTAGAGCGGGACGGTGACTTCCTCGAACGGCAGCCCGCTATGCTTCGCCGCGAGCCAGCCGCGCAGGCTCCAGCTGGAATAAGCCTTGTTGCCGAGGAAGAGTTTCATGGGGTCTCCTTATATCCCTCTCCCCTTGGGGGAGAGGGTTGTGCAGGCTTGGCAGCTTGCTGCCTAGCCGAAGCTGGGTGAAGGGTGTCAACCGTCGCCTGCATTCCCTCACCAAGTTCCGGTAGCGGACAAGTCCGCAACCTCCACTATCCTCTCCCCCAAGGGGAGAGGACCAGGCTCAAATCTCCACCGCCTCCAGCACCGCGGTGCGCAGCTCGGCGATCCCCATGCCCTTCTCGCTGCTCGTCGCGATCACCTGCGGATGCGCGGCGGGATGCTTGCGGGCTTCGGCCTCGGTCGCGGCCTGAACCTCGGCGAGCGCGCTCGCCTTGATCTTGTCGGCCTTGGTCAGGACGAGGCGATAGCTCACCGCCGCGGTGTCGAGCATTTCGAGTATGTCGCGGTCGACGTCCTTGATCCCGTGGCGGCTGTCGATCAGCACGAGCGTGCGTTTCAGCACCGCGCGCCCGCGCAGATAATCGTTGATCAGGAAGCGCCATTTTCTGACGACATCCTTCGGCGCCTTGGCAAAGCCGTAGCCGGGCATGTCGACGAGCCGGAAGATCAGCGGTTCGCCGACGTCGAAATAGTTGAGCTCCTGCGTCCGCCCCGGGGTCACCGACGTGCGCGCCAGTCCGCCCCGGTTCGTCAGCGCATTGAGCAGCGACGACTTGCCGACGTTCGAGCGCCCGGCAAAGGCGATTTCGGGCATGCTGGCCGGCGGCAGATGCTCAAGCGCCGGCGCCGATTTCAGGAAGGCGATCGGCCCCGAAAACAGCTTGCGCGCGCGCTCAGCCCGTTCGGGGTCGGCCCCGGGTTCGAGGGCAATGTCGCTCACTTTGCCGGGGCCGCCTTCAGCTGCGGGAACTTGCGGTACATCCACTGCTGCTGCGCGATCGACAGGCAGTTGTTGGTGATCCAGTAGAGCAGCAGCCCGGCCGCGAAGGGCGCCATGATGAACATGAACATCCACGGCATGATCTTGAACACCTGCGCCTGCACCGGGTCGGCCGACTGCGGGTTCAGGCGGAACTGCAGCCACATGGTAACCCCGAGGATCAGCGCGAGGATGCCGATGCTCAGCAGCGACGGCGGCGTGAAGGGCAGCAGCCCGAACAGGTTCAGGATATGCGCCGGATCGGGCGCCGACAAATCCTTGATCCACAGGATGAACGGCTGGTGCCGCATCTCGATCGTCAGGATCAGCACCTTGTACAGCGCATAGAAAATCGGGATCTGGATGATGATCGGCAGACAGCCGGCGAGCGGATTGATCTTCTCGTCCTTGTAGAGCTTCATCAACTCCTGTTGCTGCCTGGGCTTGTCGTCCTTGTAGCGTTCCTGCAGCGCCTTCATCTTTGGCTGCATCAGGCGCATCTGCGCCATCGATCCGAACTGGCGCTGCGCGATCGGGAACATCAGTCCGCGGATGATCAGCGTCAGCAGCATGATCGCGACGCCGAAATTGCCGACCATGCGGAACAGCCAGTCGAGCAGCTGGAAGATCGGCTTTTCGAAGAATTCGAACCAGCCCCAGTCGATCGCCTTGTTCAAATGGGTGATGCCCAGCTTGTCCTGATATTCGGACAGAAGGTTGGTTTCCTTGGCGCCCGCGAAAATGCGCGAGGTCGCGCTGCTCACCGTTCCTGCCGCGACGCTCTGGTTCGGGCGCGAGAAGATCGTCTGATATTCGTCGCCGCCGGTTTTCAGCATCATCGCACTGGCGGTCTCCTTGGCGCCGGGAATGACGGCCGCGAGCCAATATTTGTCGGTGAAGCCGAGCCACCGCGTCGTGTCGAACTTCACGGTCGCGCCGGGTGCCGCGGCGATGTCGTCATAATCCCAGTCGGTGATCGATTTGCCGTCGAATACGCCCATCGGCCCGATATGGTTGGTCCAGCTGCTCTTCTCGTGCGGATCGGTCGGCGCGCCCAGCCGGTTGACATAGGCAAAGGTGGAGGCGGTGATCGGTGCTGCGCCGCGATTGATCAGCGATTGCTTGGCGGTGATGAGATAATCCTGGTCGATGCTGTAATCGATCCGGAAGGTCTGGCCGGTCGGGTTGGTCCAGGTCAGCGTCACCGGCGTCGTCGGGGTCAGCGAGGTTCCGGTCGCCGTCCACAGCGTTCGGGCATCGGGAACGGCAACCCCGCCGGCGGTCCACGCGACCGCGGCGAAATAGGTGCCCTGGGCTCCGGCCGGCGCGAACAGGCGCACCGCGGGCGAGTCTTTTTTGATCGTCTGGCGATAATTGGTCAATGTGATGTCGTCGATCCGCGCGCCGACGAGGTTGATCGAACCCTTGAGCTTGGGATTGGTGATCGGGATGCGCTTGCCCTCGGCGAGCACCGTTGCCACCGGGCGGAGCGGCCCGGCTCGGCCGGTCACGGGCGCGGCCGGCGCGGCGCCGTTGATGGCGCCGGGCGGTACCGTGCCGTCGGCAGCGGGCGCCGGAGCGGCCGTCGTCGCGCCGTCCGTCCCGGCGACCGTCGTCGTCACATCGGGCTTTGCCGGGGTCGGGAAAAACTTCTGGGAGACGAAGTTCCAGCCCAGGAGGATGGCCACCGACAAAAGGATTGCCGCGATCAGATTACGCTTGTCGTCCACGCTCGTTGGTCTCTCTTCGCATCAATGTCGGGGGATAGATGCCGCTATGGCACTGGATCGTAGCCATGCCCGCCCCAAGGATGGCAGCGCAATAGCCGCTTTGTCGCGATCCAGCCACCCTTGATCGCACCATGGCGTTGGAGTGCGACAATCGCATATTCGCTGCACGACGGCGCATAGCGGCACGTCGGCGGCAGGATACGCGACGGGCCGATCTGCCAGCCGCGCGCGATCAGGATCAGCAGGCGGGCGATCATGAGCAAAGCCCGGAAAACTGCGCAACTTCACACTGAATTTCTCTATTTTCGTCATCCCGGACTTGATCCGGGGTCCATTTGCGCGACCGAAGAGAAGTGGACCCCGGATCAAGTCCGGGATGACGAGATGAGGGCGGCGGCACGGCGGCGAAAGTCCCGGAAAACTGCCGAACTTCACACTGAAGTGGCGATTGCTGAAGGGAGGGCGGCGTGCTCATGCCGGAATGCTATGCCCGCGAAACAATGTAGGACAGCGCTTCATCGCGCCAATTTCTTCGCGGCGCGCTGCAGCGCCGAATCGAGATGCTCGCCGAGTTCGGCAAAGCCGATGTCGTTGCCGCCCGGCCGGCCGATCAGCACATGGTCGGCGCCGGCGATCCCCGATTCGGGCAGCGCGGCGCGGCACAGCGCGCGCAGCCGGCGTTTCATCCGGTTGCGGGTGACGGCATTGCCGACCTTCTTGCTGACGGTATAGCCGATGCCGCGCGTATCATCGCCGTCGCCGCGCGCGCGGACGAGCAGGACGAAGCCGGGCATGGGAAAGCGAAGGCCGCGGTTCGCGGCCAGAAATTCGCTGCGTTTTGAAAGCGTTCGCACCAGAACCAGCCGTTTTTGGGCTGGCGGCGAAGCGTCAGCGATCAGGCCGACAGCTTCTTGCGGCCTTGGGCGCGACGGTTGGCAAGAACCTTGCGGCCGCCGACGGTCGCCTTGCGGGCGCGGAAGCCGTGGCGACGGGCGCGTACGAGGTTGCTCGGTTGAAAGGTACGCTTCATCGCGGTTGTCCCTAAATCTCGTCAAAGGCTCTAACAGAAAAGGGCCGCCAAACGTGGGCGGCCACTGATGGAGGCGCGGATAAGCGGGATTCGGGCGAAAGTCAATTGCCATCGGGGCGCTTTTCCAGTTCCGCGAGCCTCGCGCGCGCGCGCCGCCGCGCGGCGCTGGCGCGTTGCATGATCCGGTCGGTCCACCCGGCGTAACGGGGATGGCGCCTTTTAAAGCGGACGTAAACGCGTTTGGCCCAGGCGCTGTTCTGCAAGCACAGCATCAATCCGACCGGAAAGACGATCAGGAAGCCGGGGCCGGGCAACGGGCCGATGATCACGGCGACGATCATCAGCAGGATGCCGAGGATGAAAAGCGCGGTCCGCATTTGCGCGTTCGACCGCAATCGCTGGTAAAGGCTGCGTTTCGCCATGCGGGCGATGTGGGGAGGGGGATAGAAGGATGCAACCGCCAAAGCCCCTCCCCTTCAGGGAGGTGGGGGCTGTCGGCGTGGCGTAAGGCCGATGCCCCCCACTCCGCTGCGACTAAGGCCCGGCTGGAGCCGAGCCAAGTCTCGCCGCCTCCCCCCCTGAAGGGGATGGGCTAAAATATGTTAATTCAACTCGACAAACCGCGCCATGTCGCCGCGGGTCAGGTAGCGGACGTCGTCGAACGGGGTGCTGTTGGTCAGCGCGTAAAATTCGCGCGCCTTGGCGTCATCGAGCCCCATTTCGCGGTAATAGCCCAGATATTCGGCGTGCACCGGATCGTTCGCGGGATAGTCGTTTGCCTCACGCCCATATTCGTCGGCCCAGCTGTGGACCCCGAATTCGGCGTCGGGCGCAGCACGGCGCTTGACCCCGGCAAGCCATAGCTCGACCGCGCCCGAGCGCACCGAACCGCCCGCGGGAACGACCGTTTCCATGCCCGCGCGGCGAATCGCGCGCGCAAGGATCAGGTTCGCTTCCTCGTCGAGGCTGCCGGGGCAGTCGACCATCTCGATCCGCTTGAGCGCCGGGAAGGCCGCGAGCATCGCGGCGAACTGCCGCGGCGCCCTGCCATCGACATCGCCCGCCATGCGGACGGTCGTCGCGTCGATCACGGCAAAGGGACCGAACCGCGCCTTCGCTTGCCCGAGCGTCGCGAGCGCGTCGCTTGGCGCATAGCGGCGCGTCGCGCCAAGGTCTGCGTCGCTGGCGAGCGCTTCGTCGTCGAGCAGCGCGGCACCCTCGTCGATGACGCTACCGTCGTCGGCATCGGCATCGGCATCGTCATAGACCCACGTCACCGTCGTCGTGGTGACGGTGACGACTTGCTGTGCTCGCACCGGCGCGAACGCCAGCACCGCCGCGAAAAAGGCGACGATGAGGGTGCGGACGATAGCGGTCATGGAAACCATGAACCCGCCCTCGCGCGTGCGCGCTTGCCAAATGGCAAAGCGGCAATGTCAGCGGCGCGTTAACCCCATTCCGGGACGGAGGATCATGGTCACTCGAACGGCATCATCGCATATCCCGCGGGCGGTTCTTTCCCCAGCAGTTCGCGCGCGAAGAAATCCCAGCTCCGCCGGAAAAAATAGGGGAAGGCGACGATCGGATGATCCGAATTGGGGATGATCAGCAGTTCGAAATCCTTGTTCGCCTTGATCAGCGCATCGGCGAGCCGCAGCGAATTGAGCGGCGGAACATTGCCGTCGAGCTCGCCGTGCACGATCATCAGCTTGCCGGTCAGTTTGGGCGCCCAGCTGATGTTCGAATTGGCGTCCCAGACCGGCCCGGGCTCGCTTCCCATCCACTGCTCGTTCCACCACGCCTTGTCGAGGCGGTTGTCCTGAACCCCGGCGCCGGTGAGGCCGACCTTGTAGAAATCGGGCCGCTCGGTCAGCGCGCGCACCGCGTCATAGCCGCCCGCCGAATAGCCGTAGATGCCGACCCGCGAGGCATCCATCCACGGGTTTTTCGCCGCCATCGCCCGGATCGCGGCGATATGGTCGTCGAGGCCGACGGCGTGCAGATTGCGGAACGCGGGCTGCTGGAACGCGCGCGACCGGCCGGCGGTGCCGCGCCCGTCGACGATCAGCCCGATCGCCCCGATCTGCGCATGCGCGTTGATGAAGCGTTTGGTCATCGCGACCTCGAATGACTTCGGGCTGTTCGCGACGATGTGCGGGCCGGTGTAGATTTCCTCGATGATCGGGTAGGATTTGGCCGGGTCGAAGCCCGCGGGCTTGAAGATCGACCCATAGATCACCGTCTTGCCGTCGGCCGCGAGCGCCTTGAACGGTTCGGGCAGATGATAGCCGGCGGCAAGATAGGCGCTGATATCGGCGCGGCCGAGCTCCTTTACGATTCCGCCGTCGCTGGCGCGGCGCAGCACCGATCGCGTCGGCTGGTCGATCAGCGACATATTGTCGACGAAATAGCGGCCGTCGGGTGAAACCGAGACATCGTGATCGAGCGGTTCGGGGGTCAGCCGCTTCGGCGCGCCGCCCTGGCGCGGCACCGCATAGAGATTGCGCAGATAGGGATCCTGTCCCGCTTCGCGGCCGGTGCCGACGACGAGCAGCTTGCCCGCCGCGTCATCGATTCCCGCGACTTCGCGCGCGACCCAGTCGCCGTTGGTCAGCTGTCGCTGCGCGCCGGTGCGCTGGTCGATGCCATAGAGGTGGAAATAGCCGGTCTTGTCGGAGGTCCAGTAAAGCGTGTCGCCCTTTTTGTCGTAGGACCAATATTGGCTCCACGTGTCGATATAGGTGTCCGATCGGTCGTCGGAGAGCAATTTCGCCGTGCCGGTGGCGGCTTCGACGCGATAGAATTCGACCTTCTTGTAACCGCGCTCGACCAGCCGCGCGAACACCGCCGTGCCGTCGGCGCTCCACTCGTAAGCGGGGCCGTAATAATAAAGCACCGGATCGGGGGGCAAAGTCATCGCGGTGCGCGCGCCGCTCGCGACGTCGAAGAACAGGCCGGTGGCAAGCGGTATGTCGGTGTCGCCGGGCAGGGTATAGACATAGTCGAACACCCGCGGCTGGGCCCCGTCCGGCGGCGTCGACTGGACCAGCGCCAGCCGGCGCGCGCCTTTAAGGCTCAGGCGAAAGGTCGCGATACGCCGCGAATCGGGGGACCAGGTCAGGACCGGGGGCACCATCGGATTCTGCGTTCCCTGCGCGACCATGATGCTCGGGTCGATCACCGGGGTCGCATAGGGCGCGTCGGGGGTGCCGTCGGTGGTGAGCTGCCTCTCGCTGCCGTCCTGCGCCGAAATCACGAACAGATTGCCGTCCCGAACGACTGCGCGCCACAGCCCGTCGGGCGATTCGATCCCCTCGATCGCGGGATCGACATCGGGGGTCAGCGCGCGCGTATCGGGATCAAATTGCCAGCCCTTGTCGCCGAAGCGAAAATGGAGCGTGCCGTCCTTCGCGTCGACCGCGAGCTTGGCGAGCTTGAGATCCTTGCGCGCGAGCGGCTTGCCGGTGGCCGCCGCCAGCGCCGCGACCAGCGCATCATGGTCGAACAGCGGCCGGGCGTCGCCGCCCGCGGCATCGACGAGCATATAATCGCGGCCGCCCTGCGTCTGTTTCTCGAACCAGAAGCGCGACGTCTCGCCAATCCAGTGCGGCTGCACGCTCATTCCGGGGATCAGTTTGCCGATATGCGGCCGCAGCAGCGCGTCGCCATGCGCATAGGCGGCGGCGGGAATCTGTTCTGTTGCAGGCTTGGAGTCCGGCGCGGCCGTTTGGACCTGCGCCAGGGCGGGCGAAGCGCCAACGCATCCGACACCTGCCAACATCATCGCTACGAACACCGACAGGCGCGCCATCGCATAATCCCCCGAAATTGGTATTTCGTATACGATTACGCAATGAACGACGCTGCTGTCAACCGTGCTGATAAGATCGTCATCCCGGCGAAGGCCGGGATCTCAACCTGGCGTCGAACCGCGCCGTCGAGATCCCGGCCTTCGCCGGGATGACGAAATGGGAGGATGCCGCTTCCCCCGGAGACGAGGACGCCCTAATCGCGGTCGGGCGCGCCGAGCGGGAAATAGGCGCGGTACGGCCGCGCCGCCTCGACGCAGCGCGATATCGACGGATGCGCGAGGAGGCGGGCGCGATAGCCGCGCAGATTCTCGTATTTCGCGTCGATTTCATGCACCCAGTCGGCGTAGAAGAGCGACGGCGCCGCGGCGCAATCGGCAAGGGTGAAGCCATGCGGCGTCGCCCAGCCGCCGCCGGCAAGCTCCTTGTCGAGCCAGCCATAGACGGTCTCGAGCGCCGCTTTCGACTGATCGACGATCATCGGCATGTGATTTTCGGGACCGCGGATCGCATCGGCGACGACCGCCTGCATCCGGCCCATGACATGGTTGTCGAACACCCGGTCGAGCAATCGCACCTTCAGCGCCGCATCGGGGTCCTCGGGGATCATGCGCGGTTCGGGGATCAGCCGATCGAGATATTCGATGATGATCGACGCCTCGAACCACGGCGTGCCGTCGTGGACGATCAGCGGGAACTGACCGACCGGCCAGTGCGCGTGGAGCTCGGGCATATGGTCGGGAAAGGCGGGATCGACCGAGCGATAGTCGAAGTCGATATCCTTCTCGTACAGCGCGATCAGCGCCTTCCATGTGTAGGAAGAAAAGGGGTGGCCATAAAAGGTCAGCATCAGCGGTTATCCTGGCGGGTCAGCCACGCGCACGGCCAGCCGACGAAGAAGATGTGGGGGAACAGCGCGATTCCACCCTTGATGAGGTCGGTCGGCGGGAAGGGTGCTTCGAAGCGCAGCGGCAGGACGATCCCGTTCATGATATAATAGAGGATCAGGCCATAGATGGTGCCGCTGAGCCACCATGGCCACGCCGTCAGCGCCGCCCAGCGCCGCGCGACAAAGAACCACATCGCGACCATCGCGCCCATGATCGCATAATGGGTGGCAAGCCCGGCGATATCGCCGCCGATCCCCCATGCGCGCGCGCCGTCGCCGAACGGGCCGCTGGCGACAAAATGCAGCATCGAGGAAATGGTGCGGCCCTGCACCACGCTCGACACCGCCGCATAGACGATGTCGAGCGTGCCGCAGAGCAGCCAGGCGAAGAGCGCGGGGTTACGCCGCGCCAACTTTTTCGCCCCTGATCGCGGCTTCGATGGTCGCGATGTCGATCTTCTTCATCGACATCATCGCCTCGAACGCGCGCTTGGCGGCGGCCTTGTCGGGATGCGTCATCACATCGGTCAGCACGCGCGGGGTGATCTGCCAGTTGACGCCCCATTTGTCCTTGCACCATCCACACATGCTTTCGGCGCCGCCATTATCGACGATCGCGTTCCACAGGCGGTCGGTTTCTTCCTGCGTGTCGGTGTGGACCTGGAACGAAAAGGCTTCGTTGTGCTGGAAGGCGGGGCCGCCGTTAAGCCCGATGCACGGAAAGCCGAGCACGGTGAAATCGACCGTCAGCACATCGCCTTCGTTGCCGCTCGGGTTGTCGCCGGGGGCGCGATGCGCGGCGCCGACCTTGCTGTCGGGGAAGGTCGCGGCGTAGAAGTTCGCCGCCTCTTCGGCGTCCTTGTCGTACCACAGGCACAAGGTTGCTTTGTTGGACATCATTTTTCTCCTTTGACGGGGGTGCCGATCGACCAGCTGTGGCCGAACGGGTCGGTGATCTGCGCGTAACGATCGCCCCAGAACATATCCTCGGGCGGCATTCGCGGCGTTGCGCCTGCGTCGATCGCGCGGTTGTACCAGGCGTCGGTGTCGTCGACCTGCAGGTGCAGCGTGACCCCCGACGGCGGTGCCATCGCGCCGCCGGTATATTCGGGGAAATCGTCGTGCATCATCAGCGACGCGCCGTTGATCAGCAGGTGCGCGTGCATCAGCCGCACGCCGTCGTCGGCGGGCATGCGCGCCTGCTCGGTCGCGCCGAACGCCTTGACGTAAAAGTCGATCGCTTCGCTCGCGCGCTTGTCGGCAATCGCCAGATGCGGCGTCAGGCCGGTGGTCGGTCCCTGGTTTTCCATCGTCTCTCTCCTCTTGCGTTTTCGGGGTCAGGCGTCGTCATATTTCAGGCTGGGGTACCAGTCGGTCCCGCGCCCCTCGGGGGTCAGGTCGAGCAGCGTCCACAGCGGGTTGGGATCGGGCGCGCCGTGCGGATCCTGTCCCGGATCGGCGATCTCGGGCCCGCCTTCGACGCTCCAGAAATGGCGGATCGTGCCGTCCCGGCGCGTGAAGACGCTATAGCCCGCCGTGTCGTCGTCGCGCGTCTCGCCGATATAATCCTGCCAGAAATCGCCGCTCGGGTCCGAATAGAGCTTGAGATGGTCCCAGCCCTGTTCGCGTGCGAACGCCGCGATCCGCGGATAAGGTGAGCGGGCAACGACCGCGAAGCCGATCCGCCGTTCGAGGTGCGGCACCTCGGGGTCCCAGCTCGAAACCGTCGCGGTGCACATCGGGCACCCCTGCTTGCGCTCGGGCCCGTACATCATGCCATAGACGAACAGCGTGTTATGGTCGCCGAACAGCTCGGCGAACCCGACCTCGCCGTTCGCGCCGACGAAGCGATAGTCGTGCGTCACCTCGCCGCCGGGGGGCAGCGCGCGCCGCTGCGCCGCGACGCGCGCCAGATGGCGGCGAAGCTCGATTTCCTCGACGAGCAGTGCGTCGCGCGCGGCGCGATATTCGGCGCTGTCATTGGGGAAGCTGTTGCTTTTGCGCCGCCGCACCAATTCTTCGGCGGGGACCAGCTTTTGGGTCTCGGTCATGTCTCTCTCCTGTGCTGCCCCCTCGAAGGCCGCCGGCCGCGCTATTTGCGCGGGCCGACGAGGCCGAAGGACGCGCCCTGCGGGTCGATGCCGTTCATCGCATATTCGCCGCCGGGGACTTCCATCGGTTCGCTGGTGATCGTGCCGCCGTTCGCGGTGATCGCGGCGTGCGCGCGGCCGATATCGTCGACGCCGATATAATAGGACCACATCGGCGCGGGGGTCATCAGCGGCATCACCGCGCCCAGCCCGACGTCGCCGCGCTGGATGAAGCGGTACGCGCCAATCTCGCCCATATCCATCTCGCCTTCCTGGCCCCAGCCGAAATGCTTTTTGTAAAAGGCGATCGCGGCCTCGGGATCGCTCGTCGACAGTTCGTTCCAGCGCACGTGCTGCGCCTCGGTGACCGAAAAGACGTCGCTTTCGCCGCCGCCCTCGGGCGGGATCGGGTCCATGATATAGAAGGGGGCGCCCTGCGGGTCGGTGACCATCGCGATGCGTCCGACGGGGATGTCCATCGCGGGCATCTGCACCGCGCCGCCGTCGGCGGTGATCGCCGCGACCGCGGCATCGACGTCGGCGACATGGAGATAGCCGAGCCAGATCGGCCGCGCGCCGCCCGCGAGCATGTCGGCGTCGAGCGCGAGCACGCCGCCCGCATTGCCGCCGTCGCTGCGTCCGATCATGCGATAGTCGACCCCGCCCGCGGTCGGCTCGCCCTGTGAAGCAATGGTCCAGCCGACCACCGCGCCGTAAAAGGCGGCCGCGCCCGCGGGATCGTTCGTCATCAGTTCGTACCAGATGAAATTGGATGGCTTGGTCATCGTCGCTCTCCTCTTGGGGGTTTCAATAGGTCAGGCTGGGGAAGAAATCGCCGCGCCCCTCGGGCGTCATGTCGAGCAGGCCCCACAAAGGATCGACAAGGTCGCCCGCGCGGTGATGCTGTCCGGGATCTTCGGGCGCATAGGCCATTTCGCTCGCCCAGACGTGGCGGATCGTGCCGCCGTCCTGGCGGAAGACGTTGAAGATCGTCTCGTCCCAATCCTCGCCCGGCTTCATCCCGCGCTCGGCGCGCTTGGCGTCGGTCAGGCGGCGCGTGTCGCCGAAATAATCGGCCGAATAGCGGCCGTCGACATCGGACAGGAAGATCAGGTGCGGCCAGCGCCGGTCCTTCGCCCACGCCTCGAGCCGCGCGATCGGCGATTTGGCGACGACATAGAGCGGCGCGCGCTGTCCGACGTGGCGCGCGCTGCCGTCGATCGCATCGAGCATATGGGTGCAGCCGTTGCACGGCTCGTCGCGCTCGGCCCCGAACATAAAGCTTTGCAGGATGATGCTCGGCTTGCCGCCGAACAGTTCGGACAGTCCGACGCGTTCGGGGCGCTGATACGCGCCGATGCGCTCGAAGCTGTAATCCTCGGGCACCGCGCCGCCGGGCGGCAGCGTCCGGCGCTGCGCCGCGACCGCCTCGATCTGACGGCGGAGCGCGATCTCCTCATCGAGCAGCGCGATCCGCGCGCTGCGATATTCGGCGCTTTCATTGGGGAAGGACAGATGTTCCATTTCGGCTCCTTTCCATTTCGCCCCGGCCCGCATCGAATTAGAATTGCAAAAGCATGTCTCTCGTCTTGCTCATCGACCATATCCCTTCGTCGCTTCGAGCCGCGGCGCCTGAAAGCCCATCGCGGCCCAGGCCTTCAGCAGCCGCCACATGAACCGGCCCGTCGGCGCGGTGTAATTGGGGATGTCGCCGGGCAGTTCGACACCCTCGGGCCGGTCGCCCACGATCGTCCGCATCTCGGCCGGCGGCCGCTCGGCCTCCGCGATGCGCGCCGAATAGACGCTCAGCCAATGACCCTTGGTAAACTCAAGGCACATCGGCGAGTTGCAACAGGTCGACACCATCCGGCGCGTCGGCGCGTCGGGCTGTAGCCGATGCTCTTCGAGCCGGTCCGAACCCGACCGCCACGCAATGCGATCCTTGCGCATCAGCACATAGGGCGTGCCGCCGTCGGCGCCGAACACCGCTCCCGCGCCGGGAAGCGTCTCGAACGCGTGCCCCGCCTTCTGGCAGCTCTGGCAATAACAGGTCGCCGCGACGATCGGCTGGCCCGTCAGTTCCAGCGTCACCGCGCCGCATTGGCACGACGCGGTGCGCCGGTCGATCTGATGGCGATGCGTCTCGGTCATTGTTCCTGTTCCACTTCTTGCGGCCGGATCGCTCCTCCCTGTCGCGCAGCGATGGGAAGGTTGCAGCCCGAAGGGCTGACGGAGGGGCCAATGGCGCACCGTTGCGGCCCCTCCCCCTCCCCATGGCTTCGCCACAGGGAGGATATCTTAGGCCTCGACGATCGGGGCGAACCCGCCATAGATCATGCGCTTGCCGTCGAAGGTCTGGTCGTTCGGATCGTGCTTCATCCGCTCGTCGGTCATCATCTTTTCCCAGCCCTTGGTGCGCGCGTCCTTGTCCGGCCACTCGACCCAGCTGTAGACGACGGTCTCGCCATCTTGTCTGTGCGCGGCGCGGGCAAAGTCGGT
>Ga0307412_10001307_pt1 | contig 13977 bp, 12 predicted proteins | sample DK1Cmetagenome_3_FD_203823 | JGI IMG/M metagenome (GOLD analysis project Ga0307412, IMG submission 203823) | Maize rhizosphere microbial communities from greenhouse at UC Davis, California, United States - DK15-C-1 | ecosystem: Host-associated > Plants > Roots > Rhizosphere > Soil | place: USA...
TTTCGTCCTCGGGCCGTGGGAGTGAAACATGGGGCGTTTTCATGGTTCGGGGGTTCCCTGTTTTTTGTTATGCGCACACTGTATTCAAAACTGAGAACAAATGTCCATAGAGTTGTATACAACTTGTTGCCAGCGGCGCAATCAACAGGACTGCAATTCCCAAACCACAATGGTCAAAACGTCACACCAACAGCTGTTCGATTGCCGGGCGCAGCGACTCCAGTGGCGGCACTCGCAGACTGAACTCACTCTGTAACAGCTCGATCAATTCATCGGCGTCATTGATGGTGCGACGCTCACTTTCTTGCCCGATTCGGTGCAAGGCGTAGCTATTGCCGTTCAAGGTCTTGCGCAACCCATCGCCGGTGCGGGCAACCATCAGGCGCCCCATGAACGGCGATTCCGGATGGGAGCAGACGTACCAATTGCCGACGGTGAAGTCGATTTCCTCTTGGCGTTGCAGGTCGAACAGGTACATCGGGCGCCATTCATCGCCGACTTTTGCACGCAACAGGTAGCCATCTTCATTGGCCTCAATGCGGTACGGCTCGTGCGGGGTCATCTGAATCTCACGGCTGTCCAACAGCAGCGGCGCAGTCGGCACCATGCCGCCGAAGCCGACGTCGGTGATATAGCGAACATCATCGATCGTCACCAGGCTCAAACGGTGAGTCCGTGCGGTCCAGGCACCTTCAGGTGCGTTCATGACAACCCGTCCGGTGATGGCCCGGGCGTTAAAGCCGAGGGTTTGCAACAGTGCGAAGAACAGTTGATTGAGTTCGTAGCAGTAACCGCCGCGCCCCTGTTCGAAAACCTTGCGCTCCACTGATTCAAGGTCAAGTGGCACGGGCTGGCGCAGGAGCGTCGAAAGCGTTTCAAAAGGAAATTCGGCGGTGTGGCGCCCTTGAAGCTGGCGCAACGTCTCCAGGGTGGGTGGCGGTGCCGCGTCGAAGCCCAGGCGTCGCAGATAACGACCGGTATCGCTCAGTCGAGGTTGGCTCATGGGGGATGTCCTTTTCTGTCAGATGCAGGGCTTGCTTGAAGCGCGCTGCGATTGGGCAGGTATAAGGTATTTCCGTTCCACGGACAATCTGCAGGGTGCCGCGCCCTGTTCAGCGCCGTTTGCGCGAAGACAACCGGATCCAGGTCGGGGCATGGTCGCTGGGATGTGGCTGGTTCCTCACCCAGGCGTCCACACCCGCCTCGCTCAGGTAGGCGCTGGCCAGCGGGTTGAGCAGCAAATGATCGATGCGCAGCCCGGAATTCTTCTGCCAGTGCTGACGGAAATAATCCCAGAAGGTGTAGATCCGCTCCTCCGGGTAGAGGTGGCGCAATGCGTCTGTCCAGCCCTGGTCCAGCAATCGCTGATAGCATTCGCGGCTTTCTGGCTGCAGCAGCGCATCCTTTAACCAGGAACGCGGGTTATAGATGTCCATGTCAGTGGGCACCACGTTGTAATCACCCGCCAGCACCACCGGATGATCACTCGCCTGCAGCCCCTGTGCATAGTCGATCAGCCGCTCGAACCAGGCCAGTTTGTATTCGAACTTCGGGCCAGGCTGTGGATTGCCGTTGGGCAGATAAAGGCACCCCACCAGGACGCCATGTACCGCCGCTTCAAGATAACGGCTGTGGCTGTCATCGTCGCCACCCGGCAGACCGCGTCGGCTCTCCAGCGGTTGCGCATCGCGGGCCAGGATGGCGACGCCATTCCACGAAGCCTGGCCGTGCCAGATCGACCCATACCCCACCGACTCCAACTCCGCCGCCGGAAAGTCCTTATCCGCCGCCTTGAGCTCCTGCAAACAGACGACGTCTGGTTTCTCCCGCTCCAGCCACTCCAGCAGATTGGGTAACCGGGCCCGGATGCCGTTGATGTTGAAGGTCGCGATCCGCAGGTTTTTCATGGGCCATGAACTCGATTTACCAAGACATTAACTGTGACCGGCGGCAAGCTACGCAGGTTGCAAGCAATCCTCAGGAACCGGTTCGCGGCAGCGATCGACCGCTCTCGAGCAGGTCTGCAAACGCCTGCTTGTCGATGGGTCGGCTGAGGAAATAGCCTTGCACTTCGTGACATTGATCGGTGCCCAACGAACCCAGTTGGGCCAGGGTTTCCACGCCTTCTGCGGTCACGGTCAAGCCCATCGCCTTGCCCAGGTTGATGATCGCCTGGACCACGGCGCGGTCATTGCTGCTGTTGCTCATGGAGGCGATGAAACGCTTGTCGATCTTGATGCCATCGAACGGATAGGTGCGCAAATAACCGAGGGATGAATAACCAGTGCCGAAATCATCCATGTTCAAGCGAACGCCTAGTTCCTTGAGCGCGTTCATGACCTGCAGCGCGCCGTCCACATCGTTGAGCATGACGTTCTCGGTGATTTCCAGTTCCAGCCGACTCGCCGGGAAATGGGTTTCGATCAATACCTGGCGCACATCCTCTACGACATCACTGCGTTCGAACTGGGCCGGCGACAGGTTGACCGACACCATCAGCGCGCCCGGCCAGGTCAGCGCGGTTTCGCAGGCTTCACGCAACACCCAGCGTGACAGCGGAACGATCAGCTCGGTTTGCTCGGCCAATGGAATAAAGGCATCGGGGCCCAGCAGGCCTTGGGTCGGGTGCTGCCAGCGGACCAGCGCCTCGACAGCAACGATCTCCCGCCCATCAACGGTGTAGCGCGGTTGAAAATGCAGGATGAATTCGTTTTTTTTCAACGCCTGGCGCAGGTCGTTTTCCAGTTGGCGACGATGCTGGATCTGATCGTTCATGTGCGAGGCAAAATAGCACCAGGTCTTCTTGCCTTCGGATTTGGCCTGGTACAGGGCGATGTCGGCGCAGCGGATCAGTTCGCCTGGCACGTAGCCTTGGCGGCGGCTGACAGCGATGCCGATGCTGGCACCGATGTGCAGCGAGTGGGTCTCGTAGTGGATCGGCTGCTGCAGGCTTTCAATCAGCCGCGCGCAGAACCGGTCAATTTCGGTGGTGTTTTCCATCCCACTGAGCACGACGACAAATTCATCACCGCCCAAGCGCGCCACCAGGTCGTGCTCCCGGGTGCAGTCGCGAAGCCGCTGGGCCACTTCCAGCAGGACCGCATCACCGGCTGGATGGCCGAGCGAATCGTTGATCGGCTTGAAGTTGTCCAGGTCCACCATCAGCAGCGTCAGCGGCGCGGAATGTTCCTTGGCCGCCAGTGCATCATCCAGATGACGCGCCAACTTGTTGCGGTTCGGCAGGCCGGTCAGGGCATCGTGCATAGACAGGTGCTGGACCTGGGCATGGGCCGCCACCTCGTCGGTGATATCACTGGCGGTGCCGCGATATCCGGTTACGACGGCCTTGTCATGGATGGGCCGCGCCGACACCCGGCAGAATCGCAATTGCCCGGAATGGTCGCGGTAGGAGCAACGCAAGTTGCTGGCGTGCTGTTCTACGTCCAGTTTGCTTAGCCACGACGCAATCGGCGTGGTGTCGCAGTACAAGAGCTGTTCGATATCCTGCCCCAGCCATTGCTGGTCGGAAAAACCCGTGACCGTGTTGAAGCGCCCCGACAGGTAGGTGATGCGCCGATGACTGTCGATTTCCCAGATCCAGTCGGACGCGGCTTCGGCCACGGCGCGAAAGCGCTCTTCGCTGGCCTCGAGGGCCTGTTTCGACTTTGCGAGGCTGTCATACCCTGCGTCCACCTGGCGAGCCGTACGCATGGCATATCGAAAAAAGTAGGCGGTGAGCAACGCCAGGATCAGCAACGCCCCGCCCAATGGCGGTAGCAGGGACCAGAGCAGTTGCTGGCCCGGCCGCTCCAGCCGCGACACCAGGCTGTAGCCGGTGCTGTCCAGCGGCACGGCGGGCTGGCCGGAAGCCAACGCCGTGTCCTTCACCAGGTTCAAGTCGGTGAGACCATAGCCCTTGCCCAACTTGCGCAGCTTGACTGGCGTTAGCTGATCGACGAACAGCAACACCGAGGTGCCTCGGCGATCGACTTGGGGGCGTTCGTCGTTGGGCGTAATCGCCGATGCAGTGATAATGGCCGGCCAGCCGTCGAACAGCGTGTAGCGGATCAACGGCATCGTCAAGTCGGCCTGAGCCTGGAGTTGATCCACCAGGTCCGCCAATGGCGTGTCGAGATACGCCGCCGCCTCAGCCTGGATATTCTGTCCGCGTACCACCGCATACTTGGTGCGCTCGCGATCAATCACGAACACACCGTCGTACTCATCGTTGGTGAACAGGGTCTTGCCCATGTTCTGTTCGGCATAGGCCCACTGCACATCAACTTCGCCGTTGAGGTGCTCATACGCGGTGGTCCAGAAGGCGTAACTGGTGATGTAGTTTTTCGACGCCGTGATTCGATTATCGAGGGCGCGTTCGATATAGAAGTGCGTCTTGCGCACGTCCTCCGCGTCCAGCTTCTGCGCGATGTTGAATAGCACGGCGATGGCCACCAGGACACCGGCGACAAACAACAGGCCGAGACCTACGACCAGACGCAGGGTAATCGGCGCATGTCGGGTGACGTCAGAAGGGGTATCGGCAGTGGTATCCATCGACCTGCTCCTGTCCTTTCGGCGCTGGCTTCGCCGGTCAAGCTTCACAGCATGAATCGCAATCGACCCTTGGTTTTTTAACCTTAGCAGCCAAACCGCGCCAATCGACCGACCCACAGGATTTGCCGAAAGGGCCTACGCGCCATGTGTAGGAAGCGTTGTGCAATGGACCACTGTCCGGGATCGATGATTCCAACCGATCTCAACGATCAGAGCGCTCCAATGCGCAGAGTCCATCTTCCATCGACAGCGCGGCGACGCGATTGCGACCACCGTGCTTGGCTTGATAAAGCGCCGAGTCAGCTCGCTGGATAAAGACTTCGATGCTATCCAGGCTGCTGGGCACGAAGGCATGGCAGCCCAGGCTCACCGTCAGATAGCCGGTGGGCGAACCCGAATGAATAATGTTTTTGTCGATGACGCTGCGACGGATCTGCTCGGCCAGTGCCATGGCCCCTGGCAGGCTGGTATCGGGCAGCAGGACCGCGAATTCTTCACCACCAAAACGCACCGCCAGGTCGGCCTTGCGGTGACAGCAACCCTTGAGCACCCGCGCCACCTCTGCCAGGCAGTGGTCGCCGGCAACGTGCCCGTAGGTGTCGTTGTAGCGTTTGAAAAAATCGATATCGAGCATGATCAGGCTCAAAGGGCTGCGCTGGCGGGCGCCTCGACCAAATTCGATGTCCAGCGCCCGCTCGAACAACCGTCGGTTCGCCAACCCGGTCAGGCTGTCATGGGTGGCGATCAGTTCCAGCGCCTCCTGAGCCTTGCGCAGGTCGGCCTCGATCCGCTCGCTGTTACGCACCTGGCGCACGAATACCCAGCCGAACAAACAGATGCCCAACACCACCAAGGCAACGATGAGGCTGGATTGAAAAGCCGTGTCGTACCAACCCGCCAGGATCGCCTCCTCGGACATCGCCGCGGTCACCACCAACGGATAAGCCTGCAAGTGCTGGTGCGCGTAGAGCCTGACAACGCCGTCGGGGGCGCTGCGAATGATCGCATCGCCGGCTCCGGTGCCCGGCTGCTCATGTTTATAGATGTGCTCCTCGGCCAGCGGTCGGCCGATCAGGCCTTCGTCGAACGGCCGGCGCGCCAGCAGCGTACCGTCGGACAGCGCCAGGGCCATTTCGCCTTCGGCGTCGAGATTGAAACTCTTAAAGAATTGATCGAAGTACGACATCTTGATGCCGGCCATCAGCACGCCTTGGAAATTGCCTTTGGCGTCATTCAATCGGCGGGAAACCGGGATGATCCAATCACCGTTTTGTCGACTCCGGATCGCCGGGCCGACATGGGCGATCAGCGAGGCATTCTGCTGGTGAAACTTGAAATAATCACGATCCGCAATCCCCGCGCCCCTGTGCAGGCTTGCAAAGGACGTGATGACCCACTGGCCGTTCTTGTCGAACAGGAACAGGCCATGCAACTGCTCCAGCGATTGCACGCGCCGGGCGAAAGTCTGCTGCAGGCGCGGTCGTGTCGACGGGCCGAACCCGTCATTCTGGATCCAGTCCGCCAGGCTGGCCAGCACCAGGTCGGCCTGCACAAACGTGTCCTGGGCCTGTTGGGCCATGGCTCTGGTGAGGTTGGCCGAGGCGATGCGCGCCGAGTCCAGGTCATGGCGACGGGACTGCTCCAATTGGAAATAGAGCAAAGCGCAAAGACAGAGGCACACGGCTACGATGAACGTCACCGCAGCCTTGAGCAACGGCAGGCGTTTCAAGGCACCGCCGGGCGCATGGTTCGGATCATGGATGGGGATAGGCAAGCGAAATCCTGGGGAGGGCAAAACATGAGCAAATCGCTCAAAAGCCCCCAATAATCGGGAGCTTAGCGTACCGCTTGGGGGGCGGCAATTTGCCTTTAGGAGGAAGTCGATGGATGGCCGAGTGGATCCAAAAAGCCTCGTATTTTCTGACCGATATGTCCTTAAAGGCCCACTCGAATCGGGACCCGACACCCTGGCCAAGTGGACGGTACACCTGTTGCGTCAGCCTAGACGCTTGCTCAGATAATCCGCAGTGGCCGGACACAGGCTCCGAAATTGAGCCGTAGCACTGATTGAAGCAGGCGCCAGGGAGCGGTTTCGAATTAGGTATCCCTGCCCCATAAAAAAGGGGCTGGCGGTGTCCGTCAGCAAGTGAAGCCGCGCCACCCCCTCGCGTTCTGCAAACGCCTCAAGAGTCGCCAGTACTGTCGCGCCGACGCCACGTCCGCGATAACCATCCAGGACGACCAGAGAGCGCAGCAACCGATCGGCGCCCTCCCCCTCGATTCCACCGAATGCCATATCGATGCCCTGCAGACTAAACGTAAAAAAACAGCGGCCCGGATGGTCCAGGTCATCTACTGGAAGGCACGCCCGGACAAGAGCATCGCGCAAGGGCTCCAGCTGTTCCCGGTTCAATGTTGTCATGAGCAAGATGAGGGCTTCTCCCTAGCGTTTGGGTAAAGCTACGCTGATTGCTCCAGGGCCCGCAATCGGTCCGACAATAAATCTGAACGGCACCAACCGCACATGAACTAACAAAGTTCATGGCCCGGCCCGTGCCTTCGCAACGAATCGGCCTGGGCACAACCTGAACAGCAATGGCACAGGTGATCCGCCAATGGATTCAAGCTCCCTCGAAATTTTTACCGACACCCAACTGCTCGGCATTTCCATCGCCAATTGGTTACTGGCCCTCGGCGTTGGAGGATCACGTTACAAGTCACGAGGTGAAGCAGGACGTCACGTCCGATAGCATTGTCTGCCGGTAAGCCAATGGCGTACATTAGCTATGATTTTTATTGAGACACCGATCTTCACCCGCCGGGTCAGGGAGCTGATAGATGACAATGACCTTGCCGCTTTGCAGAAGACTTTGGTTCGCGATCCCTGTACCGGCAATGTAATTGAAGCCACCGGCGGTATTCGAAAAATTCGTGTGGCAGCCAAAGGCCACGGAAAACGCGGTGGAGCCCGAGTCATCTACTACCATCTCGCCTCGGCCTCTCAGATAGCCTTATTAATGATCTATCCAAAAAACGAACAGCAAGACTTGACCGACGATCAACGCAAGGCATTAAAAGCGATCGTCGAGAACTGGAGATAACCATGAGCAAGTTTTTTGATGAGCTGATGGAAAGCGTGCAGCAAATGGATGAGATTGTCCGGGGAGAACGTCAACCATCCCGGGAGTTTGTCGTCGACGCGTTGCAAGTAAAGGAGATCCGAAAAGCCACTGGACTGACCCAAGCCAAGTTTGCGGCGTTGATTGATGTTCAGTTGGGTACGCTTCGCAATTGGGAGCAAGGACGGCGCGAGCCAACCGGTCCCGCTAAAGCACTGTTACGGGCAATCCACAACGATCCAAAACATGTGATCAACGCGCTAGCCGTATAACTCCTCAGCGCTGCAACGGGTTTTGGATAAAGCCCCGTAACGGGAATCGTCCTCCACTCGGGGAGGAATGCTTCAGGTCTGCCGCTGCAAGCCAGGAAGGAAACCCTACATGACCCAGCGCAACTGACCACCCTACCCCTTCAGCTAAGCTCAACCCATCACTACGACAGGGAATCGACATGAGCAAGGCAGACGAACTCGCGGCGAAGCTGAGGCAGGCCCAACGCACTCCGGCCGACACCGACAATTGCGCCGACCTGGCGATCGAACATTGGCCTGGCCAGGTGTATGAGCTGTATCGCCAGCTTGAAACCTGGCTGGCGCCGGTCTGTGAGGCGGGCCTGGTTATCCGGCGTAACCCCACCCATGTCTTCGAGCGTCATTCCAGCGGATCGACGTATAACTACGCAATCGATCAATTGGTCATCGAAGGTAATCACCGCCGCATCTCGCTTGATCCGATCGCCCGTTTCTCCCCCGGCACCGAAGGGTGCATCGAAATCCACATGAAAGGCATGGAGCGCTGCATCCTGCGGACGGTGGGCGAACATGGCGAGTCGCGCTGGCATCTGCAGCCAACCGGACAACCACGGCCCGACCCCGTCACGTTGGATGAATATGATTTCCTCTCGATCATTGAGGAAGGCTTGGGTCTATAAAAAAGAAAACGGGCGACTCGACGAGTCGCCCGTTCTTAGTTTGGGGCCGATTCGAATGTCGCATCGGGCGCGCTTTTAGTCGGCGTCCCTGCTTGCCTGCCAACGAGGATCGCCAAGGCATTGTCGATCTCATCGGCGGCACGCTCGGCATGTTGGGCGTCCGCCCAAGTCCAGTACTGCTCCGACACGAGCCCGCCGACCGCATGCGCGCATAACTCATCGCAACTGATGCCCATCTTTCCCGCAGCGGCGATGACTGCCAGGAGGGCTTGCTCCAAGGGCTGGATTCTTTCAGTAGACACAACTAACCAACTCGGTAGGTAACCAGCCTGGAGCTTACCAAGATATCAATGTGCCACCAACCGCAGGCGCCCAACGGTTCTTCTCAACCCACCGTGCTGTATGTCCTGGCGCGCGATGTCCGCGAGGATTGTCGAGCCGCCGCGCGAGCGGCCAGGATCGTCAACACAGCGGCAACGACCAATACGGCCGCGCTGGTCTCAAAGGTCGCGCGATAACCGCTCAAGTCAAACAGAACGCCGCCCACCGTGGCCCCCGAGGCGATGGCGAGCTGGACGATCGCAACCATCAAACCACCCCCGGCCTCGGCATCGTCCGGCAACGTTCTGGCGAGCCAAGTCCACCAACCCACGGGGGCCGCCGTGGCCACCAGGCCCCAGAGGCCGAGCAGCACAGCCGTGACCGACGCGGAGCTGCCGAAGCCTACCAACGCGAGGGCAATCGCGGCCATCAACAGCGGGATGACAATGAGCGTGCGATACAGGCCGTTCTTCAAGAACGCGCCAATCAGGAAGGTGCCCAGCAAACCCGCCAGACCAATCGCCAGCAACAACAGCGATAGCAGCGAGACGCCCACCTGCGTCACGGTTTCCAGGAATGGCCGCAGATAAGTGAACAACATGAACTGGCCCATGAAGAACGTGCTGACCGCCAGCATGCCCAACACAACCGGCGCCCGGGTCATGAGCTTGAAAGGATTCCCACCGCCCCGCTTCGCCTGGGTGGGCATCGAGGGCAGGCTCAACAGCAGCCACGCCAGGGCGAGTGCGGCGACCGGTACGATGCAGAAAAATGCGCCACGCCAGCCAATGATCGCCCCCAGAAAGCTGCCCAGCGGCGCAGCGATCACTGTCGCCAGGGCGTTGCCCCCGTTGACGATGGCCAAGGCGCGAGGGACTTTATCTTCCGGCACCAGCCGCATGGCCGTGGCCGCCGACAGCGACCAGAAGCCGCCAATCGCAACGCCGATCAGCGCGCGACCGACCATGAAAATCAGGTAACTGGGCGCCACTGCCGCCACTGTGCCGGACAAGATCATCAACAGCGTCAGTGCCGAGAGCAGCCACTTGCGTTCGATCCGGGCCGCAATCGGTGCGATGAGCAGGCTGGTCACCAGGGCAAAGGCACCCGAGACGGCGATGCCCTGGCCGGCCTGCCCTTCACTGATCTGGAGGTCCGCCGCCACCGGCGTCAGCAAGCTGACTGGCATGAATTCGGACGCAACAAGGGCGAAGGCAGCCAGCGACATGGCAAGCACCGCGCCCCACGCAGGCTTGCCCTGTGGTTCTAGCGATGAGATAGAAGTCATAACAATCCTGAAATTTCTGGAGCGCTTGGAAGCCCTCGTGGGAGCGAGCTTGCTCGCGACGGCGACGATGGCGCCATGAACTGAATCCGACGGGTATTTTCACGAACTGGTATCGACGGTCGGTAGAACATTTCGCTGGAGTTCTTGCCCGATCCTGTGAACCCGCCGGTTACGCATAGGCAACGCTTCGCTTGGCGGGTTAATGTTCTGCCCATAACTATCAACCCAGACAGAGTCGACATGACCACCCAAGGCAGATCGCCACAAGACCGGCTCGCAAACCTCATCGGCACCCGGACGGCCGGCGCGGGCGACTTTGAAACCTCAATTGCGGGCCTGTGCTTTTTCCGTCGCGACGCCCCTGCCCCGCCCATGATCTGCATGATCGAGCCAAGCATCGTCCTCGTCGCCCAAGGTATGAAGCAGGTGTGGATTGGCGGCCAGGCGTACGGGTACGACACCACACGCTTCCTGATGACGTCGCTGGATATGCCCGCAAACTCCGAAGTGCTGGCGGCCAGCTCGGAGCAGCCGTGCCTGGGCCTGGTCATGCGGCTTGACTTGCGCATGGTCGCCGATCTGGTCGCCCAGGGAGGCGTGGCGCCCAGTGTCGAGCGCCCCGCGGGGATTGGCGCGAGTATCGGCACGGCGTCAGCGGATTTCCTCGCGCCGTTCGTGCGTCTGCTGGCGCTGCTGGATGAACCCGAAGCGATTCCCGTGCTGGCCCCACTGATCCAGCGGGAGATCCACTATCGACTGTTGATGAGCGACCAGGCGGCGCGGCTGAGGCAGATTGCCTCCGTCGACAGCCAGGGTTACCGGATCGCCAAGGCCATCGACTGGCTGAAACTCAACTACACCGGGCCCGTTCGCGTGGACGACCTCGCGGCGCGCGTGCAGATGAGCGCCCCAACGTTCCACCATCATTTCCGTCAGCTCACCGCGATGAGCCCGCTGCAATACCAGAAATGGCTGCGGTTGAACGAAGCCAAGCGCTTGATGCTCAACGAGCACCTGGACGTGGCGAGCGCCGCCTATCAGGTGGGCTATGAAAGCCCTTCGCAGTTCAGCCGTGAATACAGCCGTCTGTTCGGCGCGTCGCCGAAGCGGGACATCGCGGCGTTGCGCAGGCCGACGAATGTCATGAACGCTGACTGATTCGCGGTGCCCAGTTCCATTGTGTCGAGGGACCCTCAACCTGGCCCGCCAGCGCAATACATTTGCGCGCCAGGATCAGAGTGGGGTCGACAAGCGCCACCTGATGCCCGTTGATATCGAACGCCTTGCAATGCCTCAACACCAATGGCAACTCCGTACAACCAAGAATCAACACCTGCGCCCCCAGTTCACACAGATGCTCAGCCGCCAGCAATAGCTGCTCCCGGCAAAGCCCCTCGGTGAAACCGGCCTTGATGCCTCGCGGCCCGTAGATGGCGTCCATCACTATGGTCTGATAGTCGACACCGGGCGTAACGATTTCCAGCCCGGCGCGGCTGGCCGCCTGGTGATAGACCTGGCTCTGCAAGGTGCCGGACGTCGCCAGCAGACCGACTGCCTTGCCGGAGCCGTACGCGTTGACGATCCACTCAACCGTCTCGGTCAGCATATTCACGATCGGCACCGTCAGATGCGCCTGGATGCGCTCGACAAATGCGTGGGCCGTGTTGCAGGGAATTGCGATGGCATCGGCGCCCGCACTTTCGAGGCGTCTGCAGGTGGCGTACAGCGCCATCGTCGGGTCCGCCTCATCGTGCAGCAGGTTAGCCGTGCGATCGGGTATCTGCGGGTTCTGCTCGACCACCAGCTTGATGTGGTCCTGGTCCTTGTTGGCTGGCGTATTGGCGACCAGCTTGGCCATGAAGTCCACCGTGGCGGCGGGCCCGACACCGCCGACGATACCGAGCTTGAATGCCGGGCGATTGGGCGATGGCTGGTCCGTGGTCGCGAAGTACGCATAGATCTGGTTGATGTCCAGGACGGTCAGCCTTTGATCCTGCAAAGGCCGACAGATCAGCGAAAGTTCGGTCATGCCGGGTACGATTACCGTTGCACCTTGGGCTCGCAGCGAAAGGCAGGCCTGGTGGACCGCCTCGAACGGCGCGCCATCGAAGTGGCCGTCCTTGATACCGTCGAGGCCGTACATCGCCTCCATCACGCTCGCCTGCGCTTCGGCGTCGGGATAGACAATGGGGTAATCCTGGCCAAAGTGCTCTTCGAACAGACCGCTATGGCGAACGAAGTCGGAAGCGATCACACCCAACGTCGCCCCGACAGGGACGCTACGGCGGACATGCTGACTCAAGGCCGCCATCAGGTCGAGTACGGCAATGCCCAATTCAGCCTCGATTTCCGCGCGAAAGGTCTGGCTGGCGAAGCACGGGAGCATCACCGCATCCAGGCCGTTCGCCTCGAAGGCCTTGCACACCTGGAACACGTAGAACTTACGCGACGTCATGTTCGCGCCTGCGTCCAAGGGCAGCAGCACGTCCTTGAACGGATGCTGTTCGAACAGGAAATGATAGCGACCCTGATCCTCGATCACTGCCCTGGACTTGACCAGTTTGTAGAACAGGTCACCGCCGGCCAGCGACCCCAGGCCACCAACAATGCCCAGTTTGCGGACGACAGATGCATTGCGGATCGACTTGCCCTTGGCCTTCATATCGTTTCTCCTCAAACAACCGGGACCGTTCCGGGAGCCGCTTCGGCGCGAGACCGGACGGCAGGTTGTCGGCCGTCTTCCTCGGCGGGCTCTTCGTGTGGCTCGGCCTTGGCCACAACAGCCGTTGCGATGCTGTTACCCACCACATTGGTCGCCGTACGCGCCATGTCCAGAAATTGGTCGATGCCGATGATCAGCAACAGCCCCGCTTCGGGAAGGTTGAACATCGGCAACGTCGCCGCGACCACCACGACCGATGCCCGGGCCACGCCGGCCATGCCCTTGCTGGTGATCATCAGCGTCAGAAGAATCAGCATCTGCTGAGTGAAACTCAGGTCAATGTTGTAGGCCTGGGCAATGAACAGGATGGCGAACGCCTGATACATCATCGAGCCGTCGAGGTTGAACGAATACCCCAGGGGCAGCACGAAGCTGGAGACGCGTTTGGGCGCGCCAAACTTCTCCAACGCCTCGATGGTTTTCGGGTAGGCGGATTCGCTGCTGGCAGTGGAAAAGGCCAAGAGGATCGGCTCGCGGATCAGCTTGCCCAAGTGAAGAACCGAACGCCCCAGAAACATGTAACCGGCACCGAACAGCAACGCCCAGAGAATCAGGATGCCCAAGTAGAACTCGGCGATGAGCTTGCCATAATCCACCAGCAAGCCCAGCCCCTGGGTGGTGATGGCCGAAGCGATGGCGGCGAACACACCAATCGGCGCGAAGGCCATCACGTAGTCGGTGATCTTGAACATCACCTTCGCCAATTCTTCGATGGAATCGGTGATGCGCGTGTGACCGGCGCGCTTGACGCCTGCCAGCGCGAAACCGAAGAACAGCGAGAAAACCACGATTTGCAGGATCTCGTTATTGGCCATTGCCTCGGCAATGCTTCGAGGAAAGACATGGCCGATAAACGCCTTGAGGCTGAAATCCCCGGTGTTGACGGGCACGGCTGCGGACGCATGCTGGGCGACGTCCAGATTCAATCCGGCGCCAGGTTGGAACAGGTTGACCAACCCCATGCCAATCAACAGCGACACAATCGAAGCCGTCACGAACCACCCCATCGCCCGGGCGCCAATCCTTCCTACGGAGCGGGAGT